>Ga0255779_1000207_pt1 | contig 73931 bp, 71 predicted proteins | sample 011ome_21_FD_179977 | JGI IMG/M metagenome (GOLD analysis project Ga0255779, IMG submission 179977) | Coastal salt marsh microbial communities from the Groves Creek Marsh, Skidaway Island, Georgia - 011508AT metaG (version 2) | ecosystem: Environmental > Aquatic > Marine > Intertidal zone > Salt... | reverse complement strand
CGTTCATGAACTCGAAGTATATGCCGCTAAAAACGACACGGTATACGGCGACGATGCGATGAAGTTGTACTTCACCTCCAACCACGACGAAAACAGCTGGCAGGGCAGTGCTATTGAGCGCATGGGTAATGATGCGCGCGCCTTCTTTGCCATGGCTTTCATGTTCGACCAGAGTTTCCCGTTGTTGTACACCGGTCAAGAAGCTGGAATCGATTTCAGATTCCCATTCTTTAGCAAGGATACGGTGGGTGTGGATTGGTCTGCGAATGCTGATCATGCCGATTTCTACGCGACGCTTTTCGACCTAAAGCACAACCATCCCGCTTTATGGAACGGCGCCTACGGCGGAGAAATGACGTTGACGACAGATACCGCGACCAACACTGTGATGATCTCTAGAACCCTAGGTGAAGTCCAAGTGAACGGGTATTTCGCCTTCGGTGGCAGTGAAGTTATTGGGGGTGAGGATGCAGGAGAATTGGTTGTTGATATCCACGGCGTGAAAATCTACACCAAAACTTTGGAGACTAACGAGTAACTTTAAACTCGTAAAAGAACCACCGCATGTACAAGATCACAGGAAAAAACACCTTTGAAGTTGCGCCAGATGCCAACCCTGCGGAAGGGTTGCTCGACGGTACCTACTACAACTTGGACATCGAAAAGATGGACGGTCGTACTTGGCACATTTTGAAGGACCATAAATCCTACTACGTGCAATGGGTAGAGCGCAGCGAAGACGGCAAGACGTTCACATTAAAGATTAACGGTCAATTGCTGGAGCTCAACGCCAAAGACCATTATGACCTGCTCCTGGAGCAAATGGGTATGTCAGCGGCAAACACCGCTAAGGCTACCAAACTCAAGGCACCTATGCCCGGCAAGGTACTCGATGTAATGGTGCAGCCCGGTCAAGCGGTTGCCAAAGGTGAGGGACTACTCATCCTGGAAGCCATGAAAATGGAGAACATGCTCAAGGCCGAACAAGACGGAACGGTAAAATCCGTGAACGTTTCGGTGGGTGATGCTGTTGAAAAGAATAACGTACTTATTGACTTTGAATAACATGAAAAAAACACTCCTACTATCAGCGCTAGGCGCTATCGCATTTAGCTGTAGCCAGCCAGCCGAAGCACCGGCAGAAAACCACGAAGGCCACGACCACAATCACGAGAGCATGGCTCCTGAGGAAATGGACGAAGCCACCGGCCGCGTATTCTTCGCGAACCTTGAAAACGGCGACACCGTAAGCAACCCTGTGTACGTTGAGTTTGGCGTAGAAGGCATGGAAGTGCGTCCAGCGGGTGAGATTGTGGAAGGCACAGGTCACCACCACCTATTGATTGGAAATGCATTCCTTGCAAAAGGTGAGGTTGTTCCTGCGGATAGCGTAAATATCCACTACGGCGGCGGACAAACTTCAGATACAGTAACCCTTCCGATGGGAGAAGTTCGTTTGGGCATGCAATTCGCCAACGGCGTACACGCTTCTTACGGCCGCGACATGAGCGCCTCCATCAAAGTATTTGTGAAGTAGTATGCGCCTTACCAACCGCCTTTCAATACTAATTTTCATTTGGGCCCTTCCTGTTTTAGTTTGGGCCCAATTTGATTACCACCATTCCGCCCATATCTATCCAAAGGGCGCAGATGGATTTCGTTCAGAATTTGTCTTTGGCGATGCCGGCAGCCATGGCGCTCTGGTTGCACAAATGTCGAAGTGGAATACACAACTGAGCCTGAATAATTATGGGACCTTTGATATAGGATTGTTCCCCAGTATCAACCCCGCCGGACCTGAAATCACACCGCTATTTTCCGTGGGTCATAAATCCAGTATCATAGCGTTAGAGGCAGATCAAAATACCGCGTACGTTGGTATCCGCTATGCAGATTCTTTGGTGGTGGCCGATTCATTATTGGATATCGCCGACCAATGGACGCCCACTAATATGGTCTTGGCTTGGGACTTGCAAGACAACAAAATCCTTTGGACAAAATCGCTCAACGCCCTTCAAGACTTTACCCTTTCGAGCTCGGGAGAATTGATTGTTTTAACCAGTTATCCTGGCAGCTCTGCGCTGTTGACTTTGGGTGCTCAAGGGGTCCAATTGGACTCAACATTTATTGATAATGCACTTTCAGGCCACCTCGACCTTGACCAAAACGACAACCGCTACATCAGCGGCCTAGCATCGGGGTACGATACCGTCAAGGTGGGGTCATTTTCACATTATTCTGGAGGCTCCGGCCTAAATGTTTTTGCCCTAAAAGTGTCCCCAAACGGAGAGGGGCAGTGGTTCCAATCCTCCACGGATGTGAATTACGCCTTTCCCTTTATTCGTTGCGACGAATTGGGCCATGTATGGCTCACGGGTGAATTGTTTCAACAACAAATTTGGGGCAACCACACTTTAGCTGGGTCGCAGTGGGTGTACGACTTTTTCTTGGTGAAAATGGACACTTCCGGCACTATTGAGGGCGCATGGGAAACCCCAAACAACACCTCAATTACCGGCGATTACAGATTGGCCAGCCGCCAACCCATTGCGCGTTCGGATTCTGGTGTGGTCTTAATGTTAACCAATCGCGGCGGGGTGCCCTTTAATGGAACCTTGCCTTTGGGCGGCACGACCAGCCCTCAAGATCGAGGCATTACCTTCTTAGAGTTTCAAGACGGCTATACACGTGGCATTACTTATGGAACGACCAGCAACAGCTACATCACTGCATCAGGCCTACAACCCTCTTGGTCAAACACCGCGATGATATGGGGAGCAGGGCTGTCCTATTCAGATACTTTGCATTGCCATACCGCCGCCTACAGTCTTGATTCCATTTATACAGATGTTCTTGGGCTTATTCAACTGAGCTCTAATATCTCGGTTTACGAAAATCCCGATATCACCAGAATTCTTTACCCTAACCCGACTTCTGGACAGATCCATGCTTCACCCGCTTGGGAAGAGAAAGAGCGTTGCGAGGTTAGAGATCTTAGAGGAACATTGTTGTACGAGGGGCATCCTGAGAATTGGTCCGCAGAACATCTTCCTAAAGGCCTTTACATCCTCAAAGTTGGCAGTGAAGTTCACCGAATTATCGTCAAATAATACCGTTGGACTTCCTCTAGACGTTATAGGGGTATGGAAGCATTTATCACCGACCTCTTTATGAAATGCGTCTACATCCTCTAAGTGATGGGCGGCGCACCGGGCGAATACGGCTACGGCTACTACCTCGCCAACATCCTCATTTTCGTGGTACTCCAACCAGGCCTCATCCTCCTCTTTTTCGTGCTTTGGAGAAGGGAGAGAAGGTTGAGAAAAGGACTGCAATAGTTCACAAATAACACTTCTCCACAATTATTGTCACACCTCATCTTTCTTTAGAATTTGAAAAGGAAGAAAAATTTATTATAACATAATCGTTATGTTTGTGGCAAGGATAAATGAAATTCTAAAACGGCTCAAAAAGGACGGCTGGTACCTCCATCGTCACGGATCGAGGCATGATATATACAAACACCCTATTAAAAAGGGACGAGTTGTGATTCCCAGACGTCCTGGAAAAGAATTGGCCACCGGAACTTTAAAATCCATTTTAAAAGCAGCAGAATTATGACGAGCTACAGTGCGATAATTGAAATCACTTCTACGGGATATAGTGCCTATATCAAGGAGTTGGCAGGGGTTATCACCGTTGGTGATGAGATGAGCGAGGTAAAAGAGAACATATATGATGCCTTAGACCTGTGCTTTGAAGATCACAAGCACCCATATGAGGTTCAGTTCTTTGTAGATCTTCAGCAGTTTTTTGGCTATTTCAAGGTTCTGAATAAGACCGCTTTTGCTCAATATCTTGGGATGAATACTAGTCTGTTTCGTCAATACACCTCAGGATTGGCACCGCTTTCCGATGATAAGCTGCAAACCATATCAGAGGGGCTGCAAAGACTATCCTTTGAGTTGAATAATCTCAGTCTTACTTCACAGACTACTTGATGGTATAAGCTAGGCCTACACCCAACACCGAGCGGCGTTGCCAAGCATCTATTTGATCGATGTCCCGAATGAATTGGACATGAGCGTTAACGGAAAACGCTTCTTTAATCTGATACAGAGCGATGATATCGAGCATAAAATCGGTCGCTGATAATGGACCCCAATAGTTGTAGAAAATATCAGACTTCGCAGTGATTGAAAATGCTTCGCTGAACTGTTGGTTGTAGTTCAGCGTAATTTTAGCGCCTGCCTCGAGACGCCAAGTGGCGCCCGTATCCACACCAAATGCGGCTTTATCTCTTAAATCGGCGTCAAGGACGGTAGTACTTTTTCCTGCGAACGGGGACAAAAACACCTGCCAATGTTCCCAGGAATTGTTGCCTAATCCAAATGAATATTGCCCATAAATGGGCGCTCCAAACGTTGAAATAGGTGTGCGTGTAGTGTCTCCTTTAGCATAGCCCGGAGCCAACTGGGTACGGACGTTGAACTGACTAGATAGGTTCCATTCCGTTGTCTTCGGCGAGCCAGTAAGCGTCGTAGTAAATTCCAGACGATCGGCGTTTTTAGTCAGTGTACCTGCCTGTCTACTCAATCCATAGTTTCCTTCTAGAAGGTAAACAGTCGTAAAATTTACACCTTTTTTGGTCCAATTCTCGCGCAACAAAAAACTCACATTTGAACTGTTCTCTCCTCCCGCATTCCAATTGTCCACTTCCGTAAAAGCACCTGAAACACTGTAAATCGCCTGCCTTTGATAACTCACTATGGCAGAATCGCTCTGTCCTATAAGAGCAAACGGCACTAGTAAAACGGCTAGGAAAAGTGTACGCATTATTTGCTCTTAAAGGCGTTGATGGCGTCTTTAGCTTCCTTGCTCAGGATCAGTTTGCCGCTAATCGCAGCACGCTCCGCAAGCAGCTCGTCCCAATGCTCTGTACCTTCCCAGAAGACCTTCTTAAGCCCGCGCATAGCAGGCACGGATTTGGTTAATAATCGGCCCGCCAAGGCTTCAATGGCCTCATCCATCGCTGATGCGTCTTCAAAGATATCATTGTACAAACCACGCTGGAACGCCCACTCTGCTGAGCGCCATTCCGTGGCATTAATCGCTAAATCTGACATCCCAGCTAACCCGAGCTTGCGCTCCACTGCAGGGCCCACCACAAACGGTCCAATACCCACCGCCAGCTCGCTAAGTTTAACCGCCGCGTGCTTGGTAGCATAACAGTAATCTACCGAAGAAGCCAGGCCTACACCTCCGCCGACAGCCTTCCCTTGAACTCGGCCGATAATGAGCTTCGGACACTTGCGCATGGCGTTGATCACGTTGGCAAAGCCGCTAAAAAAGACCTTACCCGTATCTAAATCTTCAATGGCTATGAGCTCGTCAAAGCTAGCCCCGGCACAAAAGGCACGTTCGCCCGAACTTTTCACAAGGATGAGTTTTACGGCGTCATTTTCCCCCAGTTCCGTAATGGTATTGGCCAATTTCGCGAGGACCTTGCCCGGCAAAGAATTGGACAATGGGTGGAAAAATTCTACCGTCGCTAATCCGAGCTCGTCAATGGCAACATTCACACCGCCTTGGTTCACTGCTTCGTTCATAGGTTATAGTATTTGGGTATTGTGTTCTGCTGAATATTCAATTTTCACGCGCATGCTGTGGTACGCCGCATACCACTGTTTCCCGTGGCTCTTGGCGATTTTATGACGGGCATTCGCGCGCCACTCGTCCACCGCATCCATACTCTGCCAATAGCTGATAAAGATGCTGCGGCCCTCCGCGTTTTTTACGCTCTCGTACCCAGCATATCCCGGAACATCCCCCACCAAGTGTAGGGTCTCTTCGTCCAATTCCGCATAGCCCTCTCTATCGTCTGAAGGCAGGTAGCTGAAAATGTTGGCGTACTGTGCGCCCGGGAACCGCTCGAAATTCATCAGCTTTGGTCTAGTTTCTTCACCATGGTCAAGATGGTCGCCACGGCAACTACCTCATCGGTATCGTCGTAGACTTCTACGTAGTACTTCACGATGCCCTTAGCCACATCGTCCTCGCTACGCTTCTCTTGATCAATTTTTTCTTTTACGGTCAATTTCACCCCGATGGTTGCCCCCGGGTAAACGGGCTTGGTGAATCGGCATTCATCAATACCGTAGTTCAACAACACCGGACCTTTCTTCGCCTCGACGAACAATCCTGCTGCTTTGCTCAAGATGAAATATCCGTGCGCCACTCGGCCCTCGAAGATGGTTCCCTCGAGCGAAGTTGCATCCATATGTGCGTAGAAGTTATCGCCACTAACATTGGCAAAGTTCGTGATGTCCGTTTCTGTAACGGTATGCTTCGCTGTGTACACCGTCGAACCAATTTCTAGTTCTTCAAAATGCTGACGGAATAGGTGCGGTACGGCCTCAGGGCGCGATGCGCCGGGTTGGTACTGCTGCGTGATGGCTGTGATATCGTCCGGGTGACCTTGGATAGCCGTACGGTGTAAATAGTGCAATACCCCACGCTTACCGCCCATTTCTTCGCCACCACCGGCACGACCTGGACCACCGTGCTTCATCAGAGGCATCGGCGAACCGTGACCGGTACTTTCCTTCGCCATCTTATCATTGATGATGTGGATACGACCGTTGTATGCCGCGGCTTCCGTTGTAAATGCGACAATATCCGCAGTGTTCTTGCTCACAAATGAAGTGACCAAAGAACCGCGTCCCAAAGCGGTTAATTGGACCGCCTCGTCAATGGTTTTGTACGGCATCAATGTGCTCACTGGACCGAACGGCTCCACCTCGTGGACCTTGGTCTTGGCAAATGGATCGCTATTCACAAACAATTTAGGCGTGTAGAACGCCCCTGCTGCCGTAGCACCCACAAGATCGAGATCTGGATTAAAGACCAGTTCCTGTTCGGCCATCAGCTTGTTCATCTCCGCCTCTACACGACCAATCTGGTCGTGGGTCGCCAAAGCTCCCATGCGCACACCCTCGGCCTGAGGATCACCAATAACGGTTTTCTGCAATCGTGCAATGACGGCTTGCTGAACCGACGGTAATAAATGCTCTGGCACCATGGCGCGGCGAATGGCCGTACATTTCTGACCTGCCTTCACCGTCATTTCGTTCGCTAATTCTCGAACGAACAAAGCAAATTCCGGATCTTCAGGGGTCACATCTGGACCCAGCACCGCAGCATTCAAACTATCAGCTTCCAGGTTGAACGGCACCGAGCGCTCGTTCAAATGAGGAAGTCCGCGCAACACCTGACCGGTGGCCGCAGAACCCGTGAAGGTCACGATATCTTGGAAATCCACGTGATCGAGAATGCCGCGTCCTTTACCGCTCACCAACTGCAGGGCGCCTTCCGGCAAAATATCGCTATCGATGATGGCCTTAACCATCGCTTCGGTGAGGTAGGAGGTATATTCCGACGGCTTCACTACTGCGGGAACACCTGCCATCAGGTTGACCGCAATTTTCTCGAGCATCCCCCAAATAGGGAAGTTAAACGCATTGATATGGACCGCTACCCCTTGGCGCGGCACCATGATGTGGTGACCGATGAATGTACCCTGTTTTGAAAGACGGGCAAGGTCGCCATCCACGTAGTAGGGAAGGTCTGGGAATTGACGTCTGAGGGATGCATTGGCGAATAAGTTACCTATTCCCCCTTCAATATCAATCCAGCTGTCCACCTTGGTGGCCCCTGTGGCCCAACTCACATCATAGAATTGGCGTTTGATAGACGTTAAATGCAGTGCCAACGCTTTAAGCATGCGGCCGCGCTCCTGAAAAGTCATCTTGCGCAGGGCGGGACCACCAACGTTACGGGCGTAGTCTAAAATAGCCTTGTAATCCAATCCTTCTGAGCTCACAGAAGCAAACTCTGCCCCAGTGATCGCATGGCGCGCCGTGTATTCCGTACCGCTGCCTGCCTCCCAGTTTCCAAGGATGTAATTCTTAACTGTGTTCATCTATTTGTGTGTTTGATAGGTTCCTATGTGTTCTGGTCTGTTGGGTTCTAATTCCTTGAGCGGCTCCACCTCTTTCAAGGTATCCTGACATTGCTTTGGAAGCTCCATGTACAATTTCGTTCCTTCCGTCTTCCACTCGAGCATTTCATCATTGACCTGCTTCACGACCTTGCCGGGATTGCCTACGAAGATGCTCCTTGGCGGAATGACTGTATTCTGGGGCACAAAAGCCAATGCGCCCACAATAGAGCCTTCACCGACCTCAACATTGTCCATGACAACGGCATTCATCCCGATGAGTACATTCTCACCCAGCGTCCCGCCATGAATAATCGCCCCATGCCCTACATGCGCCATCTTCTTCAGGCGCGTTTCGGTTTTTGGAAACATATGTACGGTACAATTCTCTTGCACATTCACTCCCTCTTCGAGCACAATCCTGCCCCAGTCGCCACGAAGTACTGCTCCGGGTCCGATGTAACAATGCGGCCCAACGATCACATCGCCCGTCACATTCGCTTGGGGATGTACGAAGGCCGTAGGATGTACTACGGGAATGAAATCAAGAAATTGGTATATAGCCATCTTATGCGCGTTCTAAAATGGTAGCATAACCCTGGCCAACGCCGATACACATGCTCACCAAGGCATATTTCTTACCGGTCTCCTGCAACTCTAGGGCTGCAGAATGAAGGATGCGACCGCCCGTCACACCCAGTGGATGGCCCAATGCAATGGCACCCCCGTTCGGGTTGATACGCTCGTCGTTATCCACCAAGCCAAGCTCGCGCGTGCAAGCCAAAACCTGCGCAGCAAAAGCCTCATTCAGCTCAATGATATCCATGTCGTCCAACGTCAGATCCACTTTAGCGAGTGCCTTTTTCGACGCCTCCACTGGACCAATTCCCATAATCCGTGGCTCCACGCCAGCGACCGCTGAGCTCACCACGCGCGCCAAAGGCTTTAATCCATGCCGCTCCACTGCTTCACCACTGGCCATCAATAATGCTACGGCACCATCGTTCAACCCGGAACTATTGCCCGCCGTCACTGAGCCGTCTTTTTTGAACGCTGCTCTTAGGCCGCCGAGGGCTTCAAGGGTGGTATTCGGTTTCATGAATTCGTCCTCCACAAAAATGATAGGGTCCTTTTTGCGCTGTAGGATCTCTACCGCGAATTTCTCCAAACGGAACCTTCCGCGCTCCTGCGCTCTGGCAGCTTTCTGCTGCGACCAAAGCGCAAAGGCGTCTTGGTCCTCACGACTAATTCCGAACTGCTCCACGAGGTTCTCTGCGGTCTCACCCATGGCGTGGGTGCCGTAGAGCTCCTTCATTTTTGGATTCACAAAACGCCACCCAAAAGAGCTGTCGTACATCTTACTGTCCGTACCGTAGGCTGTCTGAGGCTTGCTCATGACATAAGGGCCACGGCTCATGTTTTCCACACCTCCAGCAATGAATAGATCACCGTCACCAGCCATTATAGCGCGATGGGCATGGATGGCTGCGCTCATTCCTGAGGCACACAAACGGTTCACGGTTTCGCCCGGAACGCTCCACGGAAGTCCCGCCAAAAGGGCTGCCATGCGGGCTACATTTCGATTATCTTCTCCGGCTTGGTTGGCACATCCTAAGATGACGTCGTCAATGGCGCTAGGATCCACATCGGGATTCTTTTCCATGAGTTTAGCGATGGTCATGGCCGCCAAATCATCGGTACGCACCGCGGCAAGGGTGCCTTTAAATTTTCCAATGGGCGTACGAACGCCGTCTACGATATAGGTTTGTTTCATAGGTTCCATTCTTTCGAGGTGCGGTATACAGTTCCCTTGAACCACGCTACGCGCTGCCCTGAAGAGTTCGTGATATCAATTTGGTAGATGCCTATTTTATTGGTCTCGCTAATCATTGATGCTGCTGCAGTAATGGTCTCGCCGGTTTCCACTTTCGCAATGTGGTGGATGCTCGTCTCGATGGACAAACTTTGGCGTCCTCCACCGTTTGAGGCAAAGGCCAGGGCCGAATCTGCAAGAGAATAGGTGATACCGCCATGAGCTATACCGAACCCGTTAGTCATTTCTTCTCGAACGGTCATTTTTAAGACGGCAGAGCCGGCGGAATTGGCCACGACTTCAATGCCTAACCACTGGCTAAAGGCGTCATTTTCCATCATGTGACGAACGATATGTGCGGCCTTATCCATTATGCGTCACTCTCTGTTTTGTCCTGTAATACAGCCATTTCCATAGCTTCGATGGCACAATCCAACAAGAAGAGGATGTTTCCTGCAGCCTCATTGCTCATCGCATTGTTTTCTGCAACGTATAGGTAGAGTTCGCTCAAGGTGTTGGGCGAGCTGCTAATCTTGATAAGGGATTGAATGTCCAGCCCATTGTCCCCTTGGTGCTCTTCATAAATCTCCATGCGAGATTCGATGATGCCAATCCATTTCTCTTCGCCAAGCATGGTAACGCGCCATCCCATCTTTTGGAAGGACCACTTCAAAACCAAAACAGCCTTGAGCATCCAAGAATGTGTGCCTTCTTCCATGCCTTCGTCGGCATCCATAAGAGTGCCTACTAGATAGGGCTGGCTGTCTAGGAAGTCATTGAAGTTGCGCTGGTAGATTTCGGGGGTCCAACCTTCAACTTCGAGCATGCTCTCTTTCAAAGAGATTGCACCATCTGCATTGGGTGTATTCATGTTAACGAATTTAAGGAATAAAAAAGCCCCGAACACAAGGCTCGGGGCATTCCAACTAACACATCAAAATATGATAGACATCACATTTTACCTTTCATCATGCGGTTCCAGTACATGTACGGTAAACCGAACTTTTTCAAGATCCACATGCTATAGTTTTCCTTGGTCGTATCCACAAATTTGCTGAGGAACGGATCGGAATCTCTAACGTTATTGTATTTGAACTCGGCCAACACCATTTTACCGTATCCGGTAACTAGTGGACATGAGCTGTATCCTTCATATTGGGCATCCGTAATTTTATTGCTGTTTAGCATGGCAACTACATTACCCGCAACTACTGGCGCTTGCTTTCTAATAGCGGCCCCTGTTTTTGCTGTTGGTAGTGCTGCCGCATCACCTACGGCAAATACATTTGAATACTTATTGTGCTGAAGCGTATTGATATCTACATCGATCCAACCGCCTGGAGTACCGTTCGAAAGCGGACTGTTTTTGATAAAGTCCGGCGCACTTTGCGGCGGTGCGAGGTGGAGTAGGTCGAAGGGAATTACGTAGGCAGAATCACCTTCCGTTCTTTCGCTTAAGCCATTCCCTTCGTTTACTACACAGTTGTTCTCACCAGGCTTTGCATTGGTGAAGTGTACTTCTTTATTGGCCACATCAATCTTTGAGATGGCATAAAATGGTTTGAAATGAATATTCTTGCGCTGGAGTACTTTAGTAAGTGTCTTCGCAAAATCTGGCACCCCAAAAATCACGGATCCAGGTGTAGCAAAAATGACGTTGGTATCACTTTTTACACCTGTTTTAGCCCAATGGTCATCGGCCAAATACATGATCTTCTGAGGCGCGCCACCACACTTAATAGGTGTCGTTGGCTGCGTAAATACCGCATTACCTCCTTTAAATTTCTGGACCAATTCCCACGTCTTCTTCGGATCGGTGTAATTTGAACATACAACTCCTGCCTCTAGACCTTCTTTTAGTCCAGGGATTCCGTCCACATCAATCTGTATACCAGGCGCTGCTACTAAAATATCGTAGCTCAATTCACCTGAAGTAGCAGTGTTTACTTTATTGTTATCCGCATCAATAGTTGTTACAGCGTCCTTCACCCAATCGCATCCTTTAGGAATTACTGAGGACATTGAGCGGCCTGTTTTGTTGTAATCGTATGCACCAGCACCTACGAGTGTCCAAGCGGGTTGGTAATAATGCGTTTCCGCTGGATCAATGATCGCAATAGATGTATCGCTCTTCAGATTTTTGATCTGAGCTGCAGTCATGATGCCTCCAGTACCGGCACCTATGACGACGACATTGTAATGTTTAGACATGGCGTTTAGTTTATTTGTTTCCACTCAAAACTAGAGCGCCTTATTCGATAACTATGTGATAAATGTCACCTCTACCCTTTTATCTAAAAAAACAAACCCCGGATCGCGGATCCAGGGTTGCTTCAACTAACACATCAAAATATGAATGCTCATATTCTGCATAATTCTGAAATCAAAGATGAATATTGTTTTGAGCCCAATAAGTAGTTAATAAGCAACACGTTAAAGACTGCAATAGGTTCTTTCTAACAAAATTACATCTTAAATATAGGGCACCTTTTTCCCAAATAATTGAATACAGCGAATTAAGTTGGTAATATCCTATAGCTACGCCTTGCAGGGCAGTGTTACTAGGCCTTCACCATAATTCGATGGGGTATGCCGTCTTCTAAAAAATCTTCTCCCTGAGCTTCATAGCCTTGGGAAGAATACCATTGCAACAAATAAGACTGTGCCATGATTTTAATTGGGCCGCGCTCGCCTGTGGCATAGAGTGCTTCCTCAGAACGGCGCATCAACTCTTTGCCTACAATGCCGCCTCGATGGCTTTTAGCCACAATGACTCTGCCTATGGATGCTTCCTTGTAATAGACTCCACGAGGCAGAATTCGCGTACAAGCCACATAATCGTCGCCGTCCTGCGCCCAAAGGTGCAAACACTTGTCGTCGTAACCGTCAGCATCCAAATACACACAGTCTTGCTCTACTACGAAGACCTCGCTACGCAACCTGAGAATCCCGTACAATTCTTGTGGAGTCAACTCCTCAAAAGACTTAAGCTTCCACAACATACTTGCTTGTTTTTCGTGCTAAAAGTGAATAAATGATTAAAGCTATCAAAAATAGCGCACCCAGTACGGTGGCTATAGATCCTGCTATGCTCGTCTCTAATACCTTGCTCAGCCCATAGCCACCCAAAGCGCCTACCAAGCCAATAGAAGCACTAGCAATAAGCAATGGCTTTAGTCGCTGTATAAACAGATAAGCTGTAGCTGCAGGAGCTACTAAAAGTGCTACCACCAAGATGGCGCCTACACTTTCAAAACTTACTACAGTGGCAAGGCTCACCATGGACATCAAACTCAAATTCCACAGGCCTGCCGCAATGCCCAAAACAGCCGCATAATCCTCATTGAAGCTCGTCATCTTGAGGCCTTTGTAGCCGATGATTATGTATAGTAGGACAACAAGAAGCAAAACACCGGATGACCACAAGGCAATTGGACCGTACGAAACCCCATCAACCAACAAAAGGTTAAATGGAACATAGGCGATTTCGCCGTAGAGCACACATTCCTGGTCGAGATCAACGCTGTCGCTCCAATAGGTAATCAGTACCACGCCTAGTGCAAAAAGCGAGGTAAAGGTCATGCCAATACTCGCATCACTTTGAACCCGCAGTTTTTTGCGTAAAACCTCAATCACTATGGTTGCACCAACCCCAACAATCGCTGCGCCTAAAAACATCCATAGACTGGCTCTGCTCTGAGATAGCCAATAGGCAATGGCAATGCCTGGCAAGACTGCATGCGAAATCGCATCGCCTACCATGGTCATCTTTCGCAGCACCAAAAAGGCCCCGAGGAGGGAGCAGGCAATGGCGATAAAAGCCGCTACCAATGCTATGGATACAGAGGGAGTCACTAACGCAAATAATGAGCTAATGGAAGACGGTAACTCACCCCTGTTCCAATGAACCAGCCTTTGCTTGGAAGACGAGTACCAAAACGTTCTGATACGTTCATACCTGCATAAACATCTAGCTGTAGGTCGTTTGAAAGTAATTTGGTTATTCCTCCATCAAAAAACGGTGTATAGAAAAACTCGTTACCCAAAAACTCCCAATTCATAAAATACTCTGCATATATCCCCCATTGTCGACCTAAATCGTACCCTGCGGCGAAAGAGAACATACCGTCATTAATAAATCCATTTGAGCCTCGCATGGTACCGGAAATGCCAAAGTTTGTTGCCACGCCAAATCGATCAGTTAAGCCTTTCTCCATCATCAGACGTTGTTCATGGAAAAGTGTATTTGTTTGTGTCGATGCACGATAATCTCCAAATGCTAGCCACGGTAAACTAACGTGACTCAACCATGTAGTTTGCGGAAGTCGTTCTGTCTCTTGGAAAATGTTGTACTTAAAACCAATTGTTATGGGATTAATACCTGTTAAACGATACGGCTGATTCCAAATATCCGTTTCATCTATACGTTGTGTGTTCGAATTGAAAACCGCACGAACCTCGAAGCGCTGGTTTAAACCAAAGCGCAATACTTCTTCTATTTGATGAACATCTGTTATCGTTGTAAGAGGAAGTCGCTCTTCAAAATACGCATACTGGTACCCGCCTTCATATTGGAACCAGCCCACGGGGGTAATAAAGGCACTCTCGGTAATGTCGGGACGGTCCGTGGCGATCGGGTCCATGGTCGAGTCGGTCTGAGACCAAGCAAGGTTGCTGAGCAGCACTGCTGCCAAAAGGCTAAGCTTCTTCATAAGGAATAGGACTTTGGTGAGGGTCCAATTCTGGATTCCCCAATTCTTTAACTAATAATTCTTCAATCTCTGGAGTAATCACATGCTCCATGGTCTCCGCACCCGGGTGAATGTGGTCGGCGGCCATGCCCAAGCGCTCTGTCAAATACAGCTCCCAAAGGCGGTGCAAACGCACTACCCTACGGCCTTCACTACGACCCAGTTCAGTCAGCGCATAACCGCTGCCGTGCTCCACAACGAGCAATCGACGCTTCAAATCTCTTAGGGCATTCCGCAATTTTTCGGGGCGCATCGCACGGATGTCCAAAATATCTGTGTTCGATAACACCACATTAAGATCTCTACGCTCTTCTTGCTGATACATCAGCTTTAATACGTTTTCTCGGACGGTCTTTTTTTGATTCGCCAAAGCCCTCCTGCGCTTGGCCAACCAGCCTTTTTCTGGGGCGAAAATCAAAGAGCCAAAACCAAAGATTGCTAAAATTATGACTACCCAAGGGCCTGTAGGCATCTTTGGAATTGCGCTAGAAATGTAGGTGCCAGTAATGGCCGAGCTCGCCGCAAAAACAGCAGCAAGTAGCAACATGGCAGGTAAGCTTTTTGTCCAGGCTCGAGCGGCTGCCGAGGGGGTGATCAAAAGGGCTGCCATGAGCACCACACCTACCGTCTGAATACCAATGGTGATGGCAAGAACGGTTAGGACGGTAAAGGTGAATCGGACGAACGAAACAGGAAGGCCAATAGCAGCTGCAAAATCCTCATTAAAGGTCATCAATTGAAACCCCTTGTAAAACAATCCTACACCCACCATTAAAAGCACAGCAAGCGCAGAAAAAACGTAGACATCATCCATGGTAATCGCTGCAGCCTTACCCAAAAGATAGCGCTCTAAACCCGCCTGCTGGCCTTGACCCGATCGTTGGATCAAAGACATCAACATAATACCAAACCCAAAAAATGTGGAAAGCACCAAACTAACGGCGGTATCGCTTTTAAGCTTGGTTCTGCTTTGGATATAACCGATGCCGTAGTGCGCTATTAGTCCGCTAATCAAAGCACCTACGATAAGGAAAATGGGATTGCGGCCATCGCCCAACAAAAAAGCCAAAACCACTCCCGGTAAAAGGGCATGTGCGATAGCATCTCCAACAAGGCTCTGCCCCTTCAAATAACTGAAGGCGCCAACCACCGCTGCAGAAGAAGCGAGCAATGTGGTTCCGATGAGTACCTTGAGGAAAATAGGATCCATGGCTTACTTCTCCGGTTTGTTTTCCTTGAATTCTGGTTCGCGAAGCGGGAACTCCTCTGTACTGATCAAATCACCCAGCTTAGACAATACGGTCAATCGACCACCGTAGGCCTCTTGCAGCAATTCCTTGGTGAATACTTCCTCCTTAGGGCCGGCAGCAACCAATCTTGTATTCAACAGAACAATGTGATCGAAATATTCATTTGCCGTCTGAAGGTCGTGGTGTACTATAATGACCGTCTTGCCTTGATTCTTCATCTCACGCAACAGCTGTAAAATGGCGTCTTCCGTTGCGGCATCCACTCCTACAAAAGGTTCGTCCATCAAATAAATGTCGGCTTGCTGCGCCAGTGAACGTGCAATAAAGACACGCTGCTGCTGACCGCCCGAAAGCTGAGAAATTTGACGATGTGCAAATTCGAGCAAATTCACTTTTTCGAGCGCTTCAGTTGCTATGCGCTTGTCCTCTTTTGAGATGCGACGGAACAAGTTGTTCTTTCGGTATCGACCCATCAATACCACATCCATTACGTCGGCAGGGAAGTCCCAATCTACACTTTCACGCTGGGGCACATAGCTCACTCGCTCACGCACTTTATCCAAAGGCTGTCCGAAAATCTCGGTATATCCACTGTCCGGTTTCATCAGACCCATAATGGTCTTCAACATCGTCGTTTTACCGGAACCGTTAGGACCTACGATGCCTACAATCTTGCCCGTCGGCAATGAAAAGTCAACATCCCATAGCACAGGTTTGCTGTGGTAGCTGACAGTTAAGTTGTGTACTTCTATGCTCTTTTCCATCATTTCAAAGAGTTTAAAATTTGTGTCGTGTTATAAATAAATGCTCCAATAAGCGTGGCCTCAGGTGTACCCTGATCTCCCAATGCATCTGAGAAGAGTGGCTCGCCTAATTTCACCTGGCCGCCTTTCTGTTGCACCGCTTCCTGCAACGCCTCAATGCTTTTAGAATTCACAGAAGTTTCCGTAAAAACTGTGGTCAATTCTCTCTCGATAATAAACTCAGCAGTGCTGCGCATGTCGTTCACTCCAAACTCTGCCGCGGTGCTCACCCCTTGCAGTCCCTTTACCTCAATGGCGAATGCACGACCGAAATAAGAGAAGGCATCGTGCGCCGTTACCATAGCTCTATTAGAATCGGGAACATCCATAAGTGCAGTAGCGAAATCTGTATGTGCTGCGCGCAGTTCTGCAGCATAGCGCTCTGTATTGGCAATAATATCGTCGCTATGCTCTGGGTACTGAAGGGCCAGAAATCCACCCAGACCTTCCACGCAACGCGCCCAAAGGTTTAGATCAAACCAGATGTGTGGATCATGAACGTTTGGCCCTACCTCTATTAGGTCATTTTGCTTCAACGCGTTGCTCATGGCATACACCGGTTTGCTGCGCCCTATCTTTTCCAAGATATCCGTCATCTTTCCTTCCAAATGCAAGCCGTTGTGAAGGACAATTGTTGCGCTATTTAATTTGGCCACATCGCTCTCCACTGGCTTGTAGGAATGCGGGTCAATGTTGCTCTGCATAAGGGCAACCACCTGAATTTCATCGGGTAAAATCTGACGGGCTGCATCGGCCATCACCGAAGTAGTGGCAAGAACCTCAACCGGGGCCTCATTCTGACATGAGACCAGTGAAACAGTCCCTATTATTAATGCCATTATTCGTTTCATAGGGCAATCGCATAAATGTTAGAGGACATGCTGTGACTGAGCCAAAAAACGGAACCGTCGGTAGCTTTAAGCTGGATGCTTGAGTCGAAATTTGAAATGGAAATCAGGGTAAATTCTTTGCCCAGACTAATACTAAGCTGATCGAGCTGATTGAAAAAATCGGTTCCTGCATCTTCCACACGGACCACACGTAATCGGCTGCCTTCGGAAAACTGCTGCAACGGCTCACCCATCGTTGGGGGTATGGCGCCATTTGCCTGCGGTATGGGATCACCGTGCGGATCATGGATAGGAGAGCCTAAGTACGTGGCCAATTTTTCCACCAATTCCCCGCTTTGCACGTGCTCCAACTGCTCCGCCAAAGGGTGCACCTCTTCCCAGCCAAAGCCTAATTTCTCCACCAAAAATGTCTCCCACAAACGATGCTTTCTCAAGATATGTTTGGCCAGGGCCAACCCGTCCGAGGTAAGCTTTACACCTTTATAGGGAATAACCTCAGCGAGGCCTTTGGATGCCAATCGCTTAACCGCCTGTGTGGCAGAAGGACCCTTAGCGCCAACGCGTTGCGCCAATGCACCATTAGATACCGCATCTCCACCGCCCAAATGATACAAGGCCTTAATGTAATTTTCTTCGCTTTCTGAGTGAGTTTTCACCTTGGCTATAAATAGTTTTAGGTAAAACTAAACCTTTGTGCTCACATGCGCAACAAGCCTTAAGGATATCTTGAAAGAAGAATGTACCTTGCACTTCGTGAAGCAGAACACTTACTTTATTTCCGACCTACACCTCGGTGCGCCTTCTCTCGAACAGAGTCAACAGCGCGAACGGAAAGTCGTGGATTTTTTGAAGTCAATTGAAGACGATTGTGCAACGCTTTACATCGTTGGCGACCTGTTTGATTATTGGTTTGAATACAAAAGAGTCGTTCCACGGGGTCATACTCGCTTGTTAGGCACCCTAGCAAATATGGCTGACAAAGGCATGCACCTGCATGTTTTCACTGGAAACCACGACCTGTGGATGACAGATTACCTTGAAGAAGAGTTACGCGCAACCGTGCATCACCAGCCCTTAAGAATTCAATTAGGTACAGGACAATTTTACATCGCCCACGGCGACGGACTTGGTCCAGGCGACCTGAAGTACAAGATGATAAAACGCATCTTCACCAACCCGGTCTGTCAGTGGTTGTACAGACGGATTCACCCCAATTTCGGGGTCGGTTTCGCTGCACGGATGTCGCGCGCCTCGCGAAATTCTCAAAGCGACAATGACCATGCCTTCCTTGGCGACAAAGAGCGCCAGCTCCAACATAGCTTATCAGTTCTTGAAAATGAAAATATCGACTTCTTCATCTACGGACATCGACACCACCTCAAAGATTTAGCGATCACTCGAAAGCGAAAGGATGGCACTAAATTTGATTCTAGGTACGTTGTATTGGGCGATTGGATCTCCTTAGATTCTTTTGCTAAATGGGACGGAACAACCTTAACAACATCAACCTTCTCCTCTAAACAATGAAACAACTACTACTCCTTGCGGCCTTGACTTTAGGCCTTTCTGCGGGTGCACAAGACTACAAAGGACATTACGGCATCGGCCTTGCAGTAGGCGAGCCGAGCGGTTTTAGTATTAAGAAATTCAACAATTCTAGCGAAGCCTTCCAATACACTATCGGCTATAGTACTGGAAATAATCCCGGGGTCAACCTTGGCGTTGATTTCCTGCTACACAACTACGACTACATCAGTGCAGAGCGCGGTTCCGTCCCTTTGTATTATGGGCTAGGAGTACACGTGAAGAGCTATGAAAACGAGAACCAAATCTATGCTCGTGCACCACTGGGAATCGCTTATGAACTCCATGATTTACCGTTGGATATTTTCTTTGAATTTTCACCAGGACTCGCTGTCGTTCCAACCCCGAGCTTGGTCATGAACTTCGGCATCGGCGGACGTTTCTACTTTGATATTAAACGCGCTGTGGAAAAGCTCGATGAAGCTATTTAATCACAATACGACCAAATAAAAAAGCCCGAGCATGAGCTCGGGCTTTTTGATCTTTAAAATCGGCTTCGCGAATTACTTCGCTGCAGCATATTTCTCAGCAACTGCGTCCCAGTTCACAACATTCCAAAATGCTGCGATGTAGTCTGGACGACGGTTCTGATAGTTCAAATAGTATGCGTGTTCCCACACGTCCAAGCCCATGATTGGGTGACCGCCACAGCCTACGCCTGGCATCAACGTGTTGTCCTGGTTTGCAGAAGAACATACTTCTAACTTACCGTCTTTAACACACAACCAAGCCCAGCCTGACCCGAAACGAGTCGCAGCAGCAGCATTGAATTTTTCTTTCAAGCCGTCCAACGAACCAAATGCTTCGTCAATAGCAGCTGCGAGATCTCCTGTTGGAGCGCCGCCGCCGTTTGGAGAAAGTACTTCCCAGAACAAGCAGTGGTTGTAGTAACCGCCACCGTTGTTGCGGATGGCCGCATTGTCTGAATGATTTGCAAGCAACTCTTCTATTGACTTGCCTTCCATATCTGTTCCTTCAACTGCAGCGTTGAGCTTTGAAGTGTATCCTGCGTGGTGTTTCCCGTGATGGATTTCCATGGTACGTGCATCAAAGTGCGGTTCTAGCGCATCATGTGCGTACCCCAATTGTGGTAATTCAAATGCCATAATGAGTAGGGTTTTTGTAGTTATTTGTGGCTAAGTTAACGCAAAATCGGCCCATCTGTTTTAACTTACGATTATATCCGCATATCCAATTCCTATGAGCTCCACTTCAAGCGCATCACCGCTTATTGCAAAAGCACCGTTTCTGGTGCTCGATGCGTCCGCGGGATCAGGAAAAACCTACAGCTTAGTCCAACACATATTGATGAATGCGCTGCGTCCGGCGAACATGCCTGAGGCTTACCAAAAAATCCTTGCCATCACCTTCACCAACAATGCCGCGGATGAAATGAAGGCTCGACTTTTGAAGCAGCTTTTAGAATTCAGCAATGATAGCGTACCGGCAAAAAATGAGTTCTTTAAGCCCATCTGGGAAGCCTTGAAGCTGTCGCCAGAGGAACTACAAGTTCGCGCTTCAGCAGGGGCTAAGCACATGCTCCACAATTACTCTACGCTGCATGTGGGGACCATTGACCAGTTCACACACAGACTAGTTCGCACCTTTACTCGAGACCTAGAACTCGATGATAATTTTGAGGTCCGATTAGACCTCGACGCAATGATTACTGAAGCCCTTGATGCGCTCTATAGCACTCTTGGGGAGCAGCACGAACTTCGTGAGGCATTGGTTGCTCTTGTTCGAGACCGCATGAATCGGGACAAGAACCATAATCCCGATTACGACCTTAAAAAGGAGGGCAAAAACAGTTTTAATGAAGACCATTGGCAATACTTAGAAAAGCTTCCTGAGCCCAAACGCCTCATTGAAATTCAACAAGAATTGGACACTAAAATTTCAGCCATCTGCGAAACTGGTCGAAAGCTGTCCGATGAAGCAAAAAAGATCCTTCAAGAACAGGGTATAGCGGAAACCCTTGTACACAAGAAGAATGTAAAGAGTCAGATTCTTACCAAATGGCGCAAGCTCCACCTCCATCCCTTGGACGCTGGTAAGAACGTTTGGAAATCGCATGTAAAAGGGGGGAACCACCCTTGGGAAGAATTCTTGGCTAGGGCTAAGCGTTTTGAAGACGAAAACAAACACGCTTTAATTCTCTTAAAAGAAGCCACTTCTAAACTGCAAAACTTGGCGGCGACCAAAGCATTGCTCGCAAAGTTTGAAGAACTGCAAAAGAGCCAAAATGCCATGCCGCTCAGCGCATTCAATAAACTCATTGCCGAAGAGCTCGAAAAAGAACCTGCCGCATTCATATATGCCCGACTGGGTGAAAAATATTGGCACTTCTACATCGATGAATTCCAAGACACCTCAGTAGTGCAGTTCAACAACTTGCACCCACTCATTGAGCATTCACTCACTAAGGACGAGCATGACAATAGCGCACTCATCGTCGGGGACGCCAAACAAAGCATTTACAGATGGCGCGGCGGGAAGGCAGAACAGTTCATGGAGTTGGTGAACAATACCCACCACATAAATCGCTTTGAAAGACATCCTGATGGTCATGAGCTTTATGAGCGAAACACACTTCGACTGGAGAATAATTTCCGCACTCATGGCGCCATTGTGCAGTTCAACAACTCACTCTTTTCCAAACTTTCCAATGATTTAGGACTGCCCGAACACAAAGAGGTATATTCTAGTGAACGAGTAAGTCAAATCCCCAACAAAAACCAAGGCCAAGGCGAGGTTCGTATTGATGTCCTCGAAGCTGCTATTGCAGATAAACATAAAGAGGGCGCTTGCGAAAAAACCGTTGAACGCATCCAAGAATTAAGGGCACGTGGGCACGAATGTTCCGACATTGCCATTTTAGTACGCGGCAACGCTGACGGAAAACGCATCGCAAATTTTCTGACCCAAAAGGGCTACTCGGTACTTAGCACAGATAGCCTTGTCTTGAGCAATGCCCACGAAGGGAGGCTGTTGCATGCCGCCTTTAAGCTCTACCTCAACGGTGATGATAAAGAAGCAAGATTTGCACTAGCTCATGCCTTAGTTCGACAAGAAAAAATCCCTGCTGAACATGGGTTTCATTTTGAAAGGTCCACAGTACTAGAAGGCGTTAAAGCCATCGTCTCCTATTTTCCAAAGGCCGCTCAGCTACTGTCCCCAGCAAATAGCTTGTTTGATTTTGCCGTTCGCGTCTTTGATGCTTTTGGCTATTTAGAGGAAAGCAACGCTATGGTAGATGCTGCCTTAGACCTTGTTTTTGAATACCAAAGCGGAGAGGGCACTTTCGCAACTTTACCGCCTTGGTGGGAAGAGCAGGCCTCCAAAAAAAATGTGGAGGCGCCTGAAAGCAAGCCGTCCATAAAAGTAATGACCATTCACAAAAGCAAAGGGTTAGAATTTGAGCATGTCATTGTTCCTTTCGGAATCAATTTTAAGGCGGACAACTCAGAGAATTGGCTCGACTTTCCGCTACACGAAGAGCTCGAAAAAATGCCCGTATCTTTTAGCAAAGCCACGCGTGAACTCTTTAATGAGGAATTGGTCTCCACGTTGGAAACTAAAAACCGATTTGACTGGATGAACATGGTGTATGTGGCCTTTACACGACCAGTTAGCGGGCTTCATCTTATTCTTAAAGGAGGAGAAAAGCCTGGGGACCTAGCCAAGGCCGTACTCAATCAACTAGAATTAAATTACAATGCGCAGCACTGGTCAATAGGCACGATAATAGAGCCAGAGAAAAGAGGTTCGTCTCGACCAGCAGCTACGGAAAACATCCCTCACACCTCAATGGGTTCATTAGATGTGAAAATGGCATTGACCGCTCCCCTTAAGTGGTTCGAAGGGGGTACGGATGCTCGTAAATGGGGAACAGCATTACACCGCATTCTTCAGTCTCCTGAGGCGCTCAGACACCAAGGGCTTCAACGCCTGTACCGCAGCGGTGAATTCTCCTCAAACTTACACGAAAGAGCAGCAAAGATTCTTGAGGACATGAGTGCTAAGGAAGAGCTAAAAAACCTACAGAAAGAAGGCTCAATAGTATACACGGAACGGAGTATTATCAACGGAGAACATTCACTTCGCCCGGATCTCATAATCGAATCGGAACAGAAATTGATGGTAATCGATTATAAAACAGGTGTTCCGAAGGAAAAAGACCATGCACAATTGAGAGAATACATCGAACTCTTGTCCGCCTATTTTGAAAACGTTGACGGGGCCCTATTGTATATTTAATTGTTGCTTTGCAGTATCTTTATGTTAATAACCCTACCCCAATGAAAAACTTTGTTCTCATCGTGCTGCTTTTGTTTTCGGTAACTAACTGTAAACACGATCCCGTGACCCCTCCAGATTTTCCTCCTAACTCTTCTAAAAGTTGTCATCCAGATACCGTTTATTTTGTGAACGATATTCTCCCATTGTTACAATCAAACTGTGGTTCCTCCGGCTGCCATTCGGCTGTTAACCCTGCAGATGGACTAGCTTTAGTCGATTACAACAGTATCATGGAAGAGATAAAGCCTGGAGAGCCAAACAAAAGTGAGGTCTATGAAGTACTTGTTGAAACAGGAAACGACATTATGCCACCCCCGCCTGCCTCTCCATTAGACAGCACCTCTATTTGGAAAGTATTTACCTGGATATCTCAAGGAGCCGTAGAAAATCAATGTGACGATTGTGACACCTCTTCTGGCAGTTTTAGCCAAACCGTTTTACCAATTGTACAAAGCCAATGTCAAAGTTGTCACAGCACTTCAAATGCATCAGGAAATGTTACTTTAATGGAGCATTCTGATGTTGTTAGTGCCGTAAATAATTCAAACCTTGTTTCAGCCATTCGTCGTTTAAGCGCGAGCCCTATGCCGCCTGCGGCTTCGTTAAGCGCGTGTGAATTGGCTCAATTTGATAAATGGATTCAAAATGGAATGCCCAACAATTAACCTTTTACCTAAACTAACCATCGTGCTATTTGCGCTATTTAGTTCTAGCTGTTATTATGATAATTACGAGGACAGCTACGGAAGCGGTAATGTTTGTGATACTGCCGTGGTTACGTTCAGTCAAGATATTAAGGCAATTATTGGACAGAATTGTGAAGGATGTCACAACGGAAATAGCGCGAATGGCGGCTTAAATTTAGCAGGACATGAAAATATTCAGTCTCCTGCATTATCCGGAAGCCTAATGGATCGTATTGAAAGACCTTCGAGCGACCCTCTATCCATGCCACCTGGAGGACCACTAAGTGATTGTGATCAGAAAAAATTAACCGCCTGGATTAACCAGGGCGCGCCAAACAACTAGTATTATGAAAAAGCTCTTTACACTACTTGCACTAACGTTAGGCCTAAGTCTTAGCGCTCAACAATATATGACTCGCCAAGGGTCATTAACTTTCGATGCCGGATCTCCACTTGAGGATATTGTGGCTATAAGCAATAGCGCTACTGCAGTCTATGACGTTCAAGATGGTAAATTAGGGGTTCAGGTACTTATGACCTCGTTTGAATTCAAACGCGCTTTAATGCAGGAGCATTTTAATGAGAATTACGCCGAAAGCGAGGTGTATCCAAAAGCGGTATTCAAAGGCAAGTTCGAAGCTGGACGTGCCATAGGTGCGCTCACTATTCATGGGGTAACCAAGGATGTCGATGTACCTGCAAAACTTGATCTCTCAAAGGAAACGGCCCATCTCGTTGCAGAATTTGCTGTAACTATTGAAGAATACGGCATCGCCATTCCTAGCGCTGTCGCTAATAAAATTGACAAACAAGCCAAGATTTTAGTGGATTGTAAATTGGTAGCCAAATGATGCGTTCATTCGTTTTTGCATTCCTCATTTTTTCTGCCGTTCAGGCCTTTGGACAAGAGGATGATCTTTTTGACCTCTTTGACGATGTAGAGGAAGTTCAACTTACCTACGCAACGTTCAAGGGAACACAGCTTATCAATTCTGCCACGAATGAAACGCCAGGAGAAGGCGTGCTTCAATATGTTATCGCACACCGTTTTGGAAGCTTTAATGACGATTACTTATACAATTTCTTCGGCTTAGACAATGCGCAGATTCGAATGCAGTTGGACTATGGCATGACCGACAAACTTAACGTAGGGATTGGACGGAGCTCTTTCTTAAAAGTCGCGGATGGCTTTATCAAATACAAATTACTCCAGCAACAAACAGGTGCCAAGAACGTTCCAGTAAGCTTGACCCTAAACAGTTCTATCAATTATCGTAATGCACGCTATACAGACGGGGTACAGCATTATACGAGCGACCGGATTTCTTACCTACACCAAGCCATTATTGCCAGAAAATGGAACCGGAAACTAAGTACTCTGGTGAGCCCTTCCATTGTACATTTCAACTTGGTACCCACCGCCCAAGATCCAAATACCACTGCACATCTAACCTTGGGAGGCCGCTATAAAATTACGAACCGAATGGCTCTAACCGGTGAAGGAACGCTAATGTCAAATCGTGAATTTAGCAGTGGTGAAAGATATACTACTCCTTTCGCCTTGGGTGTAGATATAGAAACTGGCGGCCATGTTTTTCAACTACACATCTCGAATACCCGTGCTTTGAACGGCCCCTTTTGGATGGCTAGAAACCCATACAGCGCGAGTAACGGCGGGCTATTCTTAGGTTTCAATATCTCCAGGGTTTTCACTGTCAAAGAGTAAGGTTTGGACATAAAAAAACCCTGCCCGAAGACAGGGTTTAACCAAACCAATAAACCTAAGCTACTCTTAAGTTGATGTAAATGTAAGGTGAATTCTTGACAAATAGAAAAAGTTGCATAGTAAAAAGTGTTAAAGAAACACTAAGTGTCTAATCTGATACCTACAGTGAACAAAAAGCTGATTGCTATCCAACTACATCAGTAAATCACGAATTGCGACTAAAAACCACTATTACCTGTTTAACTAATTTTTTACATTATTAAACAGAAGTACTCTTGTAAAAAAAACACTTGATTTTTATGGGGCACAATCATTTGATAATGAAACGTTTATGTTTTTTTAAGCTGTGAGTAATTCAATTAAGTGTAATTTGTACACTATTGGAATAATCTTATTATACTTGTAAACTAATCGTTAACACAATTAATAATGAATCAAAATCTACGTCGTGTATTGTCATCAACGACGCTTTGGTGCTCAATGCTTCTACTTGGCTCACAAGTAGCTTATGCACAGAGTGAAGGCGAAGGTGGTGACGATGCAATGTCTCAAACAGACATGTTGTTTGAGCAACTTGAAGAAGTTGTTGTCATTGGTTACGGTACTCAGAAGAAGAAAGACCTTACAGGTTCTTCTGCTCAGGTAAGTGCCGAAGACTTCAACGGTGGTGTCGTTACATCACCAGAAATGTTGATCCAAGGCAAGGCCGCAGGTATCACAATTACTCCAACCAACGGTGAGCCGGGTGGTGGTGTAAGTGTTCGTGTTCGTGGTGGTACTTCGATCTCATCTAGTAATGAGCCGCTTTACGTTATTGACGGTATGCCTGTTCAGTCAGCGAACACGCTTCCTGATGGTACTGGTCTAACTGGTGGTTCTCAGCGTAACCCGCTTTCTCGTCTGAACCCGAACGACATTGAGTCGATCACTGTTTTGAAGGACGCTTCTGCGACTGCTATCTACGGTGCACGTGGTGCAAACGGTGTAGTACTTATTACTACTAAAAAAGGTAAGGGTGGTGCTATGAGTGTTGATTACAACTATCAAGTAAGCGCTTCAACGCTTGCTAAGAAGTTGGATCTTTTAACAGCTGATGAATACAAGGCTGCGGTTAGCCGTTTCGGTCTAGGTAACACTCTAGGCAACGCAGACACTGACTGGCAAGACGAAGTGTTCCAGACTGGTGTGGCTCAGCAGCACAATTTGAGCCTTGCCGGCGGTACAGCTGCAGGAAACTACCGTTTATCTCTTGGTTACTTAGACCAAGACGGTATCGTGATTAACTCAGGTACTGAGCGATTCACTAGCCGTTTGTCGATGAACCAAAAAACATTGGACGGTAAATTGACGCTTTCTGGAAACATCAACGTTTCTCAACAAGACGATAACCTTACTCCTTACCAGCAAACTGGTGGTTTCGAAGGTGGTCTTTTCACTAACGTGATGAAGATGAACCCGACGCTTCCTGTTTATGACGCTGACGGAAACTACACGTTCGTTTCTAACTCTGTTCGTAACCCAGTTCAAGCTGCATTGGAAATTGACGATGTTGCTCGTACAACTGGTATCACAATGAACGGTACAGCTCGTCTAGATCTAGGCGACGTATTGGAAGGTCTTAGCGCTACTGCTAACACTGGTTACGATACCTATAATACACTTCGTAAAACTTACCTACCTAAAGCTACTCCTTACGGTGTTGCTGATAACGGTGTTGCTTCACAGAAGTACGGTCAAGTTTCTTCTCAAGTATTGGAAACGTACTTAAACTACGATGCTGAAGTTGCTGGTAACATGTTGAACTTCATGGCAGGTTACTCTTGGCAAGAAAACAACTACGAAGGTTTCGGTGCTACTGCATACGAATTCGTTACAGATAACTACAGCTTTAACAACCTTGACGGTGGTGGTCGTGCACAATTGGGTGACAAGTACTCTTACCGTGGTCAGTCTCGTCTAGTTTCTTTCTACACTCGTGCTAACTACGATATCGGTGGAAAGTTGATGTTAACAGGTACTGTTCGTCGTGACGGTTCTTCTAAGTTCGGTGCTGACAACAAGTGGGGTATCTTCCCTTCTTTCGCAGCTGCATTGCGTCTATCTGAATTTGACTTCGTTCCAGAAGCATTCTCTGATTTGAAATTGCGCGCTGGCTGGGGTGTTGTAGGTAATGAGGCCATTGGTGAATACCAAAGTATCGCACGTATCGGTACAGGTTCTAACGCTGTTATCGGCGGTTCTGCAACTTCAGGTACTGGGTATTTGAATCCTGCTAACCCAGGTCTACGTTGGGAGTCTACTGCTTCTACGAACATCGGTTTGGATTGGGAAATGAACGGTGGTAAATTCTACGGTTCTTTGGACTTGTTCCAGAAAAACACTTCAGATCTTCTATTGACTGTTCCTGCACCGGCTCCTTCTGTTGCTCCAACGTTGTTGGCTAACGTAGGTGCTACTTCAAACACTGGTTTTGATTTGATGTTGAACTACGCGCTAATGAGCTCTTCTGACTTCGGTTGGGATATCGGTTTCAACTTGTCTCGTTCAAGACTTGTAATTGAAGACTTAGGTACTAACTCTGAGATTTTGACAGGCGCTATCTCTGGTGCTGGTCAATCAGGTGCTTTCGCTCAGAAACTTGTTGTAGGCGAAGCTTACGGTACTTTCTACGGTCTCGTATACGATGCTTCTTCTAACACTTACGGTGACGAAGCTGAAGTAATCGGTTTGGCTCAGCCAGACTTTACATACGGTTTCTTGAACACGTTTAGCTTCGGTAAATTCAACGCTAGCGTATTCTTCCGTGGACAACAAGGTGGCTCTGTGTTCAACAACACAGCAATGGAGTACACTACACTTGATAACCTGAATACCAACATTAACTTGTTGGCTCCTGCACTTGACTTCTCTGACGATATGTTGACGTCTACGCCAACGTACTCTTCTCAGTGGATTGAAGATGCTTCGTTCTTGCGTCTTGATAACTTGAACATTTCTTACAACGTTGACGTTGAAGGTTCACAGTGGTTGAATTCAGCTGTTGTTGGTTTGAGCGGTCAAAACTTGTTGATGTTGACTAACTACACTGGATACGATCCTGAGGTAAATACTTCTGCTTCAGGTAATGGTGCTCCTTCGTTAGGTATTGACTACACCAACTACCCACGTGCACGCACTATTGCATTGAACGTGAAATTCAACTTGAAATAATTTAAAAAAGATCAATACAATGAAAAGATTTTCAAAAATCGCATTGATTGCAGCCGCCGCCGTATCTACAGTTACGTTCCAGAGCTGTACTGATCTAGAAGAGACTATCTACGAGGATATCACCGCAGATAACTTCTTCTCAAGCGAAGGCGATTACTACTCTGTACTCGTAAACGCTTACGGTAACCTACGCCCATTGTTGTGGGGTTACTTTAACAATAGCCAGATTTCTTCTGACGAAACTATCGTTCCTACCCGTGGTGGTGACTGGGGTGATGGTGGTAAATGGAGAGAACTTCACCAGCACAACTGGACACCAGTAAATGCAGAAGTTGTAGGCCATTGGAATGATGCGAACAAAGGATTGGCTCAAACTAATCAGTTCATCTATGATCTCGATGCTGCTGACGCAAGTCTGTTTAGCGTTTATGACAAAGATGTTCTCATGGCTGAAGCTAGAGTTCTTCGTGCATTTTATTACTTCCAATTAATGGACTTCTATGGTGGTGTTCCGATCCTACAGAGCGCAGCCATTGATCCGGCTAATCTTCCAGCGAAGAATACGCGTAAAGAAGTATTTGAATACATTGAAAGTGAACTGCTTGCTGCAATTGGTAACTTAAAAGACATGCATACGTCTGACCAACAAGGTCGTGTTACTAAGTACACTGCACACGGTTTACTTGCAAGAATGTACACTAACGCAGAGGTGTTTACTGGTACTGCTAGATGGGCTGATGCTGCATCACACGCCGACATGGTAATCAATAGTGGTGAATTCAGCCTAGAAGCTGATTTCCATGATAACTTCTCACCTGAGAATGACGGTGGTTCTGAGCACGTATTCGTTGTCCCTAACCTTGCACAAGGTGGACTAGGACTTACGTTCAACATGAGAACAATGCACTACAACCAGTTGCCATCTTCTCCATGGAACGGGTTCTGTACGTTAGCAGATTTCTATAATTCGTTTGATACAGCTGACGCTCGCCACGATATCTTCTTGGTGGGTCAGCAGTATGACGACGCTGGTAATGCTTTGACTGACCGTCAAGGTAACCCATTGAGCTTTACGGCTTCTCTTCCTGGAATCACAGGTGCATCTGAAACTGATGGTATTCGCGTGGTGAAATACGGAATAGACCCAGCTGAACAAGGTGGTGATTCAGGTAACGATTACGTTATTATCCGCTACGCTGATGTACTTCTAATGAAAGCAGAAGCACTTCTACGTCAAGGAGATGAGACAGGTGCTCTTGCAATTGTTAACGATATCAGAAGTAGAGCTGGAGCTGCTGCGCGCACATCTCTATCACTAGACGATCTACTAGAAGAACGTGGATTTGAGTTAGCATGGGAAGGTGTAAGACGTCAAGATCTTATCCGTTTCGGTAAATTCACTGACTCTTGGGAACTTAAGGAGGTAACTGGTGAAGACTACATCAAGTTATTCCCTATTCCATTCTCAGCATTGGGAGCTAACCCGAACCTAGAGCAAAACCCAGGTTACCCTGCGGAATAACTCTAGTTCGATATAACTAAGTATTTAGTAAGAAGCCAGCACGGAAGTGCTGGCTTTCTTTTTTATCTTGCTACTCCTGCTTCAATGCTTACACACACTATGATTCGAAGGATATTACCCTTGGCCTTTTTGGCTTTTTTTACAACATGTCAGCCTGCTGATACCATCGATGCGTTATTCACGCAATTGGACAATAAAAAAATCGGAATTGACTTCCAAAACAACCTTGCTTACGACAAGGACTTCAACGTATTTAACTACCGTAACTTTTACAATGGCGGTGGTGTTGCTGTGGGTGATGTGAACAATGATGGATGGATGGATTTATACTTTACTGCCAACCAAACCTCAAATACCCTCTACCTCAACAATGGGGACATGACCTTTACAGACATCACCGAAAGCGCTGGTGTTGCTGGACAGCAAGCCTGGTCAACGGGAGTAGCAATGGCGGATGTCAATCAAGACGGGTTCATCGACATCTATGTCTCTAATTCTGGAGACATCAAAGGAGATAGCCGTGCTAACGAACTATTCCTCAATAACGGCGACAATACATTCAGCGAAGTTGCTGAGCAGTGGGGCGTTGCGGATCAAGGATTAAGCACCCACGGTGTGTTCTTCGATTACGACAGAGACGGCGACCTCGACCTCTATGTACTAAACAACAGCTACCGCGCTATTGGAAGTTTTAATCTTGAAAAAAGCTCGCGTGAAGTGCGCGATGCTGAAGGCGGGGATAAGCTGTACCGAAACGACGGAAATTCTTTTACCGATGTCAGCGATGCCGCAGGAATCATGGGTAGTGAGATTGGTTTTGGTTTAGGTACCACCGTAGGCGATGTTAATGGCGACGGATGGGATGATATCTACATCTCCAACGACTTCTTTGAGAAAGACTACCTCTACATCAACAATCAGGACGGTACATTTAGAGAAGAGCTCGAAGAACACATGCGTCATACCTCATTTGCTTCTATGGGTGCAGACATGGCAGACATAAACAACGACGGAGCACCGGATATCTTTGTTACAGATATGCTTCCGCAAGGTGTTCGCAGATTGAATCAGACCACCACTTTTGAAAACTGGGACGTCTATCAAGGAAAGTTGAAATGGGGGTACTACCATCAGTTCAACCGCAATATGCTGCACTTGAACACCATAGAAGGGGATTTCTCGGAGATTGGTCAACTAAGTGGCGTAGAAGCTACTGATTGGTCGTGGGGAGCGCTTATTGCCGATTTGGATAACGACGGTTGGAGAGATATCTATATCTCAAACGGAATCAACCATGACCTTACCGACCAGGATTACATCAATTACATCTCCAACGAGGAAGTGATGCGCTCCATCCTAACCAAAGAAGGGGTCAACTACAAGGAGCTTATCGATCTCATGCCTTCTACGCGCATTCCAAACTATGCGTACAAGAATGTTGCGAAAGGGTACAAGTTTGTCAATAAAGCAGAGGATTGGGGGCTTGCTGCGCCGAGCCACAGTAACGGTTCTGTCTATGCAGATCTAGACAATGACGGCGATCTAGAGTTGATCGTCAACAACACGAATCAAGCGCCGTTCATCTGGCGCAACAATGCCGAAACACTGCTTGCAGAAAACCACAGCATCTCGTTGGATTTGCGCAATGAAAACGGCGCGACTGCCATTGGCGCTAAAGTTTACGGCTATGCTGGTGGGGAAATGTTCTTCGCAGAATTGATTCCTATGAAAGGGTTCCAAAGCTCTGTAGATCCGAGAATACACCTTGGCATTGGTGCACATACTAGCCTCGATAGTTTAACCATCGTTTGGGGAGATAACACATCTCGTTTGAGTGCTGTAGCAGCAGATAGTCTTTACGTTATAACGGCGGCAGATGCTCAGCCTACACAGCTTGCACAAGTAAAGAGCACCTTGTTACAGGTCTCAGGAGAATATGGCTCGCGTACAGAGAACAATTACAGCCAGTTCAACGAGGAGCGCCTCATTCCACAAATGGTTACCACAGAAGGTGCACGATTGGCCTCCGCAGACATTAACGGTGACGGTTTTACAGACGTTTACCAATGTGGTGCGGCGGGCGAAGCGGGTAAACTGTTTTTAGGGTCCAATTACTACGGCTTTGAAGAAGCCGCTAGAAACCCTTTCAAAGCGCATGCTGCAAGTGAAGACACCGACGCTCAATTTTTTGATTACGATGGCGACGGAGATCTCGATCTGTATGTGGCAAGCGGTTCAATGGAGGCTGAAAACAACAGTACCGACCTTTTTGATCGCATCTATAAAAACGTCGGCGGTGGAAAGCTCGTCTATGATAAAAACGCACTTCCACGCCTTCCAGTACGCTCATCCTCTATCGCTGTGGCCGATTTTGACGGCGACGGTTTGACCGATGTGTTTGTCGCGTCCAGAGGATTGAAAGGCCGTTACGGGATCCCCGCTAATGGTCTATACCTGAAAAATTATGGCAATGGGGAACTGCGCAACGAGCGTAGGACTACTCGCGGGTTCCAACGCATCGGTATGATTACAGATTGTGCTGCAGGCGATGTGGACGGCGACGGCGATGCCGACCTGCTTACTGTGGGTGATTGGTCGGGCATTCGACTTTGGATCAACGACAATGCAGGCTTTAAAGAGCAAACAATAGAAGCCGGTTTCAACTACAGCCAAGGCCTTTGGAATACGATGAAGCTCATAGATGTCGACGGTGACGGGAGCCTTGATGTAATAGCAGGTAACCTTGGAGAGAATTGCCGCCTTGAGGCCTCTGTTCAAAAACCGATGGCACTGTTCGTGAATGACTTCGATGGAAACAGTTCAACAGACCCAATCCTATGTTCGTATTGGGGCGATACATTGTTCCCACGTGTATTGCGACACAACCTGATCTCACAGCTGCCGTATTTGAAGAAAGAAAACCTCTTGTACCAGGAATACGCAGGCAAAAGTGTGTTTGAAGTGTTCGATACCCTCCAGCTCGAGCGCAGCGCGTTGCTCCAAGCACAAACGCTGCAGACAGTCATCTACTTCAATAACGGAAACGGCACCTTCAGTCAAGGCACACTCCCTCTAGAAGCACAGATCGCACCGGTTTATGCTATAGATGTGGTCGACGTGAACGGAGATGGCGCAAAGGATATCATAATGGGCGGAAACCTCTTTGAGGTGCAGCCGGAATGGGGAAGGTATGATGCCTCGCGAGGGACCGTACTGCTTGCAGACGGGACACGCTCGTTTGAAGCAGTGGGCACAGCCGCGTCCGGACTCAACGTAGAAGGACAAGTGCGAGATATTATCACCTACAAGCGCGACGATGCAACCTATGTGCTCTTCTCCAAGGTTAATGGCCCTATGGAAGAATACAAACTCGCCGAATAATGCTGAAAAAGGCACATATCGCCTTATTTCTTGCCTTTTGTGCCTGTACATCAGCGCCCAAAGAACCCACCTTGTTTGAAGAGGTTAGCGAGGCGGCAGGTATTGACTTTGCGAATGTCTTAGAGGAAAACGACCAACAGAACATTGTGGACTACCTCTACTTCTACAACGGAGCAGGGGTTGCTGTGGCAGATTTTGACGGCAACGGGTTCGAAGACATCTACTTTGTGCGTAACCAAGGCGCCAATGCGCTCTATTATAACCAAGGGAATTGGAATTTCACCAAGGGAGACCTCTCCGCAGCCGGAAGTGCAGATTTTCAAACCGGGGTAAGTGTTGTAGACATCAATGCTGACGGTTTTCCCGACCTGCACGTGAGCGCCGTGAATTACCACATCTGGAACGGGCATAACGAGTTCTACCTCAACCAAGGCGACGGAACCTTTACTGAAATCAGCCAAGATTTGGGGATCGACTTAGCAGGCTACGGCCAACAAGCACTTTTCTTTGATTGCGACAATGATGGCGACCAAGATTTATACGTTTTGCGTCACAGCGTTCACCCTTCTGGGGCCTATAACAAGGCTTCACAACGCGGTACCACCGATGAAAAGGCAGGCGATCGTTTCTTCTTGAACACCGGCTCTCCTACAGCACCTGTTTTTGAAGATAAAACCGACGACTTCGGGGTACTTAGCTCACAGCTTGGTTATGGTCTAGCAATCGTCGCCGAGGACTTTAACAGCGACGGTTATTTGGATGTATTTGTCGCCAACGATTTTCACGAGAACGATTACCTGTATCTAAATCGCGCTGGCGAGGGTTTTGAATTGGCCACAGATGAAAGCTTTCAGACCAATTCTAAGTTTACCATGGGCGTGGATGCGGGCGACCTCAACGGAGATGGTTTGACCGACCTCTTCACCCTGGACATGAAGCCTTGGGACGAGGTAGAGCGCAAAAATGCGTTGGGTGCCGAGCCCTTCCACATTCATAAATACAAGCGCTCGCAAGGGTATGTCGAACAGTTTCCCAAAAACAGTGCGCACCTTCAACGCGGCAGTGTCCCTTCTAAGGGAATGGCCCTGCCGGTATTTGAAGACGTTGCCCCACTCCTTGGAGTTGAAAGCACCGACTGGTCCTGGGGGGTCCTGCTCGAGGATTTCGACGGTGATGGATACAAAGACCTCTACGTAACCAACGGAATCAAGCGTCGTCCCAATGACCTAGATTACATTCAATTCCTCTCGAGCGGAGAAGGCGTAGCGAAGTCCGACGAAAGCATTTACAGTCAGATGCCGCAGGGTCTCGTAAGTAATCGCGCCTACCGTGGAACACATGATGGGATGGTGGAAACCAGCAAAAGCTGGGGCCTCGATTTCAAAGGCACTAGTAACGGATCTGCGGTGGCCGATTTTGACAATGACGGTAAACTGGATCTAGTCATCAACAACCTCGACGACCGCGCACACCTGTACCGCAATATCCTCGCCACCGCCGCAACAACAGTTGACTTTGGCGGTTACAACGTACGATACCGTAAGCGCCTTGGTGCAAAATCGCATTGGAACCTTGGAACACGCTCTTGGCTTAGTCACAGCTCTACCCGTAAAAATGTGGACGATTTTGGAGGAGGCATCATCGTTGAGTGGCCGAATGGAACGGCAGAGGCATATATGCTCTTGCCGGGTGAACACAACGCACTTCGTCCTGGCGAAGGCATGGCCGTTGATGGTTTAGAGACAGTGAACAAGAGCCGTGTCGCGGCTGCTTTAGATACTTTACCCTTCGGACATAAAGAAGATGCGTACACCAGCTTTGTGGAGACCCCGCTATTGATACAAGGCACGGACGAATTAGGTCCTGCGGGCGCCTATTTCGACGGAAAGCTGTTTGTGGGCGCCAGCACCGGTAAAGCACCGCTTTGGGCAGACTTGAAAACTATGGACACCACCCTTTTGTGGGCCGATAGAGCACATGAAGACGTGGATGCTGCACTCGTAACGCTAGCCACCGGTCAAACCGCCCTTGTAGTGGTCACCGGCAGCAGCCAAATACCCAATAATTCTACACGTCAACAAGACCGCATTTACTTCCATTCAGATAAGCCAAGTGTTTCTCTAGGTGAAGAGGGAACCAATGCTTCTTGTGTAGCCGTTCTAGACCTCAATGGCGACGGAAACGACGATATTTTCATTGGGGAGCGCTCCATTTGGAACGATTACGGTGCCGCACCTTCGCACGCAGTGTATTACGGAACCAATGACGGTTGGTTTGAAAAGGAACAGCCGTCATGGACCGCTGAATTAGGCATGATTACCGATGCCACTACAGGAGATCTTGACGGTGACGGTACCAACGATCTCATTGTCGCAGAAGATTGGGGAAAGATTAAAAGCGTTGATAGTAACGGAAAGGTTCAGTCCTTGAGTGAAAACGGGTGGTGGCGCTCGGTATACGTTGCCGATTTAGACCACGACGGTACAGCAGAAATTTTCGCCGGTGGCGTAGGACAGAATCACGGTATTGCCTTGAGTCCTGAGACACCTGTGGAGCTCTGGATCACCGATCTCGACGGGAATGGCAATCGCGACTTCTTGTACAGCTACGTAAATCAAGGCGAGCGCTATCCATTGTTCGGGCGTGACGAACTCATCAAGGAAAGCGTCAGGTACCGCAAGGATTATCTGAAGAACAGAACATTCTCTGGGGTACCGTTTGAAAAAATGTTTGGGGATGCACTAACCGGCGTTGAACCGCTTAACGTTGGTTTTACCGGCAGTGCACTGCTCGTCTCCAGCGACAGCGGCTGGGTACAAATCTCCTTGCCTTCTGACGCACAGCAGGCACCCATCAATGCGGCTATTGCCACGGAGCGCGGTCTATTGCTGTGCGGCGGCGCAGATAATATGCACACCTCTATCGGTACCCAAGAGAGCTTCTGCGGAGCCTTTCTTACCTACGGATCGTCCGGGCCTTTGTGTAGCGATGCGCCCTTCATTTTACGCGGATCCACGGCCAAACTTGTTTCCACCCCGCACGGTCTCGTGCTCCTTCAAAACGACGGCGCTGCATTGCTTTACACGGGTGATTTATAGAGGGGTTTTCCCTATTTTAGCGAGATGCGAAATCTTCTTTTGTTTGCCTTAATCAGCGGGACATTGCTCAACTCGTGCACCTTAGATCCGGAATGTGAATGGACAGACCTATACGCCGACTTTGAATCCTACGAATTCACGACCGATTTAGAACAAACCAACATCGTTTTGCTCACCCCTGAGTTTGATCCGAACATCGTGCTTTTTGAGCCATACATTATTCGCAGCGATAGTGCTTATGATGCACTCACCCAGTTTTCGCGTGATGAAGAATGCCCCTACTGCGTATATCCTGTCATCGATTTTGACGAATACACGTTGATTGGCTTTTCTACGGAAATTAGCTGTCTAGCCACGAACTACCTAAAACTAACAAGTACGCCCGAAGGGTGGCGCTATGCCCTTAAAACCGTCGATGAAACCCAGTGCAACCAACTGTTGTGCGACAACTTCAGCTTCAATTGGATCCTGCTTCCGAAAGCCGCGGACACTACGGATATATCCTTTGAAACTGGACTTGCTCGCTATTTCTGCGACTGTTAATCTAACAACACATGAAACGACTTCTAGTAACACTCACTTTAAGCGCCTTTGTGGCGACCTCTTGCCAAGGTCCCAAAGAGCCGTACAACGACTATTCGCGTGATCTGCAGAACGCCTATCAAGCAATCACAGACATCTTGGTGCACGATATTTTCTCGCCACCCGTGGCTGCAAGGGTTTATGCCTATTCTGGCGCAGCAGCTTACGAGGTAATAGCTCAAAGCAATGCAAATTACCGTTCTCTTGCGGGTCAATTCCACGAATTCCCAACAGTAGACCCAGCACCAGCGGATGAAAATTACGTGCCCGAATTGGCTTCGCTTCATGCCTTAGGTGTGGTCGGCAAGGCCTTAATCTTCTCGGAAGACCGGATGCAAGCACATATGGACGGGTTGTTCGAAAAGATGAGTGAGCACCACAGCGCTGAAGCCATCGACGTGAGTCGCGACTACGGACAACGCGTGGCAGATGCTGTGTTGAATTGGGCCCAGGGTGATAACTACAACCAAAGCCGCACGTTTACTAAATACGAGATCAACGACGATCCGATGCGATGGAAGCCAACGCCCCCGGATTACATGGACGGTATTGAGCCACACTGGAGAAATATTCGTACGCTGGTCATGGACAGCGCGCAGATGTTCAAACCGGTACCCCCGCCAACGCCTTCTCTAGATACTGCCTCGAAATTTTACAAAGATCTCATGGAGGTCTACCACACTGTTAACAACTTAACGCCCGAACAAGAGGCTATTGCACAGTTTTGGGATTGTAACCCGTATGTGAGCGTGCACCGCGGTCACGTGATGTTGGCCACAAAAAAGATCACTCCTGGAGGTCACTGGATGGGCATTACGGGCATTGCTTGTCGCAAAGCGGGTGCAGATTACGGTACTACCATCAATGCGCACTTGCGCGCTGCTACGGGTTTGTTTGACGGTTTCATCTCTTGTTGGGATGAGAAGTACCGTTCGGAATTGGTCCGCCCTGAAACGGTGATTAATGAGAATTTTGATGAGAATTGGACCCCGCTGCTGCAAACGCCTCCATTCCCTGAGTATACCTCGGGACACAGTGTTATTTCAGGTGCTGCAGGTGTGATGCTTACCGGCGTCTTTGGAGAGAACTTCGCCTTCCAAGATTCTACAGAACGCGTATATGGGCTTCCTGACCGCTCCTACGAAAGCTTCACCGCTGCCTCTGACGAAGCGGCCATTTCGAGATTGTACGGCGGTATTCACTACATGCCAGCCATCGAGATTGGCGTGAGCCAAGGACGCGCCTTAGGGGCCTATCTAGACGCCAACTTAACGACCTATACCGGAGATGAATAAGCCGTTTAAATGGGCGTTGCACATCAACTTTTTTGTGTACGCCATACTACTGAATAGTGTGGGTATCGTCATCCTAAAAAGTATTAACAACTATGGTGTGAGCGAAGTGCAGGCCAGCACCCTTGAGCTCTTCAAGGATATGCCTATTGCCATCGTTTCCTTCCTCATTGCCAGCTTTGTACCGCGCATCGGCTACAAGAAAATCATGGTCATCGCCCTGTCCATTACCTCGCTGGGGTTGATTCAGATGTGGGCAGGAAATAGCTTTGTCTCTTCGCAAATCCTCTTTGCCATTGTTGGGTCTTCCTTTGCCCTGATCAAGGTGGCAGTTTATGGATCCATCGGTGAAGTAACTTCAGGAGAAAAAGAACACAATGCACTGATGAGTTCCGTGGAAGGAACCTTCATGTTCGGTATTGCCTTGGCTTACTTCCTTTTCCCCGCCTTCAATAGCGAAACAGACCCTAGTGCTTGGCTCAACGTATATCTCCTACTCACGGGTCTAGTACTATTAGCTGTGGCCTTTCTTGCGCGCATTCCAGAGTTGCCTAAAGAGGAAAATAGCACGCCCTTGAGCGAAGAGTTCTCTGCCATGATCGGACTCATCACCAAGCTATTGGTTGTCGTATTTGTCTTCTCCGCCTTCCTATACGTAATGGTGGAGCAGGGCATTATGACTTGGCTGCCAACGTTCAACGAGAAGGTATTGGCACTGAGCGAAAGCAACAGTATTCGTATGGCCAGTATCCTTGCCATTACCCTAGGTTTAGGTAGAATCCTTGGGGGTCAATTGAGCGAGCGCTTCCACTGGACAATTGTCATCTCGGGAGCGATTATCGGCGCTATGCTCATGGTCGCCTTTGTCCTTCCGCAAGCGCTAGACCGTGAAGTCAGCGAAGATGCCGCAATGATCTTTGGCCTGCCAGTCCTCGCCTTTATCTTCCCACTAGTAGGGCTCTTCATTGCACCCATCTACCCACTATTAAACAGCGTAATGCTCAGTGCCCTGCCTAAGAAAATGCACAGCCCAATGACCGGCCTGATCGTACTGTTTTCCGCCACAGGCGGCACCCTAGGTTCACGAATCACGGCCTACTTCTTTGAGCGATTGGGCGGCGGTGCGTTCTATTTCACATTAGTACCTATGACGCTCCTACTTATCGCAGTTTTCGTCTTAAGAAGATTGACTAAGAAAGTGTAAATTCTAAGAATGAATACGATCGATCAACTTCTTGGCGAACTCTTTGTTGACTTGCACACGAGCGGCATATGGAAAGACGAGAAATACATCAGCGATGCAGAGCTCACTACTCCTGTAGACAAGGTTTTGGCCCTTTACAATGAAGAGAAATCCAGGGCCAATTTTGACCTAAAATCCTTCTTCGAAAAACACTTCCAGCCGGCACAAGCTGTGGAGGTCGATTTTGCAGCCGACCTCAACCGTTCACCGGAGGATCACATTAAAGCACTCTGGCCTTATTTGCACCGCAGTGCCGACCCTACAGATATACTTAGCACGAAAGTTCCCCTTCCGCACTCCTACATCGTGCCAGGAGGCAGATTTCAAGAAGTCTATTATTGGGACAGCTACTTCACCCAGCTAGGACTACTTGCACACGGACACCGCTCTTGGGTCGGAGACTTGCTGGACAACTTTGCCCATTTTATTGATACCTACGGACACATTCCCAACGGCAACCGCACCTACTTTCTCTCACGCTCTCAGCCACCTTTCTTTGCGCTCATGGTTGATGCGTATGCCAAAGGTGCCGAAGAGCCCATGGAAATCTACGAACGCTATCTACCGGCTCTAGAAAAGGAACATGCCTTCTGGTCTACCGAGCACCGCAATGAAGACGGAAAAACTACCTATTGGGACGCTGGAAACTCGCCCCGCATCGAAATGTACCGTACCGATCTGGAATGGGAGGCGCACGCCAAAGAGCACCCCCTTTTCTTCCAGCACCTTCGTGCTGCTTGCGAAAGCGGTTGGGACTTCTCTTCCAGATGGTTAACTAACCCCATGGACCTGGGCACCATTCATACCATGGATATCGCACCTGTGGACCTCAATTCGCTCCTTCTGTTCCTAGAAGAACTACTATTTAATCTCACCGGAAATAAGGTCTACGAAGTCGCCGCCTACGAGCGCAAGCACAAGCTTCAAACAGAATTCTTTACCGAAGAAGGCTTCCAAGACATTGACCTAAGAAGTGGTGCCGGCACCGGCGCTGTGAGTGCCGCAGTGTTCTACCCGCTATTTGTGGGTGCAGCAACGACGGACCAAGCTGCGTTTACTGTAGAACACCACCTCCCCCAATTACTTGAAACTGGTGGGCTCCTAACTACGCCGATATGCAGTGGTCAACAATGGGACGCCCCGAACGGCTGGGCACCTTTGCAATGGATCGCCGTAAAAGGTTTGGACCGCTACGGATTTAAAGAAGAGGCTAAAGGCATTGCTACACGATGGATACGAACGTGTGATATCATTTACAACGCGCGCGGCAAATTCGTGGAAAAGTACAATGTGGTTGAGCCAGAAAACCTAAGCAAAGGCGGAGAGTACGACGTCCAAGACGGCTTTGGGTGGAGCAACGGCGTATACATTGCCATGCTCGAATACCTCAAAAAATAACGCTTAGCTACCGGCCAAGGGAGAACCAAAAATCCCTACCGCCATTTCCGCCCATAGGATGGCGAATAAGAGCATCAATAACAGCATTATTGGCCATCTTCCTTTCTTTGGTAATGATCGCCATAAGAGCACTTCTACGGAGGAAACGACAAAGATTAGTGCGCCGCCTATTAAGAAATCAAATGGCGACCAATTCACTTCTTCGCTAACAAATCCTCCTATCAACGGAATGGATAAAAGCATGGCGGTTGCTATTGCAGGCCAATACCAAATTGGTTTAGTCTGTGACATGGGTCTAAGGTTTCCTTGAAGATACAAAAAACCCCGGTGCAAGCCACCGGGGTTAACTCGGGCTTCCGCTCAATTAACAAATTTTTATTGCTTCACTAGAATAGCCCCGAAGCCACCGCCTGAAGCTAAACGCACATCAAAGCTATCGTCCTTCACGTACGTTTTCGTTTCTATGGTCACCGCATACGGGTTGATTTCCCAATCCGCATCATCTGCATCGCGATAGATCTGTGCCTCATAGGTAGCGCCCTCCTCAAGGAAGTCCAGCGCAATGCTTAGCTCGTGCTCTCCATCGGCATTTGCTGCACCTAAGTACCAGTTGTCGTTCTCCTTTGGTGTACGCGCCCAAGCCACATATTGGCCCACTTTACCGGCCACTGGAATACTGCGCTCCCAATCAACAGCAACGTCTTTGATGAATTGCAACCAATCCAAATGCTTCTCGTAATTCTCTGGAAGGTCACACGCCATTTGAATAGGCGATGGAACAACGACATACAAACCAAATTGCTGGCCTACAGTGGATCGAACTCTGTTATCACCATCAGGACCGCTCTTAGTTTCCAATTGGAATACCCCAGGGGTATAATCCATTGGTCCACTCAAGAACCTTGTGAAGGCCATGGTTGGAATGTGATCTACAAAGTTCCCTTTCTCTATACTCCATGCGTTGAATTCCTGTCCACGGGCACCTTCGCGAGCCACCCAGTTCGGCCAAGTGCGCTCCAGTCCTGTTCCCTTAATAGGCTCGTGCGTATTTACCGCAATCTGATAGTCAAAAGCCTTGGTCACTGCGTTGTTGTAGTGGTTGACCATCCACTGACCGTGGTGGTATTCTCCCTTCGGCAAAAGCGGCCCTACATAGCCTGACTTCACCAAATGAATGTCGTTGGCTTGCATTAATGCGTACGCAGTATCCATCTGCTGATCATACGTACGCGGTGCAGCAGAAGTTTCATGGTGCATCACCAGGCTCACACCTTTACTTTTCGCATATTTCTGCAGCTCTGCCATATCGTAATCTGGGTAGCTGGTTACAAAATCGAACACCCCTTCGCGGTCGTCAAAGCCAATCCAGTGCTCCCAGCCCGTATTCCAACCTTCGACCAACACGCCGCTAAATCCGTGCTCGGCGGCAAAGTCAATGTATCTGCGCGTGTTTTCATTTGTAGCGCCATGGCGGCCATGCTCACGACCGTCATCAATCCACGTACCCATATCTTGAGTCATACCGTAATCCCAGGTGCTCTTACCCATATGCATCTCCCACCAAATACCCACATATTTCTGCGGAGTAAACCACTGCGAGATGTCGCCCATCTGGTTCGGTTCATTCAAATCGTACATGAGATGGGACGCTAATAAATCGGTTGCTTCGTCGCCCAAAGTCACCATTCTCCACGGCGTTTTAAACGGAGTAGGAATAGTTGCCTTATTGCCGTCTTCACGCCCTACAAGCGAGCTAACAAAACCCGTTTTGCCCTCGCGCAGTAGCGTCATGCCTGAATAATTAACGAGGGCCGCCTCATGGATGCTCATGTGCGTACCGTCCTTGTATTCAAAGGTCACAGGCGTACTAACGCTGTTCTCCACAATAACCGTTGCTGCCAAATTCGGGTGGTTGGCCTTGCTCAAGGCATCAATCTCACTAACCTTCGTGTGGTTGTACGGGTGCTCATAGATCTCCCAATCGCCAGGAATCCAGTGCGCCATCGCGTCTTCAGACAAGTTAAATTCAGACTTTTCGTCCTTCACCACCAACTTTCCTTCTTCCTGCTCAGGAATCAAATAACGGAAGGCAAAACCGTCATTCGCCGCTCTGAATACCACGCCCAAAGTTCTACCCGTTGGGACATGCGTAAAGTTGAACGTTGCCTCGGTATGCGTGTACGAAAGCTCGGAATTCGAACCCCACTGCATCGTATAAGCATCGCTTACTTCTTTTACATCTACTGTGGCCAATTCAAATCCGTCCAAAAAATCCTCTGCCTGCGCAAAATCGAACCCAAGGGTCGACGAACCTATGACCTCTTTGCCATTAAAGTCGACGGCATATTGAATAGCTCCCTTGGAAGTAAGGCCAATGCTCACCTGAACGTTACCGTCTGGGCTGTAAACCACCTCTTGCGGTCCTGTACAAGCCATAAAAGCCAACCCAATGAAAAGTAGTGTTACCTTTTTCATCATTTATCGTATTGTTAGTGTGTAATCTTTGTTTACCACAAGATCCGCGTCCTTCCGCAAGGCGCTAATGATACTGTGTTCTCTTTCTAGGACGCGATGAATGAAATCGTCCACCACCTCTCGGTTACGCGCCAATCTATTTTCCTTGGTGTCCACATAGGTGTGCTCAAAAAATATTCCAACCTCACCATCGCGCTTCTCGCCAAGCACATAAGTACCCTCAATAACCACGACGTCGATTTGATCAGCCGGCATCGTCTTCCACTCTTTCGTATCCAATTCCCAATCCATCTCCGGCACCTCTACGGCAGCAGCTGCAGGGTCCAAAACCTGATCAATGACTCCGTTCAACAGCTTCCAATCGACCTCACCCAGGCCAATCCATTCAAAATCCTCAACCCGTTTATTGTGGTTCTGCCGTGGCGGCAAATGAAAATACTCATCCTGTGATATCAGTACTGCTTTCTTGCCACGTGCCTCAAACTCTTTTACTATGGCCTTCGCCAAAGTCGTCTTGCCACAGCCGCTCTCGCCACTCACGCGATAAACCTTGGCCGGCGATTTTTGAACCACCTCTCGAGCCAATTCTTCAGCAATCTTCTCCGTCTTAGCCATCAGCACCTGCAACCTTCGCTCAAAAATAGCAGTGAACGCTTCACCTTGATCAGCGGCAGCAGCGGCAATCAAATAAGATCCAGCTGAGAAACATAGGTTCTTTACACCTCCCGGCTTCAACTCAGGGTAGGAATAATATTCAGCAAAGGGATAATCCTCCATTGAGCTTTCCAACATCCCTTCGTAACTGGCCATGTACGCATGGTCCTCGCCAAACAGCGTGTTCATAGCCGCAGCAGTGAACCCTTGCGTCAAACCCCATACACCACCGTTGTGGAAATGGCCCGGATGATTTTTAAATGCATAAGCATAGTTTGAAGTTATCGCCCCCCAAAGTATGTGTTCGTTGTCAATAATAGGCCAATGCGCAGGCGCAAGGGTGCCGCCTATCTCACTGCGTAAACGCTCCACCATTTTCTTAGTCGTGCTCTCGCTTGAAATGCCCAATAGAATCGATAGGCTCCATCCTAACGTGTCAATATGGTTAAACGTTCCTCCAGGCGTAAAGCTCATAAGTATACGGTCTCCACCTTCTAAATCCTTAACTTGTTTCAGTTGCGAAGCGGTAAACAACACTTCGGCTTCAGCCGGCTCACCAAAGAAATGGTACTTAACCGCACCCGAAACCTTGCGAGCTTTATCGGTATAAATATCGGAAGAAAGTAGCCTAGATGCTTTTATTAACATCCACAACCTCAGTGCATTATTAAGTAGAATATAGCCTTCAACTGGATACTCGTCTGCCCAGTTACTACTAGCAGGCGAATACATCAAATGCTTGTTGTTGAACTCCCAAGCCTGGGCTCGGCGATCGATCTCTTCTATGGCGTCGGCAACAACGCCTTTAATACCAAAGTCTTGTGCCACTTCCATATAAGATAGCGCTGTTACGGCCCACCAAAATGGACTGTCTGTTCGGCCTACAGGCCCGCCATAGCTCTGTCCAGAACGATCTCCATCGTTATTGAAGCTCACGTTTGACGGAAACACACCGCCCTCGCCAACCGCTTCCAATACATTAAGTATGCTGCTTTTAACCGCCGGGTAAAGCGCTTCTTTTCCGTGTGACAATACAGCTAAAGAAGCAATAGCGCTGTCCCTCGACCAAAGACGCGCGTAGTTGTCCGTGTCTTGAGCGGTAGCGACAAAGCCAAAAGTCTTGGCTGAATTTATCAAAACTGACCACGCCTCTTTTTCAAATTTATGATTCACAGCGGTTTATAGTTTATTAGTCTAAATTATCTAGCAAGTAATAAAGCGCACTCATCGAAGCCGACCCCATCTCCAAGCTACGTGGATGGATAGCGTCAATGTTGTCCCTAGCACTGTGGTGAAAATCAAAATATCGCTGGCTCTCAGGACGGTATCCAATAAAGAAGTTGTCGTAGCCACGAAGTGGGCTTAAATCGGCACCACCGCCTCCTTTTGCAAAAACGTGAAGGCCGTAAGGACTCAAAAGTCCCTTAAACGTTCTTAATTGCTCGATACGATCATCATCTGCGCCAATGCCAAAACCTCTTGGAACATCGCCGCCGCCGTCGCTTTCCATAGCCACCCAGTGATGCACACCGTTTTCCTTGGCCCAACGTGCATATTCCTTCGCGCCATCTAATCCGAATTCCTCGTTCGCCCATAGGACCACCCGAACCGTTCTCTTGTTCTGATAGCCGGCCTTACGCATAAGATTCGGCACCTGCATAGCATGAGCACATCCAGCGCCATCATCCTGTGCGCCTTGACCCAAATCCCAAGAGTCTATGTGGCCGCCAACGAGCATAATTTCCTCAGGCTTCTCGCTCCCATTGAAATCTGCAATCATGTTGTAATTCGTAGCTGTGCCTTGTACACCACAATCCAAATACACTTCTAATTCGACCTTTCCGTCTTCCAACATAGCACTCAACTTATCTGCTGCTTGCCAAGAAATCGCAGCCGAAGGCACCTTTACTTCACTATCTCCGTAGCTCATCGCCCCTGTGTGCGGCAAATCATCGCGAAGTAGGGTGACAGAACGCATCACTGTAGCAACAGCGCCATATTTTCCTGCTTCCATAGCACCCGCCCAACGGTACTTCACAGCGCCTCCATAAGCGTTAAAAGTGCTAATCAGGCTGTGGTCCATGTAGGTGTTGTAGAAGACTATCTTGCCCTTAATTCCTTCTTCGCCCAATGCCTCGAGCTCTTCGAAAGAACCTACCTCAACCACTTGTGCTTTTAGACCTTCCGCAGGAGTAGGCACAGATCCGCCTAATGCAGTCGTGGGCAGAGAAATTGGTTCTCCACCGGCATACGCTTTCGACCATTCATCGCCACGGTGCCACTTAGGAACTTCCACAGGCTGTAACCAAGCTGTATCTGCGCCGGCATCAAGCATCATTTGCTTCGTATAACGAGCCGCCTCGTTCGAAGCTTCTGACCCACTCGGGCGTGGACCAATCTCAGTACATATATGGTGCAGCCAATTATAGCCTTGCTGTTGGCCCAATGCTTCCGTGTACATTGCCTTAATTACCTCTTTTGCATCGGCCGGCGCTTCTTGTGAAAAGCCTGTAGGGCCCAAACAGATGAGAAGGAAAAGGGTGAGTTTTTTCATGTTAACGTCTTTTTCTGTTGCGCGTTTGTTGCGAAATAGCTGGAGAAAAGGGAACCAATTCTAAAGCTGTTATCTCAGCCACTTCTGCCGCCTTTTGAGTTAAGTATACTTTATCTACTGCAACACCAATGTCGCGCTTGTTTCTGTGCTTTGCGTCTACAATATACAGCGTCCACACCTTTTCTTCTTTCGTGGCCAACATACCGCCGTAAGAGCCGTATTGACTGCTCATGTTTAGGCCTATTAAAACCATCTGTTCGCCGTCATTTACAGCCTCCCAAATGCCAAATTTTAGTCCAAAGACAGAGAAATATCGGCGGTATCCATTCGTTGTAAACTGCGTGCCTCTGCGCGCTGTGATGCCCAATAAGGGCACCAACAAAAATCCGAATCCCTGGTATTCACCTGACACAACGGTGGCTACACAGATAATGCCTATCAACAGATAAAACCGAAACGGCTCGGGAAAGGCCTTCCCGTTTCTGATATCTACCTCACTAGTAGACACCTGCCGCGCCTTGCATTAAGAGTCCACAGATATATGCGCCATAGGTACCTAACGCATACCCTAAAACAGCGAGAAGTACGCCTACCGGCGCAAGTGCTGGGTGGAAGGCTGCAGCTACCACTGGAGCACTAGCCGCACCTCCAATATTCGCCTTCGAACCCACCGCAAGGAAGAAGTACGGCGCCTTAATAATTTTAGCAACTAGGAACATCAATCCAACGTGAATAATCATCCATACTAAGCCTACTGCAAAGAGGCCTGGATTTTCAAATACCTCCATGACGTTCATGCTCATTCCTATGGTGGCTACAAGGATGTAGATGAAAACAGAGCCCACCTTCGAGGCTCCAGCGCCTTCAAGGTTTCTTGCTTTGGTAAAGCTTAGCGCGATGCCTATTGTGGTGGCTATAACCACCAACCAAAAGAAGCCTGATGTCAAGCTGAATTTCGCCAAGACCGGGTAATTTTCACTGATAAATGGCGCAATAATGTCGCTTAGGCCGTGTGCTAAGCCTGTGGCCCCAAACGCGATGGCCAAAATGTATATGAGGTCGTTAAATGTTGGAATTTTAGAAATGCTCGCGGTATACGCCTCCATCTTTTCTTGGAGTGTCAGTACAGAAGATGCGTCTGCGCCAAAACGGGCGTCAATGTTTTTTGCTTTTGCCACCCCTATAAGTAGGAACGCCATCCAGAGTTCAGCGACTAAAACATCTACAGTCACCATTGCTGAAAAAATACCTTCGCTTACTTCAAAGACTTCCTTCATGGCCGCCTGATTAGCTCCTCCGCCAATCCACGATCCTGCCACAGTGGTCATACCGCGCCAGATCTCCTCGGGATTTGCACCTACAATGTCCGGAGCAATGACGCTAAACAATAGGATCGAAATTGGCCCACCAATAATTACACCTACGGTTCCCGTAAAGAACATGATCAATGCTTTTGGTCCTAGTTTTTTCACCTCACCAAAATCAATGCTCAAGGTCAATAAAATAAGGGCAGCGGGCAGTAAATAACGCGAAGCCATGAAATACAATCGGCTTTGCTTAGGGTCAATAATTTCAAATGTGGTAAGCAGTGAGGGCAGGAAATAACACAATAGAAGTGCAGGAATATACTTGTAAAACTTCTTCCAGAATGGACGCTCACTTTTTGAGGTTAAAAAGATACCGCCAAGCATCGCAGCAAGAATACCAAAGAGCGTCGCGTCGTTGGTAATCAAAGGGTGTATTTCGTGTGTCATTGTTCGAGTGTTACTAGTTCTATTCGAGCTATTTCGCTCGCTAAGATATTGGAATCAAAGCTATGTGCACCTTCGTAAGTGTTAACCTCAGGGTGCAGGTTGAATTTGTCTGCATACAGCGTACATCGCTCCCGCTTCTTTTCTTCGTCAACAAACGGGTCTTGTGTACCAAACCAGGCACTCATATACATTGTCCTAAGTGCCTCTTGGCTACTATCCCCTAGATCAGGCGGCCAACTACCCGCCCAAGCCAATAAGCTTTGAAATGGCACCTCTGAATGTCCTAAAAAGCGCATACCAGTTGCTACCCCTTGGCTGAACCCGACCATATGTAATCGCGCACTGGGAGCCTCGGACAAGGTCCATCGACCTGCCTCGTTTAGGTACAAGCGTTGATTTTCAATATCAGTAAGTCTGTCCTCCTTGGTCATCCACGAGGCACCCACACGACCCTCGGTTCCTTGCAGGTAAAATTTATGGGCACCTTGCGGGAATACAAAGGCCCGAGTAGGTGTAACCATGCTTCTAAAGTGCCGTTGGAAATACTCAACGAGCTGGCCGTAGCCGTGCAATGCTATCCAAACATCCGTGGTCGATTCATTAAGCGTTCCTAAAACATCTACACGTTGCTTCTGAGGAACTTCCAAGAAGAATTTTGACATTAGGCTCCTGGAAAATTTGGTTTTCGCTTTTCAATAAATGCAGTTGTTCCTTCCTTGAAATCTTCGGTTTCAAAACAATCACCAAAGGCCTGGACCTCCACATCGTAGCCGACAGAACCTTCCAGAAGTCCAGCATTTACAGACTCAATAGCGTAGCCCATGGCTACAATACTGTTTTTCATGAATGACTTCGCCATAGTTTGTGCTGCCTCGAGTAGATCTGCCTGAGGAACCACTTGATTGACCAAACCGTAACTCAAAGCGGTAGGAGCGTCTATCATTTTTGCACTAAAAATCATTTCTAAGGCCCTTCCCTTGCCAATAAGCTGCGGAAGACGTTGTGTTCCGCCATAGCCCGGAATAAGCCCCAGAGAAGTCTCTGGAAGGCCCATACGAGCCTTATCAGATGCGATGCGCACGTGTGCTGACATGGCCAGCTCTAAACCGCCTCCAAGTGCAAATCCATTCACCGCTGCAATCACCGGTTTCGGAAACTCTTCGATTAGATTAAAAACGGTCATGTGCCCTGTTTTTGCGAGCTCGGTTCCTTGCTCTCCGTTGAAGGAAGCGAACTCCTTGATATCTGCTCCGGCAACAAATGCTTTTTCGCCTGATCCAGTCAAGATGATAACCTTAGTTTCGGCGTCCTCGCGCAGCAGTTCAAAGGCGCTGTTTAGTTCGTTTAATAACTCTTTATTTAGGGCGTTCAACTGCTTTGGACGATTCAATACTAATAGTGCTATACCGTAATTTTTCTCAAGGATGAGGTGTTGGAATTGGTCCATGTTATTCTGTGGTAATTGGTAATTCAATAATAAATTCTGTCCCCTCAGGAGAAGTCTCAAACCTGATGTTCCCCCCAAAGTTTTCTATAAGGTTCTTCACCATCGCAAGCCCGAGTCCCATCCCGGAGCTTTTGGTGGTAAAGTTTGGTTCAAACACGCGCTCCTGCATCGGCTCTGGAATACCTTCACCGTTATCACGAACACGAATAGTTGCTGTCTTTTCTTGCTTGCTTACCAAGATGAGTATTTCGGCCTCGCGGGTTTCTGGAACGCTTTGAATGGCATTTTTAACCAGATTGTGCATGATGCGCGACCATTGTTCCTTATCAACCTTTGCATAAACAGGGCCCGAAGAAATAAAGCGTACTCCGCGATCTGCGTACAAACCCACGGCCCTATTTGTCTGGTATGAAACATCGAAACGCTTCAACTGAAGCCCTGGCATTTGAGCGAACCTCGAAAAAGCCTCGGCAATGTGGGTCAAATTCTCTACCTCTTCCAAAAGATTGGTTGCCATCTCGCGTACCTCTTTGATGTCTTTTTCACGCTCAATCATCTGTAAGGTCAAGCGCATCGGCGTAAGCGGGTTCTTGATCTCATGGGCAACCTGCTGTGCCATCTCTTTCCAAGCGCTTTCACGCTCGCTAGTAGCAAGCTCCACAGCCGTGCGCTCTAGCTGTTCGACCATGTCATTGTATTGTTGTATTAACTCGCCTATTTCGTCGTTAAAGCGCCAGTCCAGCTTCTCGTTGGATTTGTTTAATCGAACCTTCTTGAGTTGCTCAATGACTCGGCGCATATTCTGGCTGATGTAATTCGACAATACAAAGGCCAATACAATACCCAATAACAGTAAGAACAGGTAAACAAACACCAACTGCTTCAAGTACTCAATCTCACTTTCCGGTATAGCGCTGTTATCTACTCGGTATAGTGTTTTTACAATAAGGTCTACCTCTTTGTCGGCATCTAGAATTTCGCTCGTACTGATCAACAAATCACCGGAATCATCAACCTTGCGTCCCAAAGGAACTCTTCTGCCGCCCTTTGGAAATTCGTTAAGTCGCTCGGGCAAAACGCCTTTGTTTTCCGCTGCATTCACCGAAGCAGCGATGCGCTCGCCCTTAGGGTGGTAGATAGCTAAATCTAATTTGTGAACGGAGCCAATTTCGTTTAATCGCTCGTCGAACAGCTCAGACCACTCATCGTAAGTTCTGAGCACACTATCTTGACCGGAGATGATATATTCAATGTGACTAATGATCGCGCTTTCTTTACGCTCGAGTCGTTGTAAGTGGTAGTCCGTCGTTTCTTCTTGAAAGTGAAACAAGCTGAACGCCCCTGTAAGCAAAAATGCCAACAGCAGGTTCAATATCATGAACAAGAAGGTACGTACTCGAAGGGTTAAAAAACGCATATCTCGAATTTAACGTTTTCGGCACTAGAGCGGACTAATTACTTTTTATTTGTAAAAACTTTTCCTTTGAGCTGAATTATATTGTTCCCCTTAGTTTGAATTTCTGTTGAGCTTAGTTTTGTTAGAAACAAAAATCCCCTTCAGCGCACTGCCGAAGGGGATTATGTATAGTTGTTGCGACAATGCTTATCCAGCAAGGGCATCTGCACCACCAACAATCTCCAGGATTTCGTTGGTAATCGCCGCCTGACGTGCCTTATTGTACTCTAGTTTAAGGTCTCCCTGAAGTGCTTTCGCATTATCCGTTGCCTTGTGCATAGCTGTCATACGAGCACCGTGCTCAGAAGCGTTAGCGTCAAGCAATGATGCGAAGAACTGCGTCTTTAACGAAGTAGGAATCAAATCTTCAAGAATCTCTGATTTCGTTGGCTCGTAGAGGTACTCTGTAGTGTCAACTGGGCCGTCTACTTCCACGGAAATAGGAAGCATCTGCTCTGCCGTTGGCTCTTGTACTGCTGCATTACGGAACGCGTTATATACCAAAACTACTTTGTCAAACTCTCCGGCTAAATAGCCGTCCATGAGTTTTTGTGCATACTCTGATGCTGCCTCAAACCCAATGTTATCCCAAAGCTCAGGATTGCGCTCCACAAGACGTGTATCGTCTTTAAATGCGTCGCCTGCCTTCTTACCGATTGCTACAATGCTGAAGTCATCGTTGCTGTTGGCCATCAAGGCTTTTGCCTTCTTCACTACGCTAGAGTTGAACGCGCCACAAAGACCACGGTTTGAAGTGATTACAACCACACGAGTGCGGTTAGTGTCACGAACAACACCGTAAGCGTTTTCGCTGCTGTCGAGTGTAGAAGAGGCTTTCTGTAGAATTTCAGTCAATTTAGACGCGTAAGGGCGCATCTGTACGATGGCATCTTGCGCCTTCTTCAACTTAGCAGCACTTACCATCTTCATCGCTGAAGTGATCTTCATTGTGCTACCAATGGAAGTAATTCTAACTCTTAGCTCTTTTAAATTCGCCATATCTGGGAATGTTTAGACGCTGCGCCTTGGCGCAACGCTAAGTTTCTTTTTATGCTTCGTACGTCGGCAAAACCTCGGCAACTGAAGCTTCGATCGCAGAGACCTCAGCATCTGTCCACTTACCCGCTGCAATGCTATCTAGCGCAGCTTTCTGGTTTGCTTCCATGTACTCAATAAGGGCTACTTCGAAGGCTTTCACCTTGTTTACTGGCACCTTGTTCAATTTACCTTTCGTACCTACGTAGATGATTGCCACCTGATGTGCTACAGACATTGGGGCGTTTACACCTTGCTTCAAGATTTCTACGTTGCGCTCACCCTTGTTAATTACCGCCATAGTAGCAGCATCAAGGTCAGAACCGAACTTCGCAAATGCTTCAAGCTCGCGGTACTGTGCTTGGTCAAGCTTCAATGTACCCGATACCTTTTTCATCGGCTTAATCTGAGCAGAACCACCAACACGAGATACAGAGATACCAACGTTAATCGCAGGACGAACCCCTGAGTTGAACAAATCAGCCTCCAAGAAGATCTGACCGTCAGTAATCGAAATTACGTTAGTAGGAATGTAGGCAGATACATCACCTGCTTGTGTTTCGATAATTGGAAGTGCTGTCAAAGAACCACCACCTTTTACTTTGTCTTTCAAAGACTCAGGAAGGTCGTTCATTTGTGCAGCAATAGTATCATCAGCGATCACTTTCGCAGCACGCTCTAGCAATCTTGAGTGCAAGTAGAATACATCACCTGGGTATGCCTCACGGCCCGGTGGGCGACGTAGTAGTAGAGATACCTCACGGTAAGCAACAGCCTGCTTACTAAGGTCATCATAGATGATCAAACCTGGACGACCTGTATCACGGAAGTACTCACCGATTGCTGCACCAGCAAATGGTGCGTAGAACTGCATCGGAGCTGGATCAGAAGCGTTTGCAGCAACAATTGTGGTGTACTGCAATGCGCCTGCATCTTCCAAGGTCTTAGCGATACCCGCAACCGTAGAACCTTTCTGGCCTACTGCAACGTAGATACAGTATACTGGCTCGCCTTTGTCGAAGAACTCTTTTTGGTTAATGATCGTATCGATAGCAACCGTAGTCTTACCTGTCTGACGGTCACCAATAATCAACTCACGCTGACCACGACCAATAGGAATCATTGCATCGATTGACTTAATCCCTGTCTGCATCGGCTCGTTTACCGGCTGACGGTAGATAACACCCGGAGCCTTACGCTCTAGTGGCATCTCGTAGGTTTCGCCCTCGATAGGTCCTTTACCATCAATAGGGTTGCCGAGTGTATCTACTACACGACCAACCATTCCTTCACCTACGTTGATAGATGCAATAGTGTTGGTACGCTTTACTGTAGATCCTTCCTTGATGTCTGTAGAAGGCGCAAGCAATACGATACCTACGTTATCTTCTTCAAGGTTCAATACGATACCTTTTTGACCGTTTTCAAATTCTACCAACTCACCAGACTGGGCGTTAGTTAGGCCGTAAGCGCGTGCAATACCATCACCTACTTCCAATACAGTACCTACCTCTTGAAGGTCAGCACCTGATGCCATCCCTGAGAGTTGTTGTTTGAGAATTGCTGAAATTTCAGCTGGATTTACTTCTGCCATGATCCTTTATATTAAGGCTTTGTTTTTCTTAAAGTTTCGTCTCGTAAGACGTGTCAATTAATTGGTTTCTCAACGCTCTGAGCTTTCCAGAAACCGTGTTGTCAATCTGGTATCCACCAACGAACAGCTTCATGCCGCCAATAGTAGATGCGTCAACATGCTCTTTTAGTATCACCTCTTTGCCCAACTGGGTTTTTAGTGATGCTACCAACTTCGCTTTGTCGGCATCAGCGAGTGCTACTGCAGTAGTAACTTCCGCCTCAACGATGCCCTTGTGCTCGAGCACATCCTTTTCGAACTTTTCACAAATCGCGGTCAAAATGGACTCGCGACCGTTTTTAGTAATCAATGAAACGAACCCTTCAAAAATTGGCGAGAACGCTCCCTTGAATACTTCGTTAAGGATGGCTTGCTTCTTGTCCGTTTTCACTATAGGGCTCGCCAACAACAGTTCTAGGTCTCTAGAACCTGATACTGCCGCTTTCAGCGTAGCCACATCAGCACTTACTTTTTCTAGCTCGTTTTTCTCAACGGCCAATTCAAGCAAGGCTTTACTGTAACGGGAAGCAACTCTTGGATAATTCATATCCTATTCTTAGTTGATTTTAACTTCGTCAATCATCTTGCTGATCATCGCTGCTTGTTTGTTCTCTGCGCTCAATTCCTGGCCTAGAACTTTTTCAGCAACCTCAATGCTCAATACTGCAGCTTGATTTTTCAACTCTGCCACAGCAGCAGCCTTTTCTGCTTCAATAGCGGCCTTAGCAGCAGCAACTGTTTTATCAGCTTCAGCAGAAGCCGTTTCCTTAGCTTCGGCTACGATGTTATTTTTCATGTCGCGCGCCTCTTTCAAAATGCGCTCACGCTCTTCCCGTGCCTCTTTCAAGATAGCCTCATTGCTCGCTTGCAATGACTCCATCTCTTCGCGCGCTTTCTCAGCTTGCTTTAAGGCACCCTTTATCGATTCCTCTCTCTGGTTTACAGCCTCTAAAATTGGCTTCCAAGCAAACTTTCTCAAAACAAGAATCAGAGAAACGAAAACTAGGGTCTGCCAGAAGAACAATCCAACCGAAAAATCACTAATTAACTTATCCATAAGCTTTGATCTAAATCAAATTATATATTAGAGAATTGAGGTCAGCACGACCAATCGTCGCGCTGAACCCTCATTAATCTTACTTTGCAAAAAGTGCAGCGAAACCGATACCCTCGATAAGAGCCGCAGCAATAAGCATTGCAGTTTGAATTCTCGCAGTAGCCTCTGGTTGACGAGCAATAGCTTCCATTGCTGAACCACCAATTCTACCGATACCTAAACCAGCGCCAATTACAATCAATCCAGCACCTACAATTTCAGGGATTTCCATAGTATATATAATTTAATTAATACTCTTTTTAATGATGATCATGCTCCTCAACTGCTGATCCAAAATACAGCGCAGCCAGCATGGTAAAAATATATGCTTGAAGGGCTGCAACTAAAAGCTCTAGAAGAGATAAAACCAATGTCAACCCAAAGAATGCTGGCGAAACAAGCCAGCTTCCAAAAACAAAAATCAAACCGATTATACTCATTAAAACAACGTGTCCTGCAAGCATGTTTGCATATAAACGTATCATTAATGAAAATGGCTTGACGAATAAACCTATAAGTTCTATAATGGCCATCACCGGCTTCAAAACCACAGGAACCCCTGGCATCCAGAAAATATGCATCCAGTAATCCTTTTTACCAGAAACTTGGGTAATGATGAAGGTCATTAGCGCCAAAGAAAAGGTAATGGCAATATTGCCGGTAACATTGATGCCCAGCGGCGTCATCCCCACCAGATTTAAAAACCAAATAAAGAAAAACACAGTGAGCAAGTAGCTCATGTATTTCTTGTAATGCTTTTCTCCAATATTGGGGATTGCTATTTCGTCTCTTACATAAATAACTATTGGCTCCAAAAACCTACCTGCTTTCTTAGGGGTCTTGTCGGGTCCATATGATTTAGCCATACGGCCAAATAAGACAACCATAAATACAGCCATAACCAAAATCATGAAAACATTCTTAGTGATCGAGAAATCAAGCGGGATTGCGTTCGTTGGATGGTGGTGTTCGTCGAAGCTTAATGAACCATTAGCGTCTGTTTTGTAAATCTTATTGTGGTGCAGTACATAGTGACTACCGTTCACCTCTGCAACACTATGGCCATGACCAAACCTTGAAGAGCTGAATACCTTCAAGCCGTCGTCTAAGAGAATAACTGGAAGGGGGAAACCAACGCCATCGGTTACATGAAACTCATATGAGTCAGCCAAGTGATGAGCAATGGTCTCTTTTACTACTGCTTTTATGTCTGAACTATCATCCTCAAATTCATGATTATCCGCATGATTGGGGTGATCATCGTGCTCCAAGTGTTGCTCTTCTTGGTGGATTTCTTTGTGACCGTGGTCTTGAGCGAATACAGGTGTACCAAATAATAACATACCTGTAAAAGCGAATAATGCAGTAATCTTAGATGTCATACAAAAGTAATTTACGTGGCCGTCATTTAGCGTCGTAAAATCGGTGCAAAACTAATACACAAAACCGACCCCTTAAAAGAAATCCGTTGTTTTATTTGGAGACACTTGAGGTTTGGTGAGTCGTTTGCCAAAAGGCTTTTTAAACAAGAGAAAACAGAACGGTTCGCTATTCCTTATTCAATACCCGAATTAATGATGCTGTTTCAATAAATGTCGAAAGCGCATAAGGCACAAAAAACACGGTAAATTCTCCTGTTGTCATAAGTCCGTCCGCACGGAAGTGTGCATTGAAAAGAAGAAAATATAGGGTGAATTTTGCTCCGCTACCAATCATAAAAACAAAGCCTAGTTTGTCCGCATGGTTCGTTCTTAATCGGTAAATCAACACAAAAAACACCACCGCCAATGTAAAGTTGGCTAGATACGCGGATAAAAGTAGCGGGTGGCCTGTTGCAGATAGCGTATCTTGAATAGCATAAGCACCTATTCCCGAACCGAGTAAAACCAACAATGCGTTTCTTTCTGGCAAGGAGAACATTAATTCTTGGGCAATTCTTTGATTAGCTGGTAGAAGGAAACAGCTACTGCTGCTAAAACGCACACCATGGTATACCAATTGTTATCAGATGGATATTTAATATCTAGATATTTACCCAATTCTGATCCGGCATAGATGAGTACCGCCATTTGAACCCCAAGTGATCCAAAGCGTAAAAATTTGCGGTCGTTATTGTCTGGAAAATCCGCCATTGCGGGCTTGATCAGGCGGTCTTTGATGCTGTTGAATCTGTTTCGCTAACCTTTTTCATCACAGCCCCCATGCTTACTGACCCGTTGATGGTAGCTCCAGGTTCTACAGAAAGTTTTTCAGTATACACGTTACCTTCAAGCTTTGCAGAGGAGGTCAACGACAGCGTTTGCGCCACTTTCAAGATTCCTTTTATAGTACCAGCAACGCCGGCGTTTTTGCATTCAATCTCTCCCTCAACGGATCCGTGTTGTCCTACAACTAGTTTTCCGCTAACACGCATGTTGCCAATTACGGAACCGTCAACCCGGATATCTCCGTCCGTTTGAATATCGCCTTGTATGGCTGTCCCTGATAAGATCCTATTGGAAGCTTGGGCTTGATCTGGGTTTTTCTTTGGTGTTGAAATCATAACTCCTTAAAATATTGTATGTAATCCTTGAGCACCTTGTCTCTATAAACTTTGCCAAAGTTCGGATTATTTATGTAAAAAACCTCACTTAATCCAATGGGATAGAATTGTTTAACTCCAGAACCTTGTGTTTCATAGCTGTTTAGCCATACGACTGCCTTGGCCTTCGAGCGCAACCCGCTGATGATAACTAACTGTGTGTTCTGATCATAAAAGATGTTTTGAATGCGAAGGTTGTCAAACTTGAAATTGTCCTTATTGAAGTCTGCTAAAGCGTTTCGGAGGTTGTTGATGTCTGCGTTCTGCGCAGGAATTGCAAAGACTATTTTATGCGGCGCGTTAGGTTGATCCTCAAATTTCACTAATCTCACCTGAAGATCGCCGCTGCCTTGGGTGTTATTGTTATCCTTGTTATTATCTAACAGTAGTGTGAGTATTTGAGCTGCTCGAGCGGCCTCTTCGCTTCCCTTGTGATCAATTGTTACTTGCTTCAGCTTTTCAACGACTTCAACACCTTTTTCTTCCAAGCCCAAAACATATGCCTCTAATAATGCTATTTTAGGTATTAGCTGGCTTTCGGGAAACTTTGATTTGAAGTTATCAATAGCCGCATTAGCTTGTTTAGCGTTACCAAGCAAGAAAGCTGCGTAAGATTTATCATAGGCGGTCTGTTCCTCTAACGGTACTTCTAGTTTTTGACCCTCGCCTCGAACTAATGCAGCATAGGGGCTAGAGGAGTAGTTAGTAATTAACTCCCATTTGGCCAAATCCCTCTCCTGTTCATTCTGTAATGTATTATACAACAAGTATTTACCATACAAAACTTTTGGGGTCGGCGGCGCTGAGATAAATTCATCTAGGTAGCTGTTCCAAGCGTCTTCAGCAGCATCGAAGTCGCTAAGACCGTCTTTGTAAACAAAGCCAAGTTCTGCTAAGGCCTTAGCCTCTTTTTTAAGGCTTTCCTTAAGGTCCTGCTCGTCTTTTAGTACACGGGCTAGGTAGTATTCAACGCTATTGTCGTCCCGAGGCAAAAGCTCTTCCGGCTGAGCGGTGGAGTCTCCATCGGCGACGGACAAATCAATATCGCCAAAGCCATCAACGGGTTTTTCTTTTTGTCTCCAATGATCTTCAATAGCTCGATCACCCCATGTCCTCTTAAACGCCGCTAACCCTGAAGACCTTACCGAAGGATTATAAAAATACCATTTACCCGAACCTTGTCCTGCAACTGGGCCCGCATCTGCTAATGCCGCGTTTTGTACTGCGTTCATCGCGGCTATTTCTGCTTGACGAGCGGCTTCTGCTTCTAGTGCTTTTTTCTGTTCGACATATGCTTCAAACTTCTGGCGAAGCGACTCATCGCTCATTCCATACATGGCTTGAAGGCTGTCTTGAAGCTTTACTTCGTTGTAATGCAAGACCAATTCTCCTAATGCTTCAATGCGGTCTTGAAGGGTGTCTGTACCTGGATACCCTGGTGGCAGCGCTATTAATGCACTGTCATAATGACCTTTGGCTAAAACAAACTCTCTAAAGTCAAATTCGACTTCAGCCAGCTTAAGGAAGCTCTTTCCTTTTTGTTTCTGATTGTTTGTAGAGGACGAAATGGAGTTTCTCAATAGTGTTTCCCCTTCAGGATAGTGCTCAAGATCTAACTCTTTCAAAGCCCACACATAATAAATCTGATCTCGATAAGAAATGTTTTTATCGTCTTTCAGCATGACGCGGAGCTCTTTTTCAATAATCGAAATATCCTCCATGTAAACATCAAAGTTTTCTGCACGTTTTATTTGAGCCGAAAACGTAATGTCATAATTAGACGGGTGTAATTCTAACACTTTCTCATATGCCAAGGCGCTTTCGTAGCCCATCCCCAATTTGGCAAGTAGCTGTGCATTAATGTACGCAAGCCGAACCCCATCTTCTCTGTTGGGAGCGGTTTCAAAAGCCATTTCTACCCAACCCTGTGCTTCGCGTAAATTGCCTGTTTCGATATTAAAGTACGCATATCCCTTCTGTGCCGCATGCAGCATATTTTTTGGAAGCCTCTTGGTGTAGATGTCGTCCAATAACGTTTCTGCGGCAAAAGAATTACCCATGCGAACATGTGTTTGAGCAGCCAACAACTTTGCCCAGAAGACCTCTTCCTCAGCCATTTCAAGAGCACCAAACTGATCAATGATATATGCTGTAGCTTCCAGGGCCTGTATAAATTCGTGCTTATAAAACCTGCTCTTTGCAATAAGCAGGTAAGCCTTGACTACATAAGGGTTCTTCTGTTTTCCCGAAAAAACCATGCTGTGGCCTTTTATAACCTTTGCGCTTTTCTCGAGGGCTCGGTCCAATTTTGAAAACAACGAAGGTGCTTGCTGTTCACTTGGCCAATAATAAAGAGGCAGCGTTTTTTCAAAATCAAGCTCTTCTGTTTTTTCAAAAGACTCCACAGCCTCATTAAATGCCTCTACACCATTAAAGTAGGCGTTGTACCGGGCGGTGGTCTGGTGATACTTACGATTTATCCATTCGTCTTTAGTCGTAGAACATCCTGCCAAGACAATGAGGGTAAATAAAAAATAAAAAGCGCGAAAGTGATGCATAGGAATATTAACGCGCTAAAATTATTTTATTTCATACCACTAGAGAAATTCAGAGTGCGATATTTGTCAGAAGAATGGCAAAAGATTCAAAAAACGAGACTAGAGTGCAGCGGTGGAGGAATAAATTCCGCTTTGTAATCTTAAACGATGATACGTTTGAGGAGCTCTTGACGTTGAAATTAAGTCCCCTGAACATCTTTGTTTTTTCTGTTGTGACTATTGTAAGCACGATTGCGTTAACCACGACGGTCATTGCCTTTACGCCTCTAAAAGAGCTGATTCCTGGCTATGCATCTTCGAAACTTCGCCGCGAAGCCATTGAGCTTGCCCTTACAACCGACAGTTTGACGGCTGCAATTGATCGCAATGAGCGCTACATACAAGGTGTTCAGCGCATTCTGCAAGGCGAGGTCATTGATACCGTACTACAGAAATTGGAAACAGATACTTCTTCAAACAGTGCCGAAATAGTGCTTTCGGACCCTAGTGCGCAAGACAGCGCTTTCCGCGAGTGGGTGGAAGAAGAAAATGCCTTTACTTTAAATCAAGGAGGTGCTGAATTGGGTATTCCACAGTTGATTTCACCACTAGACGGCATTATTACTAGTGAATTTGACAAGGCCACTAACCATTTTGCTGTAGATATTGCCGCAGCATCAAACACGCCCGTAAAGACCTGTTATGAAGGGACGGTGGTCTTTGCCGATTGGACCAGCGAAACCGGAAACATCATCATCGTACAACACGAGAATAACTTACTCAGCGCTTACAAGCACAACAGCGCGCTATTGAAAGAAGTGGGCGAATTCGTGCGTAGCGGAGAAGCTATCGCCATCATCGGAAACAGTGGTGAGAACTCTACAGGTCCACACCTGCACTTTGAGCTTTGGTTCGAAGGGGCGCCTATTGACCCGCAGAACTTTATAAAATTCTAAAGACTGCTTTCGTAGCCAGTATCGGCAGGAAGGTTGGTCTGTTTGCTCGCTTGAACGGCAAGCGCGTCACAACGCTCGTTTTGAGGATGATTATTGTGCCCTTTTACCCATTGAAATGTCGGGTTGTACTTGTCTAATAAGGGAATCATTAATCTCCACAAGTCTGGGTTCTTCTTGTCCTTAAATCCTTTCTTTACCCAGGAACGTAGCCAGCCTTTGTTGATCGCGTCGACGACGTATTTACTGTCGCTAACCACAGTAATCGCAACTTCGGTACTTTTTAATTCTCTTAAACCGACAATTACTGCAAGCAACTCCATTCGATTATTCGTGGTCATTCTAAATCCACCGCTGAGCTCTTTGCGGTGGCCTGCGCTACTCTCAAGGACCACGCCATATCCGCCTGGACCAGGGTTGCCGCTTGCTGCTCCGTCTGTATATATGGTTACTGTCATTGGCTCAAGATTAGGTTCTCTATCCAACGTTCTACAGTGGGCCCGTAGTATTCCAATTCCAGCTGGCGCACTTTTTCTTCAATAGACGCCGGCGCTTCCCCTGGCACTATATCAACTGCGAACTGAGCAACAATATTTCCCTCATCATAATGCTCGTTAACCAAATGAATGGTGATGCCGGTCTCTGTTTCACATGCTTCACTAACCGCCTGGTGTACGTGCTTTCCATACATGCCCTTGCCGCCAAACTTTGGCAATAAGGCGGGGTGAATATTTAGCATACGCCCCTGAAAAGCTCTTGTCCATGTGACCGGAATCATCTTCAAATACCCCGCTAGGACGACCAAATCTGCTGCTTGGGTTAATTCCTGAAGCATTACATCACTTTCTGTGCTTGGATCAAAGGTGTGAATCGCTACTTTTTTGCCCGAAAATCGATCAATTACGCCCGCTTTTGTGTTGTTAGTAACTATCAATTCTACACGAGCAAGGTCGCTATCCAAAAAAAAGCGGTGCAACTCTTCTGCGTTACTTCCTGAACCTGAGGCTAATACAGCTATTCTGAGCATGAATATTTCTTCTTGAAAGGGCAAAGTTAACTCTACATTCCGGCTGTAGAGGATTACTAAAGTTTTATTTTCTTTGTGCTTGATTACTAAAACAAACTAATCATGTCTGACATTTCAGCAAAAGTAACAGCGATTATCGTTGACAAACTAGGAGTTGACGAAAACGAAGTAAACACTGAAGCAAGCTTCACAAACGATCTCGGTGCAGATTCTCTGGACACTGTGGAATTGATCATGGAATTCGAAAAAGAATTCGACATCCAAATCCCAGACGACCAAGCAGAAAACATTGGTACTGTAGGTCAAGCTATTTCGTACATCGAAGAAGCAAAAGCATAAGCTAAAGTCTTTTTTATGAGCCTTAAACGCGTAGTTGTAACAGGTTTAGGCGCCATTACCCCGGTGGGTAACACAGCCGAAGAAACTTGGAAGAATCTGCTTGCAGGTACTTCAGGAGCCGGTCCTATTACTAGGTTCGACTCTTCTTTGTTTAAAACACACTTCGCGTGTGAGGTAAAAGACTTTGTTCCCAACGACTTGCTCGACCGGAAGGAGGCACGTCGTATGGATCGATTTACACAATTCGGAGTGGTAGTGGCCAATGAGGCCATTGCCGATTCCGGGTTGAATTTGGAAAATGAAGACCTCGATCGTATCGGGGTGGTTTGGGGATCAGGCATAGGTGGAATAGACACGTTCTACGAGCAGGTAAAGGGCTTTGTTGACAATGATCTTAATCCGCGCTTTAACCCGTTCCTCATTCCTATGATGATTTCTGATATTACACCAGGAAGAATTTCTATGATGCATGGTCTCCGAGGACCGAATTACACTACTGTTAGCGCCTGTGCATCTTCAACTAATGCGCTTATTGATTCCTTCAACCTCATTCGTTTGGGGAAGGCAGATGTAATTGTTACCGGGGGCTCTGAAGCCGCAATCAACCCTATTGGTATGGGTGGTTTCAACGCAATGAACGCGCTCTCCACACGCAACGACGATCCAACAACAGCTTCGCGTCCCTTCGACGCTGAGCGCGACGGTTTCGTTATGGGTGAAGGTGGCGCAGGAATTATTCTAGAAGAATACGAGCACGCAAAAGCTCGCGGTGCTAAAATTTATGCTGAAATGGTCGGTGGCGGTCTGAGTGCCGATGCACACCACCTTACAGCTCCACATCCTGAGGGCTTGGGAGCTCGCAACGTAATGGCCAATGCTATTGAAGATGCGGGCATGACACCTGACGAAGTGGATTACGTGAACGTTCACGGTACTTCCACTCCGCTTGGGGACATTGCAGAAACGAAGGCAATCCAACAAGTCTTTGGCGACCACGCGTATAACCTCAACATTTCGTCAACGAAGAGTATGACTGGACATCTACTAGGTGCTGCCGGTGCAGTTGAAGCGATGGCGGCAATCATGTCGTGTCACACAAACATGATTCCTCCTACAATCAACCACTTTACCGACGACGAAAACTTAGATCCTAAACTCAACTTTACTTTCCATTCGGCTCAGGAAAGAGAAGTGCGCGCTGCTTTGAGTAACACCTTCGGTTTCGGGGGGCACAACGCATCGGTACTTTTCAGGAAAGCCGAATAGATCGTTAATGAGTTCTAGTAAAGCGCGCCTTATACCCTTTCTGAAACGCCCTTCTTTCGATCGAAAAATCAAAGAAGTCATCGGATATTGGCCAAAGGAAGCTGCTTTATACAAACTAGCATTACGACACGCCAGCGCCTATCCTTTTCGCAAAAAGAAAGGAGAGCGCAACAATGAGCGACTCGAATTCTTGGGCGATGCTGTCATCGATCTTGTCGTCGCGGATATTCTATACTACCGCTTTCCAACTGACGACGAAGGACAACTTACTAAACTTCGCAGTAAGATTGTTTCGAGAAACAACCTCAACAACGTTGCAGATGTTCTTGGCGTGCCAAACCTTGTCGTTGCCAACCTTAAAGGCAACCACAGCGAAAGTATCTACGGGGATGCCCTTGAGGCCTTGGTCGGCGCTATGTATCTGGACCACGGCATGAAGCGAACCGAACGTTTTATCACAGATAAAATTGTGAATCCTTTCTTGTCTTCAGACAACCTCATGGAGACCACACTCAACTACAAGAGCGAGGTCATCGAATACTTTCAGTCGGAAAAAACGAACTTTAAGTTTGAGGAAATCGACCGAATGGGCGCCCAGCACAACAGCACTTTTGTAATGGGACTGTACATTGATCATGTATTAGTGGCAAAAGGAGAGGGCAGTTCCAAGAAAAAGGGCGAGGAGGCCGCCTCGAAAGAGTATTACCAAGGACACATAGCAGATGCCTAGAGTAAAACACATAAATGCACTCAGTAATGAGAAAATGAACTTCAGTACGCTTGGTATTCGCAGCGAGCTGAAGGACTTTGAGTTAGCCTATTGGTTGAACCACAATTACGACCTAAAGCTCATTGCGCGTCCTGATGTAGCCGACGTCCAAATTGCCGGAAGTATCTGGGAATACAACGTTTACGACGGCACAGACCATAAGGGTGAGCCGCTGTGCTTAGTAATGAATATAAGCAGTGGCACGCGCCAAGAAGCCAGCGAAACGCCAAGCCTGTTCGACAGCACCGTGCCTGAAAAGCATCTTTTACCTTCTATTAAGCATTGGGACTATGTTTTAATGGCGGAAAATGACGAATTTGCAGTCGATTTAGAATCGGCCCTAAAGCGCAATCCTAGAATCACTACCGCCTCTTACTTTGAGGCACACACTCAACTGACACAAACTGAAACACATCTTTTATATGAGATCCGAAACATCTAACAATACGAAAATCGTCGCTACACTTGGACCTGCTTCATGGCACAAGGAAGTGATGATGGACATGATTAAAGCCGGCGTTAATGTCTTTCGTGTAAACTTCTCACACGGAGACCACGAAACACACCGCCGTACGATCCGTCTTATCAAAGAAATAAATCTAGAATTTAACTGCAAAGTAGCAGTACTCGCCGACCTACAGGGGCCTAAACTTCGCATTGGAGATGTTGAAGAAGGCGCGGTTGTCAATGAAGGCGATACGCTAACGTTCACCACAGATAAAGTAGACGGAACGGCAGAGCTCGTGTACATGAACTACGATCAGTTTCCTAGTGATGTAAACGCTGGTGAGCGCATTCTTATGGACGACGGCAAGCTCATGTGTGAGGTCGTAGAGACCAACAAGAAAGACACTGTAGTTACACGCGTTATTCAAGGAGGGCCTTTAAAGAGCAAGAAAGGTGTAAACCTTCCAAATACTAAGGTGAGCCTTCCGTGTTTGACAGAAAAAGACCTTGCTGATGTAATTGTAGCTATGGAAGAGGGTGTCGAGTGGATCGGCCTAAGCTTCGTTCGTGACGCACAAGACGTCAAAGAGCTTCGCAATATTATTGAGGAGTTTGGCAGCTACGCAAAAATTGTCTCAAAAATCGAAAAGCCAGAAGCGGTTGTGGATATTGACCAGATTATCCATGCTACAGACGCTATTATGGTAGCTCGCGGTGACCTCGGTGTTGAGATTCCTTACTCTTCCGTTCCAATGGTACAGAAGATGATCGTTGAGAAATGTCACATCAAGGCAAAGCCGTGTATTATCGCGACCCAAATGATGGAGAGCATGATCGAAAGCCAAAGCCCTACACGTGCTGAGGTAAATGATGTTGCTAACTCTGTATGCGACGGTGCTGATGCTGTAATGCTTTCCGGAGAAACCTCTGTAGGTAAATACCCGGCGAAGGTGGTAGAAACAATGGCGAGTATTGTGGCGCACGTTGAGTCAACCTTCGATGTAAAGCCTATTACAGATAACGAGCCTTCGATTAAAAACGAACGCTACATCACGAAAACCATCTGTTACAACGCTGCAAAAATTGCAGATCAAGTTGGCGCCGCAGCTATTCTTACGCTCACTTTTAGCGGTTACACGGCGCTTAAAATTGCTGGACACCGACCTAAAACCAAGATTGTCGTGTTCACAGCGAACCGTCAGATCATGAACCAAATGTCGTTGGTTTGGGGCGTTGAAGCGTTTTATTACGACGGTATGGAAAGTACAGACCAAACCTTTGACGATATCAAAAACATCCTCAAAGACAATGGTGTTGTCGAAACCGATGATTTGGTTGTGAAAATTGCCTCAATGCCAATCCAGGAGAAGGGCTTCACAAACATGCTTAAAATCGCAGCGGTTTAATACAGCAGATTGAATACTTAAAAAGCCCGCGTTGTAGCGCGGGCTTTTTTTATCTTTAAAACCATGGCAAAAATCGCACACAATCACCTTTGGGACCACAAAGAGACTCGGCTCGAGCGAACTTTTGTGATGTCTTCTTTTCAGGCCTCGTTAGACTTTGTCGCCGCAGTAGGTGCTATTGCCGAATCGTGCAACCACCACCCCTTTATTGCGGTAGATTACCGAACGGTTGTTCTTTATTCTACCACACATGATCAAGGAAACGTAGTGACGGACCTCGACCATGAATTGGCACAGAAAGTAGATGCTGCGTTTGCCGCTATGGATTAAACGCCGGTCTTAAACTGCTCCAAGAAGCGTTTATCGTTCTCGGTAAACAAACGAATGTCTGGAATTTGGTATCGGTTCATAGCGATGCGCTCGATACCCATCCCAAATGCGTAGCCTGAATAAACCTCTGGGTCTATACCGCTCGCTTTCAAAACATTTGGATCTACCATGCCACAGCCCATTACCTCTAGCCACCCTGTGCCTTTGGTAATCTTGTGGTCAACCTCAGTCTCTAGGCCCCACCAAACGTCTACCTCGGCACTAGGCTCGGTGAACGGGAAGTACGAAGGACGCATTCTAATCTTTGCATTGCCAAAGAACTCCTCAGCGAAGTACATCAAGACCTGCTTTAAGTCTGCAAAGCTTACGTCCTTGTCGATGTAAAGGCCCTCAATCTGGTGGAAAATACAGTGACTTCTCGCGCTGATGGCTTCGTTTCTAAAAACGCGCCCTGGACTAATGGTGCGAATAGGCGGCGTGTTGCTCTCCATGGCTCGAACCTGAACAGACGATGTGTGTGTTCGCAATGCCCAATCTGGGTTTCTTTGAACGAAGAACGTGTCTTGCATGTCTCGTGCCGGGTGCTCTTCAGGGAAGTTTAGCGCCGTAAAGTTGTGCCAATCGTCCTCAACCTCCGGGCCAACACTTACGTTGAATCCTATGCGTTTGAAAATATCTACGATCTCGTCCTTAATAGCGTTAATTGGGTGAATAGCGCCCAATTCTGCTGGAGTCCCCGGTCGAGTAATGTCGCCATTAACTCCAGTAGCCGCAGTGCTTTCGAAGCCTTCAAGCGCCTCCTTATGCTTGCCTTCAGCTAATTGCTTTAATTCATTCAAAGCTGAACCAAAAGCCTTCTTCTGTTCCGCAGGAACGTTCCTAAATTCCTTGAACAAATCTTGAATGGCGCCCTTTTTGCTCAGGAATTGTAGCCTAAACTGTTCTGCCTCCTCTTTGTTGGTCAAGGAGATAGATTCAATCTGATCGCGGAGGTTTTGAACATTTTCAAGCATAACAGCCTAGTCTAATACGATTCGTTTGTTGTAGATTTGGCAAAATTACTGAATTACAAGCATGAAACGCTTATTTCTTTTATTACTCGTTGCAGTTACTTTTTCTTCATGTGAAGAAGGTGCTACTGAATACTTCGTCAAAGTAACCGTTACCAACGAAGACGGCCTGCCCGTGCAGAACGCTGCGGTAAAGATGTTTGTCCCTATTCCAAACTCCACTGAATGGTATAACTTCACAGATGTAAGCGGCCAAGTTATATTTAGGTCAGGGTTTGAGGCCTATCACGATATTAAAGCGTGGAAGATGGTTTACGAAGGTTGTAATTACGTAAGATTGGTCAAAGGAGAGACAATTGACGTAAATGTTGTACTTTACCCAATCGGAGACCCTAATGGTTGTGTAGAATAATGAAGAAGATTGTTTTCCTTTTTGCGCTAAGCGCCTTTTTGTTTTCAGGATGTCGCATTGATAATCCTACGTACTCTTTCAGAATCAAGGTAACCAACCCTGACGGTGTGGCCATTCAAAACGTTGTGGTAGAAGCGTCGGTTGATGTTCCTGGCCACCGTGAAGAAGCTTATATGGTAGACACCACAGGATTTGACGGAGTGGTAGAGTTCGAATACGATTACGAAGCTGTATTTAAGATCTTAGGAACGCGCGGGGGCAACCCTTACACACACATTGGTTGCGGTTTCGTGAAGCTTGAGGCCAACCAAACGGTAGAAAGCTCAATCATTCTACTTCCTTACGATCCATCTGACCCAGGTTGTTAACCTTGGGCCGATTCAAATAAAAACCCCTGAGCCGTTGGCTCGGGGGTTTCTTTTTCTATATATATCCGTTAGACTTAAAGTAATTGACAACCGCCTGTTTCATCAGGATGGCCTGTTCGCCTGCCTTGAGTGTTGGTAGTGGTTTAAGCGATTTAAAATGCGGCCACCCCTCCTCATCACGTTTCTCAAATTCGTAATAGCCATACGGCTCTAAAACCGTACATATAGCAACATGAAGAACGTTGATCTTCACGTCCTTTTTCATTTTAATGTATCCCATCTGAAGCTCCTGGGTGCCCACAAGCAAAAGGACGCCGTCTAAATCGATATCGCCATCGCCAGGAAACTGGTGGGAAAGTTTGCCTAGAAGGTGGTGCCAATCGGCTTTTAATTCTTCGCTTCTCACTATTTTGCTTCTATGAAAGGATTAGACCTCGTTATCTTGCTTTTTACAGCGTTTCTTGTTGCCAAAGGTATGTGGAAAGGCTTTGTAAAAGAAATCGCCGGAATCATTGCTGTATTGCTCGCTGTGATTGTTTCTTTTCTTTACCACGAGCCGGCAACAGCTTATTTCGGCAGCAAGTTTGAGTTCGACTACCTGCCTGTAGCTACCTATGTTATTTTATTTGTGGCCGTCTACGCCTCGGTCATGCTTTTGGGCAAACTCATCGACAAGATTCTCAAGACCGTCTTCCTTGGGGGAATTAATCGAATTCTGGGAGGTGTCTTTGGTGCGGTAAAATCGGCGCTGTGGCTAACTATTTTGACCTACGCATATTCTACCGCTAAAAACGGGGTTGGGTTCCAGCACCCAGAATGGATCTTGGACTCCCAATACTTTCCGTTTCTCGTAGATTTCGGTGAAATTCTTTCGGGCTATTTAGCTTAACGCCGCAACACCTGGAAGCTCTTTTCCTTCCAAGAATTCTAGCATCGCACCACCGCCTGTTGAGATGTAGCTCACCTTATTAGCAAAACCAAATTTGTTGATCGCAGCAACACTGTCGCCGCCACCAATCAAAGAGAATGCGCCGTTCGCGGTGCTCTTCGCAATCGCCTCAGCAACGCGTTTTGTTCCGCCAGCGTAGTTCTCAAATTCAAACACGCCCATAGGACCGTTCCAGATAATCGTTTTTGCATCGGCCAATACCGCCTCAACTTTAGTGATGCTCTCTGGACCGTTATCTAGACCCATATATCCTTCTGGGATTTCACCAATTGGACACACGCGCTCCGCAGGAGTGTCTGCAAAATCTTTAGTAATCAATGTGTCTGTTGGAATCATAAGGTTGCAACCGAACTCCTTCGCCTTTGCGATAAGTTCATTGGCCAAATCTAGCTTGTCGTCCTCTACAAGTGAGGTGCCGACTGAACCGCCCATCGCCTTAACGAAAGTAAAGCCCATACCACCGCCGATAACTACGGTGCCTACATTCTCTACCATGTTGGTAATTACGCCAATTTTTGAGCTCACCTTGGCGCCGCCAATAATGGCAACTGTTGAAGCCTTATCACTTCCCAATGCTTTCGAAATGCTCTCCACCTCGCCGTTCATTAGTGTGCCGAAGCCTTTATTATCTTCTTCGAAGAACTCAGCAATGATTGCCGTTGATGCATGTGCACGGTGCGCTGTACCAAAGGCATCGTTCAAGTAAATGTCTCCAAGCTCTGCCAATGATGCAGCGAAATCTCTATCGCCGAAGGTTTCTTCGTTGTAGTAACGCAAGTTTTCCAGCAAGACAATCTCGCCGTTTGATGCTGCTGCGATAGCCTCAGCAGCTTTATCGCCGATACAATCTTCAGCGAAGTGAACCTTTGTTCCTGTCAAAGCGCTAACCTCGTCAACCAAAGAAGACAATGTAAGCTTTGCAACGCGCTCGCCTTTTGGACGACCCAGGTGGCTCATCAATACTGCTTTACCTCCACCTTCAACTACTTTCATAATTGTTGGAAGTGCCGCTTTAATACGAGTGTTATCTGTGATATTTAGATTTTCGTCTTGTGGTACATTGAAGTCCACACGAATGAGTACATTCTTTCCTGAGAAGTCGAAGCTTTTCATATATTTTTGAGAGTTGAATTGGTCGGCTAATTTAAGTGAAATTCTACGGTAACATCCATGGTTAGAACATATAACAATAACAGCCTGCTAGAGCAGATCAAACACGCAACTTCCACAAGAAAGTTGCACCACGCCAATCTTATTTCTAGCGGGCAGGGGGAGGACGGACTTCCTTTAGCGTTGGAGCTCTCGAAACTGTTGTTGTGTGAACACGAAACCGGATGTGGATCCTGCCGAGGGTGTACCCGTGTAGCGAAGCTGGAGCATCCCGATCTGAATTTGACCTTTCCTATAGTCTCGGGTGGCACCACAGGGACTTCAGATGATTTTTTGGTCCAATTCCGCGAGGCCTTCATCAATAATCCTTTTCTCGACCCAAACAGCTGGCAACAAACCATTGCTGCCAAAAATCAACAGCTTCAAATTCCAGTAAAGGAAATCCAGAACCTGCAGCACAAGCTAAGCCTCACGGCAGCCGAGGGAAAAAACAGGGTGTTACTACTGTGGATGCCGGAAGCGATCAAAGTAAGCGCTTCAAACAAGCTCTTAAAACTTATCGAGGAGCCCTTAGACAACACTTACATCATCCTTGTTACACACAACAAAGGAAGGTTGTTGCCCACCATTCTTTCGCGTTGTGCACCGTGGCACTGTAAACCCTTGACGGAAGACGCTTTTGAACAGCACTTTCGTGGAGAGGGTGAAAACTTAAAGGCGCTTTTGAATATGGTATTTGCACCAAATCTTGGTGCGGCTATCACAGCGAAAAACGATCCGAGTACCACTCAAATAGAGCTCTTTGCCCACTGGATGCGCATGTGCTATAAAGGAGCTCCTGTGGAGATTACGGCGGTCGTCAATGAATTGGCCACACAGCCGAAAGAGGCAGTAAAAACATTGATTACTAGATCTATGCACTTCCTCGAAAGAGGTTATTACCACAACGTTCAAGCGACCGATTCTTCAGCGACCGACCTTGGTGCTATAAACGTTCAAAAGCTCAGCACCGCAGTTATTCCGGCAGGAGCGCAATTAATAACGAAAACGTTGGGATATTGTCTAAGAGATTTAGAGCGAAACATCCATTTAAAAACGTCGCTCACCCACGCGAGTTATCAGCTACACCGCGCGTTTTGGGGTCGATAGATCAGCCGAGCTTAAAGACGTAAATCTTTGAGCTTGTATTGGTTTTGCCGGCTTTCAGGTTGCTCACAAAACCTCTGTAAAGCGCCTTTATCCAGTGACCTAGGGTTTTGCTTTCTGTGCCGCTCTTGTATTGTTCAGATAGTAACGAGATGTAGTAGCTGTCCATATTCATTGGGATGACTTTTTGCAAGTCAAAACCATGGTTACCCAACAGCTTAGAAACGCTCGCCTCTGTGAAGTGGTGCGCATGAATCGGCACATCCCAGGCCGCCCAATATTTACCATAATGCTCGGCATCATGACTCTCAGGGTTCGGAACCGCAATAATGAGGTAACCTCCAGGAAGTAGTCTTTCTTTGAAGCTTGAGAGTAATCCGTTTAGATCATAGATGTGCTCCAATACATGCCACATCGTAATGACCTCTACGCCTTTTTCTACTCCCTCGATGGAGGCGCTAACAGAGCCGAAAGATTGAGCAGCAGCACGAGCGTTATCGTTGATTTCCACACCGACCGCATTTTTTCCGCTTTGTACCAATGTTTCTAAAAATTGGCCCGTACCACAACCGTAATCCAAAACAGTGCCTTGTCCAGTAAACACAGCATTTACGTAGGAGAGTTTTCTTCTCAAATTAACGCCACGAAGCACCTGATATACTTGTCCGAATAGACTCTTGTTTTCGTTCGTATGGCTGATGTAATTTGGATTATCATAATACGGTCCAATTTCAGTTTCAACCACCCTTGGGCTGGTAAACAGGTGTGAACATTCTGTACATTTCTGAACCGTGAACTCTTCCTTACTTGTAGAATAATCTACGGTACTTACTGCTTCTTCAAACGACGTTGCCTCACAAACAGGACAATGTTTCAACTCTTCTCTCATAGCGTAATTAGGTCCTGCCTTTCATCGTCCCATGTAAACCAGCAACACGTGAATATCGCTCTGACTTATTCCACTAATACGGCTGGCCTGTGCAATAGTGGCTGGACGAATGGCGTCTAACTTATCTCTTCCCTCAAAACTAAGGCCTTTTACCTTGTAGTAATCAAAGTTTTCAGGGATTTCCTTATCGTTTAAGCGCTTCATCTTCGCGACGTTTTCCTCTTCGCGCGCAATGTAACCGCCGTACTTAATATCAATTTCTAGTTGTTCAACAACCTCGTCTGTCCACCAAGGTTCTCCCGAATAATACGGCTCAAAATTCTCGATCTTGATGTTAGGTCGAGCTACCAGTTTGTTCGTCTTGGTTTTCTCCTTAGCCGGCTTTTCTTCTTGGGCGGTTAAGACTGTATTGATTTTATCTAACGGCAAACTCTTATCTAGAGCGGTTTTACCTAAACCAATGAGCTCAATTTTTTGCTCAAGCAACTTCTTTCTTTGCTCGCCGGCAAGACCTATTTCATAGCCCAACGAAGTCAATCTTAGGTCGGCATTGTCTTGTCTTAGGAGCAATCTGTATTCAGCACGAGAGGTAAACATGCGATATGGTTCCTCGGTACCTTTTGTGATGAGATCATCAATCAATACTCCAATATATGCATCGTTTCTGCCTAGAATAAAAGGCGAATCGCCACGTACAGCACGAACCGCATTTACCCCGGCCATCAAGCCTTGACAAGCCGCTTCTTCGTATCCCGTTGTACCGTTAATCTGACCTGCGAAGTACAAGCCACTTACTA
>Ga0255779_1000203_pt1 | contig 74407 bp, 62 predicted proteins | sample 011ome_21_FD_179977 | JGI IMG/M metagenome (GOLD analysis project Ga0255779, IMG submission 179977) | Coastal salt marsh microbial communities from the Groves Creek Marsh, Skidaway Island, Georgia - 011508AT metaG (version 2) | ecosystem: Environmental > Aquatic > Marine > Intertidal zone > Salt... | reverse complement strand
ACCGATTGTCATTCGAAGTCCTGTACCTGCCGCCGTTGAGAGCGCGCAAGGAAGACATTTTGTATTTGGCTCGCCACTTCGCCGCCCAGATGGGGCACGAACTCGGACGGGAGGAAACTCCTCGGTTTTCGGCGAGCGCAGAAAAGAAAATTGAGGGCTATGGCTGGCCCGGTAATATCCGCGAATTGAAGAATGTGGTTGAGCGATCCGTCTATCGAAGCGGCGACGGGATTATTCGGGAAGTTGAGTTCAACCCGTTTTCCAATCCTTACGAGGTGATTGAGCCGGTGGTTGAGGGGCAAGAAGCAAACGAACCGGAGGAAGCGAAGCCGAAGGCGTTACTGGAGGAAGTTCGAGCTCTCGAGATTCAGCGATTGAAGGAAGCGTTGGCGGAATGCCGCAATAAGCAGACCGCCGCTGCTGAATATTTGGGTCTTAGCTATCACCAATTTCGTACGCTGTATCGGAAGTACAAGGACGATTTGTGAAGGGACTCTTGTTAATGTAGGAGCGGTTTTACACCGCGATTGCCGTGGGGTCCAAATCGCGGCGTTCCATCCTTCGCTGAGGCTACGGAGGACTGTCGAAAGCCGCTCCTACGATACGGATACGGCTCTAATCAAAGGTATTCCCAATACCGCCTATTTCCAAGGCGGTGATTCTGGAAGGCAGGCCTCGAATTCGTCTTCCAGCTGCTTCTCGTAGTCGCCCGCGTAGGTCCCGGCGAAGAAGCGGTCCAAGGCTTCGTCATGGAGCCGTTGCCAGCTTTGCTCTTCCGATCCAGGGTTGATCGGGAAAAAGAGGGCGCCGTTGGCCTTGGCGGCCTTTCGGTCTCCGGGGGCATCCCCGATCATGAGGATTTTATCGCTGGGGTACTTATCCTTGGCCGCCATTTCAAGGTGCTGAACCTTGGTCCCGCGCTCTTGGCCAGCAATAATGGATACAAAGTCGCGGATGCCGTGCTCTTCCCATTCGCGTTCGAGGGCATCGACAGGGGTTTGGGAAATGCACATGGCGTCGGCCTTCTCGTTTATTTTGACCAGCGTTTCCCGGACGAGAGGGAAAGGCGGGACACCATGGACGATATCCGCGACCGATGCGTTTACGCCGTCGGACCATACTTTCACGGGTGCGAGACCTTCGTTGCCTCTAGCGACTTCCGCGTTTAGGGTAGCGTTGCCCAGTTTGGTTTCGCGGCTCATCCATTCCTCCAGAGCTGACAGGTCGGGTAGCTTGACATTGCGGGCGGCAACTTCGGGACGTTCACTGAGAAGCTGGATGGCCGAAGTAAGCGCGGGGAAGCGATTGCATCCGCGACTTTTGGAATAGAGGTTTACGAACTCCCAGACTTCGCGGGCGTACTTGCTGACCGCTTGGAGATTCCAATACTTGATGAACATGGGGGCGAAGCACTCCTTGTGCTTGATCTCCATGCTGTCGAAGATGCATCCGTCTGAGTCGATGCCGACGAAGAATTCCTTTGTGGGCTGATGGTCGCGTAGTACTTGTGCTGGGTCGTTCATAATAGTCTGGAAACTGCCTAGCGCAATTGTTGCAAAAGAAAAGGGTTTTGCGCTGCTTTTGATTCGGACGGTATCTGGAAATCTTTCTTTCTCTACTGGGGCATGGTTGCTCCTATAGCTGCTTTAGCCTGATTTCCTTAAAATACCAAACACTGTCGGGGTCATGGGCCTGCAGCGCGATAGCGCCGCCATTTGGTTTAAGCAAACGCCCTTTGCGGCTCGGTTTCCGATCGGGGTTTTCCGGTTCGAGGTAATCGACTACCGATTTGCCATTGAGCCAGACTTGAATCCGTTTTCCCTCAACGCGGATGCGTGTCTCGAACCACTCGGTATCGTCGAGCAGCGGTTCCGATAGGTCTGCCACATCGTAGAGGCTTCCCGTTTTACGCGTGACCTTGGGGCTTGTATTCAAATTTATCTCATACCCATTGGCCAAGTGGCCTAGTTCGTCTCGAAGATCGTAGTCAGTGTGGATGAAAATGCCCGAATTGGAATCGGGCTCGCCTTTGGCGACTGCTATCAGTTCAAAATCCTTGAACGCGATTGGCTCCTTGGTGTCGCCGACGTAGAAGAGGTGTGATCTGAGATCCAAGCTGTGGGCGACTAGCAGTCCCTCCTTGACGGTGAAGGATCCTTCGGCCCGATTGGTTCGCCAATCGGAAAGGTCCTTCCCGTTGAAGAGCTCTATCCAGTCGGGTTCATTGGATACTGGAGCGCAGCCAACGACAAGGAGACCCGACAAAACAACCATGCTGAGTAGGCGCATGGAGTGAACTAGTGATAAGGCGTCGTGGTTCATTCAATACGCCGGGTGTGGGCGTCCTGAGTCTTGGTTTCGACCGCGTAGACCGCGTTGCGGGCGGTGATGTAAAGGGTGCTGCCCTCGGGGCCGCCGAAGCAGAGGTTGGCCCCTCCCTTGGGAAGTAAAACGCGGGCCAGCAATTTACCCTTCGCATCGAAGACCTGAGCCCCATCGCCGGAGCTTGTCCATAAGCGCCCTTCGCTATCGCAGCGCATGCCGTCGGGTCCTCCCTTGTCCAGCGCGGCAAAAACCTTTCCTCCGCTGAGAGTCCCGTCGTTGTGCACATCGAAAACGCGGATGTGTTTGGGGTCACCCGAATCGGCGATATATAGCTTGGACTCGTCGGGCGAAAAGCAAAGCCCGTTGGGCTTTACGAAATCATCAACCACTACTGTGAGCTCCTCGGAAAGGGAGTCGAATCGGAAGACATTGTTTTTCGCCATTTCTCTGGGCCGATCGCGAAGTCCGTAGTCGGGATCCGTAAACCAGAGAGTGCCGTCGCTTTTCACCACAACGTCGTTGGGCGAATTGAATTTTTTGCCCTGAAAGCTATCGACGAGAGTGACGACCTCTCCGTCGCGCTTTTGCAAAGATACTTTGCGTCCCCAGTGTTCAGCAGTGACGATTCTGCCCTGAAGGTCGAGATTGTTGCCGTTGGATTGGCGACTCGGCTCACGGAATACCGAAAAGCCCGAACTCCGGGTCCATTGGTAGATCTTGTCGGCTGGGATATCGCTAAAAATAAGGTAGCCATTCTCGCCTCCCACCCAGGCGGGACCCTCGGTGAACATGAATTCCGATCCCAGGGTTTCAACCGTGGCATTAGCAGGAAAGAGCTCACGGAAGGCACGCTTGTCTTCCGCTTTTAGCTCCTGAGCAATGGCGGAGGAGTAAAGTAGAAATGTGGACGAGGCAAATAGAAGGCGAAGGATCAGTTTCATGCTATATGAAATAGGTGGCGCTCAGTTTTAGGCAAGGCGCTTTTGGTCCTTCAGTCGCTTGAATGTTGCCCGCTACCTTGCTAAAGCCTCAGGACTTACCCTCGGGATCTCCATTCGTTTGCGTTCCTGCGCCATACTTTGAAAAGATAAAAGTCTAATCCTCGGACTTAAGCGAGTCGAGGGCATCGAGTCGCTCTTCCAAGTCAGGGTGGGAGGACAGGAACTGGGCGAAATCGATATCTGGAACATCCTTGTGGAGGAGAATAAGAATATCCTTCATCACCTCAGCTCCGATACCGCACGCTTCCAGGATGCGTCCTGCATATAGATCCGCTTCGGTTTCGAACCCTTGAGAATAGCGTGACTCAATAGCGAGGGTGGGTAGCGAAGCGGCCATTCCACCCAGTGAAGACAGATCGCCGAGAGCAATGGACATAATGAGGAAAACACCCGCATCCTGGATGAGGGACCTCAGCCCATGTTGCAGCTCTACATGGGCGATCTCATGCAGGAATACGGCGACCATTTGCTCGTTCGTTTCGCACAAGTCGACGAACTCCTCGGTAACGACAACCGTCCCGGAGGGTAGGGCAAACGCGTTGGGCCCAATCTTGGGAGCCTTGAAAATCCTTAATTCGTATTTAAACTCCGGATTCAGATTGTCCCCAGTAAGCTCGAGAGCACGGTCAAAAGCCTCCGTGCTGGCCTGGTGGATTCTCATGGAATAGCTCTCTTCAAGCAAGCCGTAGTTGTCCATCGCATCCAGGCTGCTATTGGACATCGACTGCCGCAGGCTTTGCGGTACTTCATAGGCGATGTACTTTGCCAAAACGGGCATACCGTATTCTAGAAACAGAATGACAAAGAGGATCACTCCAACGATGCTGCCAAGAGCGATCGGCCATCTTGTCTCCATCCAGTCGACAAATCGAAAGAACGCGCCGCTTTGCATTGTCTCTTCAATTTTTGAGAAAGCAGCGTGGTCAGGCGTTTCCATGCGAACCCCGTCTGAAAAACGAATGACGCGATTTGAGGAGCCCAGTTTAGGCTCGATTTCGTATTCGGTGGGCGAATATACTTTCCTGTCGCCTTCGGCTTCAATGGAGAACGAACCGTCTTGCCCAAAGCAGGCCTTGGCCTCAAAGGAATGAGAGGAACCAGAACGATATAGAATTCCCTCGAATTCGATCACAACCCAATGTCAAAGTCCATGAAGTCGCTCGCGGCCTCTCCTAGCGCGCCTTCTTCCTCATTCGCGGCTTCGAAGTGCTCGCCCAACTGCCCGCCCGGAGCCAGAAGATACAGGTTCTCCAGCTTGTACTTGGCCAGGCGAATTTTCGCCCAGGGTATCAGCAGTCCTAGCGTGAAAACGCTGGCGAAGATATTGCCGAGACATAAGAGAATGTACTCAACTAACTTCATTTTGGATTCAAAGCGAAAATCTCCCAGATTCCAGACCGACATGTTGTAGTTGAAAATCAGCATCCACAGTCCGTTCTGAAAAATGACGCCGGCGGCAATGATGATGGCGTATACGATGACCAATCCTATGATCATCCCTATTGTCAACGCAGTCTCCATTTCTTCACTGCCCATCGCGTCCATTGAGTATCCAAATACAGCGCCAATGGCTACGAAAAGGATTATCACCACGAAGTAGATGGCCATGCCAATAGCGAAAAACAGAAGGTAGTATTTGTAGTATTCAGCTCCCTTTGGTTTGAATCCGAAGGGCGTTTTCCCGAACTGAAGGTTGCCGAAGAAGTACTCGTGTTGCTTCATTTTCCAATAGGGTATGATTAAGCCGAAAGTGAAGGGCACGAGGACCGCCCAGGCCATATAGGTGATGTAGGAGTCGCTTAGCAGGCCGGAAAACTTGAAACGCACATTTCGGTACGCAGTGTTGCGTGCTCTAAATCGGAGGGCCTTGTAGATTATCCAAGGAGCGGCTACCAGGTACACCAAGATGACGGGAAATACGAAAAGCGGATTGAACAATCCTACGACAGCGTAGAGAGCTGCAAAGCAGAGTACGATGAGGTAGCCAATGAGTAGGCTCTTGGGCTTGGCGAGGTAGTCAAATGAATGGCCATCCAAATGAGTGTTCGCATAGAAATACCGCTTGGTGCGCACCATTGCCCAAGGCCAGTAGAATCCGAGCGTCACAACTTGGAGCAGAAGATTGACAATCCAGATTTTAAAGAATTCGCCGGTCTGGCCGGTGAATTGGAATCCCACCGGATGTAACGGCTCGGCGGAGGCTGGAGTCACGGTACTTGCCGTTTCGTGTTCTGCGTTCGAGTGCTCGTTGGGTTCGGGAGCGCTTTCTGAGTTGGGTTCGTTTGTTTCCATAAATTTGGAGTATGTTAGGTGGGGAGACCTCGCGGATCGAATCTCGAGGCGCTGTTAAAAGAGAAATTGTGGAATTAGTTATTCAGCTTCGATTAACGGGGCAGGGTGAGAGGTAAGTCGATTCGTATCAAGATATATATCGGGTGTGCTACTTGGGGAAAACCCACTTGTCTCCGCATGATTGGGAGGATAGGCTGGGGGTGGCGAAATGATAGTTGAAGGTGGTGTTGCGACTCCTTGATGCGAAGGTAGAAGTTGCGGAAGTAGTGAGCGTTTTGGCACAATGCACCTTGGTGTCCTTGATTGATTACGCAATCAACCATGTTTTATTGGCGAGGGAATCGTCCACCCAGGCGGACTCTTGGAGAAGCTCGGTCTTTCGAATGGGAAGACAACTTTTGGACACATTGAATTTTCATTTGGTCTTCCAGACGCGAAGCTAGCGGTTATAAATGAGGGTGAGATGGGGTTCGAAACTAATTACGAAGAGATACTCAGCCGGATCGATCGCGTGGATCCGGTGGCATATGGAAGGACCCGGAATTTCATCGATGGGGCGGTCACTAAGCTTTCTCCGTATATCTCACGAGGTGTCATCTCAACGAGACAAGTCTTTCGTGCGGTAATGGAGCGCGGGTTTGATCCCGGGAAAATCGGAAAGTTTATCCAGGAGCTCGCTTGGAGGGATTACTGGCAGCAGGTATGGATTGCCAACGGGAGTGAGATCAATCAGGACCTGCGGCGCGAACAGCCGAACATTTGTCACTATAAAATGCCGCGAGCCCTTGTCGAGGCGAGCACAGGTATCAATGCCATCGACGAAGCCCTACATGAATTTCACGAGACGGGGTATTTGCATAATCACGTTAGGATGTATGTCGCGGCCATTGCGTGCAATGTGGGGGGAAGCCACTGGCGGGTGCCGGCTCGGTGGATGTACTACCATCTCTTGGACGGTGACTGGGCCAGCAACGCGCTGAGCTGGCAGTGGGTGTCTGGAGCCAATGCGGGTAAAAAGTACTACGCCAATCAGGAAAATATAAACAAGTATTGTCGCACCCATCAAAAAGGGACCTTTTTGGACGTGGATTATGGGAGTTTTGAAAAAGCGGAAATTCCCGAAATTCTTCGAGAGAGGACAGTTCCCAGGCTGGAAACACCCTTGCCGGAAAAGCGAAGCATCGAAATTGACCCTGAGCTGCCCACTTTGATCTACAATTTCTACAACCTTGATCCGAAATGGCATGAGGAGGCGAACTTCAATAGGGTCTTGCTGATGGAGCCCTCTGTGTACAAAGCGTATCCAATATCCAAAAACTCAATGGAATTTACGCTCGGGTTGTCAGAAAACATTAAGGGAATTCAATGCTATGTGGGGGAGTTTGATGAGTTGGTTGAAGCGTATGGCATCAGAGAGGCGATTTTCAAAGAACATCCGCTCAACCAATACAATGGCAGAGAAGAGCCTCGTGACTGGATGTTTGAGGTTACGGGATATTACAGGTCGTTTTTCGCGTTCTGGAAAAAGTGCGAAAGAGAGCTGAAGTAATGAAGGCCATTAATATCGTCTGGCTCAAACGCGACCTCAGGACGCAGGACCACGCCCCCTTCAATGCAGCGGAGAAGGAGGGTCTCCCGTACTATCCAATTTACATCTTCGAACCATCTCTGTTGGCGCACCCTGACGCATCATTGCGGCACCAGCAGTTTGTTTATCATTCGTCACTCGTGCTGAATGATGAGCTTCTCAAATACAAGCGTCGCGTGGAATTGCTCTTCGGTGAAGCGGAGGAAATATTTCGATACATCGCTAGCAAATTTGTGATCCGAAAGGTTTTCTCGTACCAGGAAACAGGCGTAGAACTTACATGGAAGCGTGACAAGAAAGTGAACGCGCTTTTTCAAGAGAAAAGGATAGTTTGGAAGCAATTTCAGCGAGACGGTATTGTTAGAGGCATTACGAATCGCGATGGTTGGGACAAAAACTGGTTTACCACCATGAATGAACCAGTGCTCAAAAATACCTACTCCGTTTCTGGCGTTCAGCCACTTGTCCATTCTTTCTCTTTGCCAGACGATTTCAGAAGTCAGCTGGAGGCCTATCCCACTGTCTTTCAACCGGCTGGAGAAAAAAGCGGATGGCGCAGCTTGAAGTCATTCGCGAACGAGCGAGGATTCGATTACAGCAAGCACATTTCCAAGCCTCAGCAAAGCAGCGTTTCAGGAGGTCGTATTTCTCCTTATCTCGCCTGGGGCAATTTGAGCATCAAACAGGCCTATCAGCACGTCAAAAACCATCAGAACTATGGTTCGAACAAACGACCGTTCGGAGCCTTTCTTATACGACTCAAATGGCATTGTCACTTCATCCAAAAATTTGAAGTGGAATGCGAATACGAACATACCTGTATCAACCGGGGATATGAATTGCTTTCTCACGAGAGCGACCCGGCGAAACTCAGTGCGTGGCAGAAGGGTCGGACGGGGTTTCCCATGGTGGATGCCTGCATGCGGAGCGTGTCCCAGACGGGATGGATCAACTTCCGCATGCGCGCAATGTTGGTCTCTTTTCTCTGCCACCACTTGGATCAGGATTGGCGGAAAGGGGTTTATCACTTGGCTCGACAGTTCTTGGACTACGAGCCCGGAATCCACTACCCGCAGTTCCAAATGCAGGCGGGTACTACAGGTATCAATACGATTAGAATCTACAATCCAGTAAAGCAAAGCGAGGATCATGATCCATGCGGGACGTTCATCAAAAAATGGGTCACGGAGCTGAAGAATGTTCCTGCGGAGTATATCCATGAACCTTGGCTGATGACTGGCATGGAACAGCAATTGTGCGGACTCAAAATGGGCAGGGACTATCCACATCCCGTAGTAGACCTCCAGGAAAGCGCCAAGAAAGCGCGAAGCAAGATATGGGGGCACCGAAAAAATTTGACTGTAAAAAAGGAGAGCAATCGAATTCTCGCGATGCACACTCGTTCCAACGTTCGAACTCCGTGAGCTAGGTAAAAAACTACGCTGAAGCCAGAAGCGAATCCAGCGAATCGAAGCCCTAGGCAACAGTAGCGGGAAAGGACTGCTTGCGAATTGCTTGACGGAGATTCCCCCGTTTTCACGCGATTGTCGCTTCTACCTTCGAAGCAGAAGGCGCCCGCACGATCCCGCAGTCGATTTGTTCAACCCGGCAGTCCTCTGTCATCGTGACCTCCCCAAAAGGGTGGCTGGGGCAATTGTGGACCCTTGCAAGCGCGTGCGAGACTCGCAGAACTAGGCGCAGCAAAGCGCTCGCTCGATTTCGATCTGACAGCAGCTTTAGAGGGAGCATAGCGAGCTGATTTCTCTCGTTTCTGAAATCAGGCCCATTCGGGCGATTGACAGGTTTTGAATCGATAAAACGAGGAGAGGATCCATTTAGAAGCATCCGCGGGTTGCAATGCGGATTTGGCTGGGTATCTGATGTAGTATGCTATCTGTAGAGGCCGTTTCAAAAGCTTACCAGAATCGCCGCGTTTTAAACGAGGTTTCCTTTGCCATGGATTCTGGTGAACGGATCGCTCTGATGGGCCCCTCCGGTTCCGGCAAATCGACCTTGCTCAATTGCCTTTCTGGCCTCGATACCCCTGACGAGGGAACGATCATCTTTGACGGCGAGGAATTGACTCGGCTCTCGCCTGATGAGCGAACCTTGTTACGCAGGGGCCGTTTGGGCTCTATTTTTCAGTTCTTCCATCTGCTTCCCACGTTAACCGCCTTAGAGAACGTGGCCCTTTCCTTGCAGCTCAATAATTACTCTGCCTCCGAGCAAGCGCAGCTCGCGATGGATATGCTGGAAGAGGTTGATGTCGCCCACCGAGCGAAGGCCTTCCCAAGGGAAATGAGCGGTGGCGAAATGCAGCGGGTAGCGATTGCCCGGGCTTTGGTTATAAAACCGAAGCTGCTTCTCGCGGATGAACCCACCGGCAATTTGGATACGAAAAACGGGGAACGTGTCCTCAACTTGATCGAGGCCTTGTCTGATGCTAACCAGGTAGGGCTCATATTAGTGACGCATCAGGAGGAAACCACGCGAATCTGTCACCGAACCCTGCACATTCACGACGGCATTCTGTCTGAAGACGCGCTGGAGTCGAGGGCTTAGCCCAACCCGTTGCAAATGGAACGTCCAGCGTCACCGCAAGCCCTACTGGGAGTCTGGCTCAAGACCAGTCTGAGGCATTGGCTGCGGCACAAGCTTCAATCCGCCATCTTAATCGCGATCATAGCCTTGGGCGTAGCGTCTTTTCTTTCAATCCGCATGGCCAATAGGGCCGCCGTAAAAGGATTTAGCGGGTTCACGGAAACCGTCACCGGACAGGTGGATTTTACCTTGGAAGCACCGGGGGGACGGTTTCCCGTTTCTTGGCTGAGTGGAATCCGGAAAAGCCTGCAGCAGAATCCTGTCGAATTGGCTCCTGTTCTGGAGGTTCCGGCATTGGTGGAAACATCAGTGTCGAAGCAAAAGAGATCAAGCGATCTCCTGCAAATCCCTGGCGAATCACTGCGGATTCTCGGCGTAGACATTATCGGTATCCAAAACTTCAATAACCAAAACATCAGTGCCTCTCTGTTGTTTTCCGAAGAGGGAGAAGGGGAACGGGATATCTTCTCAATCGCAAGAGATCCGAAAGCCTTGTTCATCTCACCCCGATTGGCTGAAAAGCTGGGGCTTGCGGTTGGAGATGAAATTGAAGTCATCGTAGACGACCAGCGTTTTATCTTAACCTTCAGAGGAATACTGCCAACGAGCCGATCGGGAGTGGAGGTTCCGGAAAACCTCGCAATCATGGATTTACCAGCCGCGATGGCATTGGCGGGTAGGCCGGATGTCGTTTCCGGCGTGGAAGTGATTGTCGAGGCCGAGGAAAGATCGGAGGCTTTGCTAGAGACTATTAGGAGGTCACTGAGCGAACACGCCGCGGGCCGCTGGAGGGTGCTTCAAGCCGAGCAGCAGGAAGAGACGGGAGCGGCCATGACATCCGCCTTTCGGCTCAATCTCACGATATTGTCTTTGATTTCCCTGCTCGTGGGGCTCTACCTGATCTGTCAATCGATCGACGCAGCCGTGATTCAGAGGCGCAAGGAGATCGGCATTCTGAGAGCATTGGGATTGATCCCGAAAGAGATTAAGAAGCTCTGGCTCCTTGATCTGACCGCGCTGGGGTTCCTTGGCGGATTCTTTGGAATCTTCATCGGTTGGGCGTCCTCACAAATCGTGGTCGTGGCCATAGCCAGAACGGTTAGCGCCCTTTATACCGAAACGACTGCCGAAAGCGCTCAGCTCAATAGCATCGACTGCTTGATTGGAATGGGGCTTGGCGTTTTGGGAAGCCTGGTCGCGGGAACTATGCCCCTCAGCGTTGCCACTCGGACGAGCCCCGCCAAAATCATCGCCAGCGGCCGTCAGGAACTAAATGGAGTACGGTACCGGTATCAATGGCTAGGCGGGCTCCTTCTTTTATTGGGTTGCCTGAGCTCTTTGGCAAAGCCGGTGATATTTTCCAATGGTCAGGCCTTTCCTGTCTTTGGCTACATAACGGCGCTTTGCTGGCTCCTTGGAGGAGCGCTCACAGTAGCCGGTCTCATTTCACCTCTGGGGAAAGTATTGCATCGCGGTGTATCCAAACATCTTGCGGCGGGACTCGGGATCGGAAAGCTGCGCCTGCCGGGCAATCGACATCGATTGGCGGTATCGGGACTTTTTGTGGCGATCGGCATGGCGGCCAGTATGAGCATTTTGATCGGCAGCTTTGAAACAACGATTACGCACTGGTTGAAGACCCGCTTCCAAGCGGATATCTATGTCGCGAGTCGAGCATTCAACGGAGCTTCCTCCCAGTACTTTATTCGTTCGACTACCATTGCTCAGCTGGCCAAAGAGCCTGGAATTGATGCTGTATCCACTCAGCGCTACCTACCGATTCAATTTCAGGACAAGCAGGTCTATCTGGTCGGCATTCGTACGGAGCTGATCGAGGACTACGAAAAATTCCTATGGATTGATCCTCTCCTGAGTTTAAGCGATATGCCTGATGGGGTGGAATCCTGGGCCATCATCAACGAAACATACCGCTATCGCTTTGGATACCAAACCGGCGATGTCGTCACTCTGGAAAGCAGCAAAGGAAGTCACCCGATTTGGATACGTGGAATGAAAGCCGATTATGGAAACGATCGAGGCGCGATACTCGTCGACCAAAAGTATCTGGAATCCTGGTACGAGGTGTATGATTTCTCGAACGCGACTCTTTACCTTTCAGCAGGGGTCGATGTTGATGCGGTTGTGGAAGACCTGAAAGAACGATTTCCGGAACTAGCGATTCGGGAGCAAGGAGCGTTGCTTAAGAATGCCCTGCAGGTGTTTAAAGAAACCTTCGTTGTGACCTATGCCCTGAAAGTGCTGGGATTGTTCGTGGCGGTCCTGGGTTTAGCTCTGGCTTTGTTGAATATACTTCGGGAAGATGTCTCCAGTCTTCACACCCTGCGCACGCTCGGAGTCACTCGAGCCGAACGAGCGGGTATCACCGCCTTTGAGGGTACGGGGATGACTCTTATCGCGACACTAGGCGGTATTCTCCTAAGCTTCGCCTTGGGTTGGCTGCTCGTTTTCGTAATCAACCGGCAGAGCTTTGGCTGGACACTTCAATACGCGGTTCCGTGGGGCGACATTTTGAGTTTAGGAATCCTCCTTGTCGCCTTGGGAGCCCTGGTAAGTTGGCTGGTCGGATGGCTGGCAGGAAACGAAAAACCCACGCAGGAAGAATGATGAACAGAAGACGATTCTACTTATTCCTATTGGTATTCAGCATTGTAATATCAGAATACCTACGTTCTGACGTTCCAGAATTTACTCAGGAAGGCTTTCGAGTGCCGCAACCGCATCAAGCCCTCAAGTTTCCAAGGGATCATGGAAGCCATCCTGATTTTAAAATCGAATGGTGGTACCTAACCGGTCACCTCCAGTCTGATTTAGGGAGAGAATTCGGATTCCAGGTAACGTTTTTTCGCTTTGCCGGAACCAAGGGGGAACGCGGCCCGGAGTCTCCAAGCTTTGGGCACTCGCAAATTTACTCCACTCAGGTGGCTCTGACGGATATTGGAGCAGGCAACTTCTATTTTGACGAACGACTCGATCGCAACGGATGGGATGCGTTCGCAAGCGAGGATAGTCTCGACCTTAGACACGGACCTTGGTCGATGAAAATGAGCGACGAACCCAGCGAAGCCATTGATGTAAAATTTCATATTCGTGACAAAGCCGCCATAAATCTCCAACTGCGCCCGACGAAGCCGAGGGTGATCTTCGGCCCTGACGGCACCTCCCGAAAAGGTCCCGATCCCACTGCGCGAAGCTACTACATTACGTTCACCCGACTGGCGGTTTCCGGTAGCATTGAGATAGACGGGGAGATTCTCAATCTCGCGGGCGAAGCATGGATGGATCATGAAATTTCTAGCCAGCAATTGAGCGAGAATCTTGAAGGCTGGGATTGGACCGCTATCCAGCTGGATGACGGCCGAGAAATAAAGGCGTATCTCTTAAGGCAAACCGATGGGACTCCCTCCGAGTTTTCGCAACTGATCTGGATTGATGAAGCGGGTCGTTCAGTGTACCAGGACTATGGGGAGGAAGGCTTTTCATGGAGCAAGGAAAGCTATTGGGAGAGTCCAGTTACCGGAGCCGTCTATCCGACAACGGTTACTTTGGAAACGACGGATCCTAAAACGGGACGCAGGGAGCGCTTCACCTTGAGTCCCACCGTAGCCGATCAGGAACTAACGGGAGACCTCAATGGCACCAACTACTGGGAGGGGGCGTGCCGCGTTACGAATGAAGAAGGCGAGAGGATAGGTCGTGCCTATTTGGAACTGGCGGGCTATGACGAGTCATTGAGTGGAGCCCTGAGATAGGGACTTATTAAGCCGGGTCTCTCGGGGTTCCGTCGAGCAGTCCTTCAAGCGCTTCGAGCCGAGGGCCGTTTTCGTCGCAGACAGCGAACTGGGAACTTTCACTGGGGGCGTACAGAGCAACGCCCGCGTATTCGCCCGCCTTGTTCACGGTATAGAAATTGACGTTGAAGTTGGGCAGCCCGCGGCTGTTTTGAAGGCGTTTTTCTACGGTGTTGTCCCGAATGCGCCGGAGCGCTTCCATGCCGGCGTCTTTCGGGTGTTTTCCGCGGCGCATTTCTTCGACGACCAGGTACGAGCAAAGACCGTAGAGGTTGGCTTCGCCCCGTCCCGTGGAACCGGCGGCCCCGATGTCACCGTCAACGTAGAGGCCAGCGCCGAGAATGGGAGAGTCGCCGACGCGCCCCGGTATTTTCCAGGCCAGTCCGCTGGTGGTGGTAACGCCGCAAATCTCGCCGGACGGGCTGACTCCATTGCAATTGATGGTGCCGTAGTACTCTTCCTCGGCGATGATCCCGTCCTCGATCATTTTTATCCCGGCGTCGTGGGCCGCCCGAGTGCGTTGCTTGGGGTCGAGATAGTGATCCGGATCGACACGACGCTTCCATTCCAGCCACATTTCGCGGGAGCGTTCCGTGTTCAGATCGTCTTCGATTTCAAAGCCCATCTGGCGGGCAAAGTTCTGGGCGCCTGGACCGACGATAAGATGGTGGTCGGTGAAATCCATCACTGCTCGGGCGACGTTCGAAGGCGTTCGTACGCCCTCGAGAGCGGCGACACTGCCTGCCTGTTTCTTCGGGCCGTGCATGCAGCAGGAATCCAGCTGGACAATGCCGTCGGCATTGGGCCGGCCACCATAACCGACGCTGGCATCTTCAGGATCGAGTTCCACGATATTGACGCCGGCAATCAGGGCGTCGAGGACGTCTTCGCCGCCAATGATTTTGTCGAAAGCGGTCTCAACGCAACTCTTGCTGCCGCCATTGAGTATGGTGAAGCCATTGCGAGAAGACACCACGACGGGTCTGCTCTTGCCGGTATGAATTACCGGGGCGGCTTTCACTGAGGTCGCCAGCGATGCGGCGGCGGTTGAGATAAGAAATTTACGGCGGTTGATTGTTGTCATGGGGATATAATTACGTTAGAGTTTTCTATGTAGGCCACGTTATCTGAGATCGGGCAATGCCGACAGCTCGTTTCGATGTCAGGCCTTCTCGCACGCTCGTGAACAATTCGGGGAATAGACTGAGGGGTTGATTCAATCTCATCAAGTTACAAATTGGGTGTTGTTGAGTCGATTGCTTGCCATTTTTATTTTACAGTTATCCACATCGATTTGCGGAATTCAGATCTTGGATTCGGCCAACTCCTCAGTCATGAAATTCCGTAGGAAGCGGGCGCTTTGGCGTAGGGCGCCTTGGCGACTGGTTAGGGTCTTTTCATAAGGTCGGTCTTCCACTTCGATACAAACGGGTCCGGTGTATCCGGTCTGTCCTAACACTCCGAAAAAACTTCCCCAGTCGATATCGCCCAGCCCTGGCAACTTCGGGGTGTGGTACTCGAGCGGCGTCGCCAGGATGCCAACATCGTTCAATGCGGCCCGATCGACCCGGGCGTCCTTGGCGTGGATGTGGAAGAGCTTTTCCGAAAACTCCTTCATGGGTTCGAGGTAGTCCATCTGCTGCCAGAGCAGGTGGGACGGGTCGTAGTTCAAACCAAGCGCATCGCTCGATATGTCGTTGAATATGCGTCTCCATATCATTGGACTGATGGCGAGGTTCTTGCCGCTGGGCCATTCGTCGGCACTGAAATACATGGGGCAATTCTCAATTCCGATGCGCACGCCTTGCCCTTCCGCTCTTTTGACGAGTGGTTTCCAAACCTCTAGAAAGCGGGGCCAATTGTCGTCGACGGATTTTGCGGGATCCCGACCGATAAATGTATTCACCAGATTGACACCCAATTGGGCAGAAGCGTCGATGACCTTAGCCAAGTGGTCAATGTATACTTGGGCTTCGGTGGGATCTGCGCAAAGGGGGTTTGGATAGTAGCCGAGACCGCTAATCGAGAGACCGCGGTCCGAAATCTTACCATTGATTTCCTTGACTCGCGCATCGTTCAAAGCAGTTACATCCACATGGGTGACACCCGCATAGCGTCGCTCCGCTTTCCCGACAGGCCAGCACATGATTTCCACGCAGGTGAATTTTTCTTCAGCTGCGAAATCAAGGACGGCGTCCAGTGGTTGGTCTGCCAGGATGGCGCTAACAAATCCAAGTTTCATAATCACGTATATAGGGGGTTAAAGATCTACCCAGGATTGGGTTTTGGCGCTTTCAGAAACCGCTTCGCAGAGAGCGATTTCCTGGTGACCTTCCTCGAAGGTGGCGAATTCTGGAGTGCCAGTGTCGCCTGAATCGATGTAGTCGTAAAAGGCTCTGAAACACATTTTGAATGTATCCAGAAAGCCCTCTGCATGACCTCCGGGATAGTTCGTGAATCGCCGGGCTAGTTCTCCATTCAGCGCAGGGTCCTTCAAAAGGATCTCGTTCGCTTTCTCACGATAACCGATCCAAAGCTGGTTGGGCTCCTCGCTATTAAATTCGACTGCTGCTTTCGATCCGGCAATTTCATATCGTAGGCAGTTTTTGCGGCCGGGTGTTACTTGGGTGACGAACATCGTCCCGCAAGCCCCGCCGTCAAACCGCATGAGCAAGCAGCCGAAGTCGTCGGTGGTTACGTTGACCGGCTCGGTGGGGGCATCTCCACTAAGTTTCCCTGTAAACGTTTCGACTTCACCTTTGGGACGTTGGCGAACCGGGTGCAATGTACGAAGATTCGCGAAAATGGAGGTCACTTTCTGTCCCGTAATGTTCTGAACCAAGTCAATCCAGTGAGTACCGATATCGGCTACCGACCGGAGGGCTCCCTGCTCCTCAGCCAAGACCCTCCAATTGTAGTCAGTTTCATAGAGGAGCCAATCTTGCTGGTAACTGCCAAAAACGCTATGCACTTTTCCGAGTTCGCCTTTGCGGGCTTTCTCCTTGGCGACTAGATTAGTGGGGTAGAAGCGGATATTGTAGTTCACCCCGGTAACGCGGTCGGATGCCTTGGCCAGACGCACGAGTTCGCTCGATTCCTCTGTAGTCATGGCGAGAGGCTTCTCGCACATGACGTGTTTGCCGGCTTTCAAGGCAGACGTTGATTGTGTAAAGTGCAGCCGATTGGGTGTCGTGATATGGACTGCTTCGACTTCTTTGTCAGCTAGCAAGGCTTCCCAGTTGTCGTAGGCTTTCGCGAGATCCAGTCTTTCCGCTGCTTGCTTCGACTTCTCCGGAGTCGATCCTTGGATACCGACAACTTCGATTCCGCTCAGTCGCTTTAGGGCTTCGGCGTGCACGCCACCCATGAACCCCGTTCCTGTAATGGCTACTTTCAATGTTGTTTCAGAATTCGACTTTTGTTTCCCGCGAAACCTACTGCGGCAAATCCACCTCCGACGAGCCCTTCCTCGATGGTGTTCAAGTCTGGTTTTAAATCAAGCACGGTACGGCTGGTGGCGGCATCTCGACTATGATCTTGAGGTCGGTAGCCAAGCCGAACCGCATTGCGGTTGTCAAAAAACGGTTCATCACAATCGGATACTCCATAAACGATCTGGTGACCTAGTTCGTCTGCTTGAAGTCCAATGGCAACCAATTGGGCCAAGTCGCGATCGCTGATCCATGTATGCAGGCGCCTCTCGGTGGATGCGTCCGAACCGATGTATCCGATCCTTATAGACAATATGTTTAATCCGAAATTGTCCGCGAAATAGGAGGCCGCCGATTCTCCGAACGCTTTGCTCAAAGCGTATTCTGAATTGGGTCGAGGGGCGGTCATGTGATCGATTTTCTCGCCTCGCTTCATGAAGCCGACGGTGTGATGGCTACTGGCGTACACGACATTTCTGATTCCTGAGTCCACAGCCGCTCTGAATACGTTGTGTGTCCCGATATAGTTGGGAGCGATACTTTCTTCAAAGGTCGGATGTGCTCCCACTAATCCTGCAAGATGGACAATTCCATCAGAGGGTGAAACCAGAGATGACACGAATTCGAAATCAGAAATGTCACCTTGCTGAAAAGACTCTACCCCTTGGCAATCGCTTATGGTTTTTATATCTGTAAGCAATACGTGATCATATTGTTCCCGTAGGATTGGCCTCAGCGCCTGTCCCGCTCGACCGCCTGCTCCTGTTAGTAGTATTCGAGTAGGACGAGTCATGGTGAAAGGCGTACTTCTGCGGCAGGGAGGTTCATCTAAGATTTCATCTAGTGGCTATTCTGGTAGCGGGCGATCTCCGAGCGCCCATAACATAGAGAGAAGAATGGGCGCTCGGAGATCGCCCGCTACCTTGAGATGCCAAGACGAGCTACTTGTATCAATGATATTCCAGTAGTTCCTCGATCGCGGTAGCGATGCGTTTGCTGACCTCGGCCGGTGGAAAGGGATTGAAGGGCCCTCCCTCGCCGGGATCAATGTCGTTAAAACCGCTTAGTTTCATGGCTTCGATGACTGCTGAGTAATTGTAGGCACGACCATTTTCAAATCGGATCTCCTCGAAAGCCGTTACCTTTTTCTCAATTGCAAAGGCAGTATCGTAATCTTTGATACGCTGGGCATTATTGATTTCGTCTCCTGCTCGAGCGCAAAGGATGGAAATTCCTGAAGTGTGACCTTTTGTTCCGAGTTGCGCCCCCTTTGTGCTTCGGTCTCCAACTCCCCAGATGACGATGCCGTCATCGGCGACATCTTCGACCATGGAAGGGACATCCTTTTCGCTGGTGCCTACTTTGACGCCGATAATATGCGGGGAATCCTTGATCAGTCGCACAATCTGGTCGCGATCGCGTTCGTTGCGATAATAGTAGAGGAAGCGAGCCCCGCAAGACTCGCCGTACCGATTGGCGAATTCAAGTAAGCCTTCGTAGAGACCTTCCGTGCTGTAGATTCCACCAAGCGGCATGATAAGGTAGAGATCAGGGGGGCGGGGCAGGGCAGCTTGTTTCTCGATCAGGTCTCCGACTTCTCCAATAGGATTGGGCACGATTGCCGACATCAGGATTCCGTTATCGTTCATGAGGTTACCGGTTTCCTCAACGAGCTTCAGTTGATCATCCAAACCAACGTGGTTGATAAGACTCGTGCCCGCGAGGGAGATGATTCGTTTACGCCCATCGCTAAGGAAGTTGCGATTCATCAAGTAGCTCATGTTCTTTAGATGAGCGTCATAGTCGATGCGTCCATCGCGATAGACGATCGGGGGAATCGTAGTAACGGAGTCGAGAGCCTCGAGGAGTTCTGAATTATTCATATCGGGAATGATTTGAAAGGGTAACCTCCATTCGAGTCAAAGGTGGAGGTATTGCAAACTTTTAGGGAGAGCGAATGAATGTTCCTTTCAGGGTAGGGCTGACAATCCTTAGTCAGCCGATCTCTAAAAGATTAGGCTACTGCGGCTGCTTAGGGATAAGCAGCCCTACCTTTGTTAGGTGACGCTCACCAAATGCTTCGTGATTAGAACGGCGCCGTCTTACTGCACAATATTGTCCTTGATCAGATTGGAGTAGTGAGGGTGGCCTAGGTTGAAGGCTGGCAATTTCTTCGTGCTTTGTGTGTGGATGTCCGTCGCGAGATTTGAGGAGATGATGATCCGGCGGCATTCGCCGAGACCTTCCACCGCGTTTTCGGTCATTCCGGAAAACGAGTTCCCGGTGATGTTTATGCTGGAGGTGTTGTCCAGCACGATACCCGTTCCTACGTCTTTCTGATTGAGATTGTCGGTTTCGATATGGCGTTTGGTTTTGCCGTCACCCATGTAGCTGTTGGCGAAGCTGTTTCCCGTGATGGTGATCCGGCCGCTATCCGGACCGATTCTCAAACCGTAGTTGTGAACGATTACGAATGTATTGGCGGAGAGGGTACATCCGTGAGCGTCGCGAAGGTCAATTCCGCCTGAAAACTCGTGGGCGATGACATTGGAACTGATTGTAATGCCGTAGCAGTCGCGGTCCAGAATAACCGCATTCCCTTGGCATTCTTCAATCATGTTTCCGGACAGAACGGATCCGTATGTATTTTCGATGACCACACCATGGCGTAAATGATCATCCAAGTTGTTTGCGTTCATGCAAAGATTGAAACTGTCAATACAGCGGACGGCGTCCTCGTTTTCCTCGAATTGGTTGTCGCTAACCACGATGTCGTGGCAATCCGTAAGGTTCAGTCCGGTCTTGGCATTGTAGGTGACGATGGAGTCGGACACCCGTGGATCTTCGTAGCAATTGTCGAGATGAATTCCGTGGCTCCCGTGATGGTCCACCGAAAGCCCGTGAATGAAAATCTCCTGAACACCCTGAGCGTGAATGCCAATCCCGCTCTTCGGGTTACCGCTGATGCGGAAGTTGCTCAGCTGCACGCGCCAGATCCGTTTCTTGGGATCGCCCTCGTATCCATCCGGACGTACGTGCAAGGCGGGTTCTCCCTTATCGTTTTTATTGATGATGTGAGTGGCGGGCCCGGCCCCTTCAATACGAACATTCTCCCGACTTAGGATAAGTGGCTCGCTCAACTCGTAGGTTCCTGGGGCGATGTAAACGATCCCGCCCGTTTCGGGCACTGCATCGAAGGCCTCTTGCAGGTTCTCGTGGTTGGAAGATCGAACAATTCCCGTCTGGGCGGAAAGAACGGGAACTAGCAGGACTAGAAAGAAGAAAAATGAGGAGCTTTTTTTCATAGTCCTTTAAAACTCAAGGACCCCCGAATCGTCAATCCTAGGGTGCTGCTCTGTGGTTTTTCCATCGGTGACCCTGAGGGTAAGCTCCTTAGATAGGTTGAACGATGATAGCTTTCCTGCACTTCTTGCGTTAGGCAGACGCGGCTACGTTGAATTAGGTTTTGCGGTTCAATGGTATATTGCGCTGTCTGGTATTGAAAGAGTAGGGGTTGCCGCTCTTGCGAAAAAGAGATTGATTTGCTACTAGAAAATGGTGCGCTTACGCTTTTACTGTATCCACTGGTTAACCATCCTTCCGTTCGACAACTGACAATGCCTACTCTTTTCATTCTCTCTAGGTGGATTATTGCTGCCGCAGTGGTTGCTGCTATTCTTCCCTGCTGGATTCGAGCTCAGTCTGCTCTATCCGAAGCGGGAGTGGGGGATGACTCTGGTTTTCTGATCGAACTCGAGGCTTACGCGAAGTATGGAGGCGATATCGATGTGATCGACGGAATGACCGGAAGGGAATATCATCGCGCGAACGAGGTTGTGAAGACTGTCAACACGAACTTCCCCAAAATCATGGGGGGTCTGCACACCATGCTCCTTGTCCTTGAGCTGAAGCACATGGAGCGCCAAATGACGATCGGAATCGAGCACACAAAGCGGCTTGGCGAATTGGCGGCGACTTTTGGGATAAAGCACTTTAAGGTCGAGGACGAGTCCTGGTTTTTGAAAGAGCGAAGGATCCTTGCTCGACTTCGGGAAAAGCCGTTTTTTCAAATCAAGGAATTGGTCGTATGGCATGAGGAAGAGTTAAGCGAGATCGCCTTAAGAGGAAATGAGCGCGGGAAAAACCTCCGATTCAGTCCCGATACCCTGAGTTGGGAGCGCCGTGTTTTGACCGAGTGGGAAGTGAACGTCCGCACGCGCAATCGATTTAGGCGTATCAACAAATGGCAGGGTTTAAATCTGGATACGAATCACGGATTTCATATCAGCGAGGGGCTCCCCACCAATATAAGCCCGTCGAGTTTCAAGGAGGTCAAGGTATCCTATCCGATTATTGTTTCGAGTGAAAGGGACACGCAGGAACAGATCGATCAACTTCAGCAGTTGATCGTCAAGAACCTGAGCTATCTGTACGATCCTTTTTCTTGGTTGGGAAGGCGAGCGACGCGGTTTAGGGGAAGAATTCCGGGTACCTTGCTCAGGCACCTGCAAGATCGCAGCTATCGGGTTAAGGATCGCGAATGGTTCGACCCGACGATTTGCAATTTCCTAAATGACGTGGTTGCGTTGCAAATGTACGGGTTGAAGGAGATATACGATTTTTATGTGGTGCAACGGTTTGAGTCTGGTCGAAATCTTCTAGGCGAGGAAATGGATCCGTTGAACTGGCATCCGGGCGAGGAGCGAGAAGTTCACCAGGCGAGGAAAAATCCAAAAGTTTGGCTTAATTTCAATAATCCTACCGGCGCTCGTTTTGCTATGTTAGACGCGTATTTGAGGTATGGAGACGAGTTTTTGGAAATTCTAAGGATTCAGTTGACGGGACTAACGGAAAAGGCAGTTGGTCGTGAAATAGTGGAGCAAGTTATTAGCTCAGTGAGTGGGGTTCCTGCGGAGACCTATATCAAGGCGGCACTAAAAGCGCAGGCGGACGGGATAGTGCAGTACCATAAGAAGCACTACCCCGAATCCTACTGAGGATTCAATAACGTCATACTCCAAGCGAGTCGCTGCAATGGTGGAGTGCCCTGATCGGCCCAGGGCAGCAGGAAGGCTGACGCCTAGCGGATTGGTTGATGGGTACAGAGATTTAAGACGCCGCGCTATTGCTACAGCTCTTTGATCATGATATCGCGCCAGCGAACTTCGAAAGGACCCGTGCCGGCCTTTATGCCGTGAACCTGCAGACCAATCGAGCCTGAGGGATACTCGCGGTAAATGCCGCCGGGAAGTTTTAGCTTGGTGACCTGCTTCCCGTTGATGAAAGTAGTAATGGTGTCGCCTTTGGCTATGATGTGGAATTCATTCCAATCATTGTTCTTCACGTGATTGTGGCTCGCTCCCTCACCCGGCTCTTTCGAGATCCAGCCGGTATTGAGGCCTTCACCATAGATGAAACCCGACTGTCCCGGACTGGTTTCGATTTCGACTTGAGGCCCAAAGTAGCGGCGACTGCCCCAATCGCGAGTATGTGAGCGAATCTGGACTCCAGAATTCAATCCTTTGTCTACTTTAACTTCAAATTTCAATTCGAAGTCACCGAAGTGCTTGTAGGAAGTGAGGAAGGTGTTCGGGCTGCCTTCGGCGGTTCTTCCGAGGATGGCCCCGTCTTCCACGTAATAGTTGGCGTAGCCCTGAGCAACACCCCAGCCCGCCAAGGTTTTTCCGTTGAAGAGCGGCTTCCAGCCATGGTCCCCGTGGGAATCGGCAAAAAGCGATGGCGATACCGCACATAATGACAGGAGAATCAAGCGACTTAAATTTGTTTTCATAAAGCGTTTAAGATTAGGAATTCAATTGTTTGGGTTTAACTAGTCGATCAAAGTGGTAGGTGAGTGGACTCTTGGCAAGCGGGTAACCGTTCAAGTTTTCAAGAACCGGTTCAGTTTAAGGTGGTATGGATAAGGAGATAAATTTGAATCAGCAGGGGAGAGCCAAGTCTTGCGCTATGCCGCATTGCATTGAAGTCCTATCATACGCGGCATAGCGGGAGCGCTGGCCCTACGGAGGAAAAAGGTTCATTCCAGTCTTCAGGCCTCTTCTTAGTTTTGCGTCTCAACGGTTCTTCCATCAACTTCCGAAGCATGGCTAAAAGTGATTCGATTCAGAAGGGCAGTGAGGTTTCGTTTAGGAAAACGGTTACCGAAGACGACATCAACCAGTTCGCCCAGCTGTCGGGAGACTTTGCTCCCAATCACGTGGATGAGGCGTTCATGAAAAAGTCAGCCTATGGGAAGCGGATTGCCCACGGAGCGCTCCTGATAGCCTACACGTCCCAAGCCTCTTCGCAAATCATCGAGGAATTTTCGGCGACGGAAGAGAATGCGACGCCTATTTCACTCGGCTACGATCGGATAAGATTTATCAAACCTGTATTTATTGATGACGAAATCACCGTCCGATACATTGTGGAATCTTATGACACCGAAGCGGCTCGGTCCTATGCAAAAATCGAGATTGTAAATCAAGATGGGCAGCTAGTTGCAGTGGCGACGCATATTATGAAGTGGGTGCCGAATACGAAGGCTTAAGGTTCGTTTAGGGCCGTTTTTCGTGGCACTACAGCTTCGCTACCGCTAGTTCTACCTTGGGGAAAAGGTCTCGCATCAGATCCGTGTATCGATCCACCCGTTGCTCGATTTCGGCTTCGGCTCCAATGATTGAATCTAGAAACCGGTATCGATGAGCCAAGCGTTTGAATACGCACTGGATTCCCTCCAGCTCGCCATAGGACTTGAACCAGTTTCGTTCGCGCATGCCATGAACGAAAGTGACCGCTCGATCGCTGATCGAAGGAGCGGCTCGTTCCATGCGGTCGTAGAAGCGCTGAAAGAGTTCGAGGCGATCGTCGGTGCAGTAATGTGTCCAATCCTTGGATAGCGCGTAGTCGAGAGCGATATCTACGACTACGCCGGATACGGATTCCCGTTTTTCGGATACAAGATTTAGCGCTTGTCGGAATTCGGCTGAAGTGTCCGTTTCGCGATCGATTGTGCGGTGGATCGTCGCCCCACGACGGACAAATTTCCGCTTGTCCTGACGAAGGTCTTTCCCGAGAAAGTCCCAAAGCACATTGATTGTCAGGACTTCGTCGGTCTCATTCCGAGAAAGCAAGGCGTGAGAGAGAAGATTCATGAAGGCAGTTAAATCCTGAAAAATTTGTCCATTGCGTTTTGTTTACAGCGCGAGCTTGGCTAGATTTCCCGCATTGGCAAACCAATGATTTTGTTCGCTCTTAGCGCTGGCTGGCTTCTGGTTTCAGTTTTTCGATATCCTCGTTTACTTGCTTGGGTCATCGGTGCAGATGAAAGTTTTGGGGTCGGCGATGAGATTGCGGGATTCGCCCTTGTCAATTTGGCGGAGTCATTTAAGCTTTGTCGTCGATGATAATCCTTCCAGTACTGGCTTTTCTCGACATTTTCTTCAGCAGTTTTTTCTCGCTGATCGTAAACGTGTTCTACGCCTGCCTGACGATTCTTCTAGCGGTGGGTATCTTGTGGCTCGTGGATCGGCATGTATTCAAGGAAATCGACTTTCTTAAGGAGATTCAGAAGGGCAATATCGCCGCCGCTATATTCGCGGGCTTCTTTCTGCTCTCGGTTTGCTTGTTGCTAAGCTTCACCATGCGCTAGAATGATGGCCCTCAGAAAGTACCTTCTGAGCTTTCTAGGACTTGCGGTTTCTTTGTCTTTGTTTCAGGCAATCGAACTGAGTCTAATTGAGGATGAAGGGCAGAGTGATCCTGAAACGGCACGGCAATCGATCGGGGGGATGACTCGTCGATACGACGAAATCTTCCGAAAGTATACCCGTACTTATTTCGGAAGAATGTCCTGGAAATGGTTTAAGGCGCAGAGCATCCAAGAGAGCAGTTTGCAGCCTCACGCTAAAAGTGCGGCAGGCGCGATGGGTTTGATGCAGTTGATGCCGGCCACGTTTCAGGAGATACGGAAGGAAGTGGGGCTGCCTAACGCTCCCTACGATGCGAACGCTAACATTCATGCGGGCATTTGGTACAATTTGAGGTGCTACAATGTATGGACGGAAAACCGGAGCAGTCGGGAGATTTTGAAACTGATGTTCGCTTCCTACAACGCTGGTCCGGGGAGTGTTATCCGCGCCCAGAAAGTGGTACGGAGTGGCGGGATTTGCGATGGGAAGCGCTGGGACTGCATCCGGCGCGGCCTTCCTCAGATAACGGGTAACCACTCCAAGGAAACCATCCAATACGTGGCGAATGTGGAGCACTACTACAATCTCTTGCGATAGCCGCTCTGGTGGCTTTGGGCTTCAACGCTTCACCGGCCGGGATATCTCTTCCCGATAGGATCTGAGGCGCTCCGTTCGGATAAATCTCTATTTCTGCTTCAATTCTTCTAGTTGCTTGACTTGGATTTCCATTAGCTCGGTCATTTTGTGTAGAAGCTCGATGTTCTTAGGGGTCTCCTCCGTGGCATTTTTCGGGTCATCCGCCTTTTTTCGGATCGTATTCATAATTTTGACAACGAGGAAGACGACAAATCCGATGATGCAAAAATCAACGCTAACCTCGATTAGCTTGCCATAACCTATCGCGATTTGCTCGGGTTTGGCGACCCCGTCTACCGTAAAGGCCTCTCGCAATATTAGTTCCTTGTTCTCTAAATTGATTCCGTCGGTTAAAAACGTTAACGGCGGAAGAAAAATCTCCTTAACCAGTACATCCACGACTTTGTTGAAAGCGGACCCAATGATAACTCCGATTGCGATGTCGATCATGTTTCCCTTTATCGCAAATTCCTTAAATTCCTTGATGATTCCCATTTTGATTTCCTTTCGTTTTGTTTAACGCGAACCTTCGGCTCGCTTTTTCTGTTTGTATCTTATATTCTATTACATTTCCCCGAATTATTGTATCGAGGGGACTGTTTTCAGGATAGCAATTGAAAATGGCATAGACGAGTTGATTTTTACGCGAAGTCTAATCCCTATTTGCTCACACTATTTTATTGTAGGTCGTCTCGTCAAAGACCCCGGCAAGTCGTTGGATGAGGCGACATTTATTCCTAATCGGCGGGTCAGCCACCGACTAGTCGGGGTCCTTTACGACCCGCTCTACATTAATTTGAAGTAATTTACTTTTTCGACCTTCTCTTAGACCTGCCTATTGTAGAGACGTCGGTAAAGTGGACTGTTGGTAATGAGGTGATCGTGAGAGCCTGAATCAACGATTTGGCCGTTCTCGAAAACAAGTATCTGTTGGGCAGAGTCGATCGTACTGAATCGGTGTGCGATTATGAGGACCGTTTTTCCCACCACTAGCTTGCGGAGCGCTTGCTGCACTTTCTCCTCGCTTTCTGTATCTAGCGCTGAGGTTGCCTCATCCAAAATTAAGATCGGCGCAGAGCGCAAAAAGGCGCGGGCAATGGCAATGCGCTGGCGCTGTCCACCTGAGAGTCTTGCTCCTCGTTCTCCGACGATTTCATTGTACCCTTTATCCATCGATCGAATGAACTCATCGGCGAAGGCATCTTTAGCCGCGGCCATTACCTCGTCATCGCTGGCATCCTGACGCCCCAAGCGAATGTTTTCCATCACGGTGTCATCAAAAAGCACCGGTTCCTGGGAAACCAGCGCGATTTGCTGGCGCAGCTCTTTCAAGGGGACTGCGCGAATATCTCTCCCATCGATTGAAATCGATCCTTTCGCCACGTCGAAAAAGCGAGGCACTAGGTTCACGAAGGTGCTTTTTCCGGATCCACTTGGACCCACCAGGGCGCAGGTAGAGCCGGCTGGGATCTGGGCGTTCACGCCTCGCAGCACTGGATTGGAGCCATAGGAAAAGTCGACCTGATCGAAGCGGATTTCCCCATTGACCGATTTGAGCGGCGCGGCCCCAGGATCGTCAACGACATCGATCGGCTCATCCAATATCTCCTCAACTCGACTCAAGGCAGCTGCCCCTTTGGAAAGCTCGGCCGCAAACATCCCCAGATTTTTGATCGCTGTGTACAAGAAGTAGAGTGCGAGAAAAACGCCGGTGAACACCCCGCCGGCGACACCTTGATAGTAGCCGATTACGAAAGCGATAGACAGCCCGATTGACGAAATGGTCTCAATTACGGGAGGGAGAGAAAACCCATATTTGACGACCTTCATTTGTGACTTGAACAGCTGCGCTGCCCGATCGCGAAAACGCGTAGACTCGCGTTCCTCAAGGTTGAAGGCCCGGACCTCTCGAGCTGCGCTTAGATTTTGAGCAATGTTCTGGGTTAAGCCGCCAAACTCCTCCTGTTGCTTTACCGCTTTTCGCGAGAGTTTCCGGGTAATGTGGCGTATTGGGAAAATGACGATGGGCAGGGCTGCCAGGCAGAGGTATATTTCGAGCACCCCCTCGTCTTGGACGGCCTTGAGCGTGAGAAAGTAGGTAGCGCCTATGATGGTCGCTGGCTGGGTGATGAATTTACGGGCGACATAGTTCAGCGTGATCTGCAGCATCTGAGTGTCACCTGTAATGCGAGCGATCAAGTCACCCGTGGAATTCTTCTGAAAGTATGAGAACGACAGCAGCTGTAGACGGTCGAAAACCCGAATGCGAAGGTCCCGGATAGCTGATAGGCCGGCTGAGTGGAGAAGGTAGGCCCCTAGAAAGTTTGACCCTCCAATGATCAGGAAAAGGACCGGAAAGATTGAGGCGACCAGGATGATTTCATTCAACATCAACGCCCGGTCATCGCTGAAAATGCCCGTAAACAGCCTTTCGACCCCGTTCGTGAGACCGGCTCCAGTGAGGGCTCCCCCAATCGATCCAAAGATCGCCGAAAGCCATATTTTGCCCTGATATGGCCGAATAAGAGCGTAGAATGTTTTAAGGTCCTTCAGCATGTGGGGGCGGAATAATGTGTGTCTGCCGATTGAGTGCAATAGCGGATACCCCTCGGAACAATTTCCGGAGTCGGGTTCTGATGCGCTTGCAATTTACCGGACGACCCGCAACTTTCGCATGTCAACCAAGCTTCTCCTTTTTTTAGAATCACTTCCCCAAAGGAGTACCGCTACTCCTCTCCAGGTCGCTCGTTTACCACTTATATGCCATTGAAAATGCAAATTGCCGACTCGTACGACCAGCCTGTTTGGCAGAGTTGGCTCCAGGACTTGCCGGAGGCAGTTGCCCAATTTCCGAAGGAAAGTTTGCTCCAAGGTGGCCGCAACCAGCTCTTTCGATGCCGTTTTGAGGATGTGGATCTCGTTGTAAAGCGATTCCCAAACGATGGAGTGTGGAAAAAAACAGTTTATAGAATTTGGGATAGCAAAGCCAAACGCTCCTATTTGCACACGCAGCGCCTCAATCAAGCGGGTCTGAATAGCCCGGCCCCCATCGCCTGGCTCGAATCATGGGAAGGTCAGTGGTTGAACGAGAGCTTTTACGTCTGTCTATTTGTTCCTTTCGAACACGAAGCTCGAAAACTCCATCAACTCCACCTGCCCCAAAGGGAGGAAAAGGCCCGACTGCTGGGGCATTCCCTCGCTAAGATGCACTGCGCAGAGATATTGCATCTGGACCTTACCCCTGGGAACCTTCTCTACACTCCTCGGCAAAGCAGCGGCTGGGAAATACAGATAGTTGACAACAATCGCATGCGTTTTGGCCCGGTGCCTCGTCGGGCTGCCATTACTTCCCTTGCTCAGGCCGATTTGCCTGACGACTTGCTGTCCCCAATGCTCTCTACCTATGCGGAATCCGTACGGATTCCGGTTGGAGAATTGGAAAGAGCGTATCGCCGCCGCAGCCAAAGCTATGCCTTGAAGTGGCGCATTAAAAACGCAACTCGACCTTGGAGGAGAAAAATTGGCCTCTAAACAAAAAGTGAATCAAGGCTCATGGGACGGCTTTAGTGAGCAACCTTACCCGATTCGGAATCGATACTCGATCTACGAACGAGTCAGGTGTTGTCTGTGGTCTCACGTTAAGTCTGTGCTATTCGCTCTTGTGGCATTACCTGCGATCGTTGGTTTTCAGGGGGCGCTTTCTTCAGGGTTCCGCCCGATGAATTGGACATATCGGAGTAGAAATCCGCAAGAGTTCATGGGTATTGCGGTGGGGCTGGACTCATGCGACGGCCCTCGGGTGGTACACGAAATCGAAAAGCTCGGCGTGCAACAGATACTGCTTCGCTTTCCCCTTTGGGAAATGGATCGATTGGAGGAGCATTGGGATTTTGTGGAATCCCTCCCGGACCGCGAATTTGTCCTGTGTCCGATGCAAGACCGTGAGCATATTCTCGATCACGATTTGTGGCGGGAAAATTTGAATACGGTTGTGAAACGTTTTTGGCCTAGAATAAAAAGCTATCAAATTGGCCAAGGAATCAATCGCTCAAAATGGGGCTTTTTCGGTTGTGATGAATTCCTTGCCTTCGCCAGCGTTGCGGAAGAACTTCGATCAGACTTTCACGGCATTCAGTTCGTTGGGCCCTGTGTGTTGGATTTTGAGCCTGTTCCCTTCATTCGCTCAATGCTGCATGGGTATGATATAAATTGGGATGTGGTAGGTTGCGCCCTTTACGTTGACCGGCGAGGCTGTCCTCGAAACAGACAGCTCCTTATTTTTAATCTCACCCAGAAGATTTATCATTTTGTCGCCTGCGCGCTTTGTGGTAACAAATCGAGCCGCCGTTTGTGGATAACGGAAGTTAACTGGCCCTTAGAGGATCAAGGTGTCTATTCCCCCACAGGCAGAAAGGAATGTGTTGATGAGGAGACTGCCGCCGCGTATTTGAATAGTTACTACAAAGATGCTTGGCACAGCGAATTCGTTGAGCGAGTCTACTGGTGGCAGCTGATTTCAAGAGGCTACGGCCTTATTGATGTCAACGATGACAACGAATTACGCTATCGTCCTGCCTACTATCAGTTCCAGAAATTACTGACGAAAGATTTGACTGATTCAGATCAGTTGGAGGAAAGTAAATTGGTAGGAAGCTCGGTTAGTTCGATTACGTAATCGATTTGGGCCAGCTCAGATTCGCCATTCGCCTCGACCGGAGTTGCCGAGGAGCAGATTGGCTGCCTTGTCTTGAGGAAATTGCTCCTTTTTTGCATCCCAGGATACTGGACGTTCGAGGCGGTAGGCGAGGTTAGCCAGTATGCACATGCTGGCTACACGGTGGCCCGATTCAATATCCATGACCGGTTCATTGCGTGTTTTGATGCAATCAAGCCAGTTCTCGAGATTGTATTTGTGGGCCGGTACCCCTTTGGGCAAGGTAGTGACCATCCCGTTCGCTTTCGCGAATTCCGTGACCTGTTCATCGGGGAAGACACGTCCATCACCTCCGCGCACGATGGTCTTTCCTTTCGTTCCATGGTAGACCGCTCCGAATTCGAAATCTCCCGCGCGAACCCCGGGCTGAGCCCAATGGATGGAGAGGTCGGGATTTTTAAAGTCGTAAGTGACTTCGAAGTTGGTCGGGCAATTCCAAAGTCCGCTTTGGGGGACCTGGCCTGTTGCAGCAATTTGAGAAGGTCCGGTTCGATCCAAGTCTAGAAACCAGGAAATCAAGTTGAAGACGTGCGCCCCTCTGTCCCTAATCTGTCCGCCTCCGAGATCGAGCATCCAGCGGAAGTTACGGTGGCAATAGTCTGGGTTGTAGGCACGTCCTGCCGCAGGGCCCAACCACATGTTCCAATCCAAGTTGGAGGGGGGCATTCCTTTCTTTAGAGGGTCGCCTCCTACGGGATTATCGTTATGCCAGCATTCCACACGAGTCACGCGGCCGATGTTTCCCTCCTGTAGGAATTTTCTCAGCACGGCGGCAGCAGGGTGGTGACGTCCTTGCGAACCTACCTGGACGACGCGCTTGTAGCGTTTGGCGGCGTTTACCATGGCCCGTCCCTCCACGATGGTCTTGCAGGCGGGTTTTTCAACATAGACGTCCTTGCCGGCTGCACAGGCATCGATCATCATAAGGGCATGCCAATGGTCCGGAGAGGCGATGACGACTGCATCGATATCCTTTCTTTCCAGAAGCTCGCGGTAGTCCGTGAAGAAGGGCAGTTTCCGGTCGAAAAGAGAGGCTGCCTTTTTCAGGTGGTCCGTATCGACATCACAAAGAGCTCCCACGTTTTCGGGAATGCTTTTTAAATGGCTGGTTCCCTTGCCGCCGACACCGATGTGACCAGTGACGATCCGGCTATTCGCTCCCGGTCGTCCTTGGACGGCCAGTACGCCACTGGATACAATCATTGGAAAGGTCGCCGCGGTTCCCTTGACAAATGCCCTTCTGGATAGGTGTCGGGCCTTTTTCTGGTTGGCGGAAGAAATTGGTACTGACCTGTCCATATACTAAGGTTAATCTTTTAAAAACCGGCGTGTCGAGTCGAATTCGGCATGCTGATATCGAATGCCTTGTTACTGCCAAGGTTTTCGGTAACGGACTTTCTTAAGCAGTGTATCGGCTTCGGGGTCGCGGAGAATGGATTCGGTTCTAGGATCCCAATTGAGGGGTCTCCCAACTGCTTGGGAAACTATGCCGAGGTGTCCGGGCGTGATGGACCGGTGCCCGGTTTCGGCGGGCGCGATGCAGGTTTTTCGGGATCGAATCCCTTCGAGAAAATTCCGATGGTGATTGTTGGAGCGGTAGAGCTGCTTCGGGCCGCGGTCGAATGATTCACGTATCCAGTTTTTATGGGACGCGTCGATCTTGCCGCGATCTACGTACAGCCAACCGTCTTCCCCAAGCCATTTTATGCCTGAGGCGTGCCGATCAGATATTGAAGTGGTGAACCCGTCGGCATATTGGCAGCGGACATCGTAGTGAACGGGAGTATCGTAGATCTCGGTTTCGGGAAAGGTCCAGTTGACAGCTTCTACTTGGCTGGGGCCACTTTGATCCAGTTCCAAACTCCAGTGAACGATGTCGTTGTGATGTCCGATCCAGTCCATGATCTGGCCGCCCCCATAGGCGTAGTGCCAGCGCCAGTTCCGGTGATGCCGAGCAAATATGTAGGGAATCTTTTCGCTGGGACCACACCACAAGTCATAGTCGAGCCCTGTGGGAGGTTCGGTCACTTCCGACCATTCGTTGCGCGGCCGGGAAAATCCGGTCGGGAGACCGATTTCTACTGATTGAATTTTTCCGAGATGCCCATTGAGCACAGTTTCGGCAGCGATGCGAAATCGAGTTTGGGATCGCTGCTGCGAACCCGTCTGAAAAATGGCGCCTCGCTGGGCGACCTCGCGGTAAATGGTTTGGCCTTCAGAGAAGAGATGAGTCACCGGCTTTTCGCAGTAGACATCCTTGCCGCTTCGCAGGGCTTCGAGTGCGCAGAGCGCGTGCCAATGATCGGGTGTGGCCACTACGACCGCATCGATATCGTCGCGGGCGCAGAGTTCACGGAAATCAGTATAGCTTTCGCAGCCCTTGAAAGAGTGATTCTTCATTCCTTCGGCGTAATGTGTTTCGACGAGCTGTTTGGCCGGCTCTCGTCCCAAGGGGCTTCTTCCCCCCGCTGGCATATCCCGGTAATGCAAATCGTGAACGTCGCAGACAGCGACCACCTGGGCGTCATTCATCTGCAGGAAATTCTTAAGATTGCCCGTACCCATGGACCCAAGACCAACTACTCCGATAGTGATCCGGTTGCTGGGCGCGGTACGGCTGGCTCCTAGGATGGAAGCCGGCGCGATCATCGGCGTCGCCAAGGCGGAACCGGTCAATTTTAAGAAGCGGCGGCGAGAGTGGGGTGATTCGAACATGGAAGAATTCGTTTTTAAGCAATCAGTAGAATCAAGCAAGCGGTTTGAAGCCAGAGTTCGGTGCTAAGAAAATTCAGCATCTACTGACTGGTGATTACCTTCCTCGTCCTTTCATATCGCAGTGGAGGTTCGAGCCAGTCCTCGGGTCGCAGGTTCGCGGCGGGGAGTGCGTTCGGTGGCTCTTTGGAAAGCGGCTCTCGCCTCGGTCAGTCGATCTAACTTTAGAAGCGCGCTTCCCAAAGTTTCATAGGAGGGTTCGACGATTTCTGGAGGACCGAACTCTAGCGGCAGGGCGTCTTCGGCAGCGGCGGCTTTTTCGAGGATGGCCAAACCCGCTTCGGTATTTCCATCGTTGATTGCTAGCAGTCCTGCGATCTGATCAATCTGCAAAGATTCTCCTGCGAGTGAAGGTCGTGGTTCTTCCAGCAAGGTTCGGGCATCTGTTTCGTCACCGAAACGCAGTCCGACTAAGGCGTCGGTGACTCGGTATTTAAACCGGGCGGATCCGTAGCCCCAATTGCTTTCCTTATTAGGAATTCGATCCAAAGGGACATCCCAGCGGTTGCGTAGGGATTCGTCACCCAAATCAAGTAAGTGTCTCGCACGCATGGATACGAAATAGTCCCACTCTCCGTTGCTCGCCTCACCCTGGACATGCTCGTGGGCAAGATCCATCATCTGGAGCGCTTTTTCGCTCTCGCCTAGCATCAAGTAGCCGTAGTGAAGCCAGGCGGAATAGTGACCGCATATGTTCGGCTTGAGCCCGCGTTCCGCCCGCTCGGCGTCCTGTAGGTCGCGGGCGCGGACGTTTGCGGATACGGTTCGATCCCACTGGCCTAGAGCTACAAAAATATGGGAAGTCATGTGCTGGGCATGGGCCGCGTTGGGGGCGATCTCGGAATAGGCATTGGCGGCTTTAAGCCCGAGAGACGCGTGAACAGGATCGTCAAAGGAATGGATGATGTAGTGAGCGGCGCCGGGATGACGTGGATTGCGTTCGAAGACGGGCAAGACCTCCGCAGCTGCCTTCATATAGGTAGTGAAAACGCGGGTACCGTTTTCGATACCGAGAATCGAAAGGGCGTAGAAACTCCGCGCTTCGTCGTCCTCAGGGTAGGCGTCGGAAAGATGTTTCATGGCTTTCATGTAGTCTGAATCTCGTTTCAGTTTATTCAGATCGATTTTGCCTCCCGCCGGACCGCTCGTCCCGCAGACATCCTGAGTCGGCGTGGTGAGCGGCAAACCGTCATAAGCATAGAGGTCTTCGACCGCATCGAGATACATCTTTTCCCGTTCGGTGGGGGCCTTCTTGCGGCGTTCTTCCGGGGTGGCCGCCAGTTTTTCGAGAGCGGTCCGGCCGTTTTCGCAATCGACCGAACGCCAAAGGGGATGATTGTAGGTCATCGCCTCGCCCCAGTAGGCCAGGGCAAAATCAGGATCGATCGTCTGGGCTTCGCGAAAGGCTTCCGCCGCCGGTCTAAATTCGAAACTGTGCATCAAAAGGACACCGCGGTAGAACGGTTCTTGAGCCTCATCCGAACCTGAATTCGGAAAGGACACCGCTCCAAGGCCTGCAAAATTTGTGATAGTCGCATCGCTCGAAGTTTGGTCGACACTCGCGTTCTGGCTGCACCCGGAGGAAAGCAGCCCCAGAATGCCGGAGACGACACAAGCGAGCCAATAGGGGGTATATGATTTCATTGCGGGCTTATACTGAGGTTTAAGAAAAAGAGCGACACAATAGTGCCGTCGATATTCGCCCAAGTTCTGGTCTGAGACGCACCGGTCTGAAGGGGGTATTGTATCGAGAGATTGGATTTTATTAGTCAAAACCCAAGGTCTGACTTCTTTTGCCTTCTCTACTCGATCATTCGGATAGGGATGTTTCGCCAGGCGGCGGTGAGGACCTCGCTTGAGCCGGCTTCCCGGTACTTGCCCCTCGGGTAGCCATGGATTTTATGGCCGATAAAGCCTTCGGGAGCGATGAGCCCATCCTAGTCTCCGACTCGACCGTGTCACCCCATTCGGGGGTCGTTGAGGTAATCTCGCCAGCTGTGTTGCGGCTGGAAACCGAGCAGCCGCTTAGCCTTGGCATTGGAATAGAAGGTTTGGTGGGAGCCGTGACCCTCAGCCAAAGGGACGCCGGCATAGAAGGTGTCGGACAGTTCCTCGCTGGTCCGGTTCACGGAGTGGTCGTCGTTCGACACGTTGAAGATCTCGAACCCGAGTCCGTCGGTTTTTAGGCATAGATCTACCATCTGACCCAGCTCCCGGGCGTCGATGTAGGCGAAGATATTTCGCAGCCGAAGTTGTGGATCCTCCAAGTAGGCCGGGAATTTCGTCTGGTATTCGTGTGGCTCGATCACATTGTTGATCCGCAGACCATAGATATCCGCTCCCGATCGGCGTTGAAACGAACGGGCCGTCGCCTCGTTGACCACTTTCGACATGGCGTAGCTGTCCATGGGAACGGTCGAATGCTCCTCGTCGATGGGCAGGTAGTCGGGCTTCACTTCGCCGTCGGCGAAGCAGATTCCGTAGGTTGTTTCGGAGGAGGCGAAGACGACCTTCCGGACTCCCATCTTCAAGGCCGCGTCGATCACGTTGTAAGTGCCCATTACGTTGACCCGGTAGCATTCGTTGTCCGAGGTGAGGAGCATCCGCGGTACGGCGGCGAAGTGTACTACCGCATCGAATTTGGGTACGCCGGTTCCCGGTAGCATCTCGTCAAAGCCGGCATAGGACGCCATCACATCGTACATCTGACCGGCATCGGTGATATCGGCGATGCGGTTGTCGACGCCTGCGACCTCGAGCGGTACTTTGTCCACGTTAAGCACGCGGTGTCCCGCATTGATGAGGTATTGGACGGCGTGCCGCCCCGCTTTGCCGCTTCCGCCTGTAAATAGAATTCGCATAGTCGCTTTCGATAGAATTTCCGTCTTAGGATGATGTTGGGGCTTGCGTAATCAAGTCACAAAGGGGGTTGGCTTTTAAGGCGTGTGATTACCGGAAAGTCAATCGACTGGCATTTGACGATCCGGAAACGAGAGGGCAAGTGATTTCAGCAAATAAGTGAATGAGGGTGCCCCTCTTGTTGGCTTTTATACGGCGTGGTTGCCGATGATCTCCTCCCCGCCGTTCGAACCCCATCCTCAGAGCGGGCCGTCCGGTTTTAGGACGAGCGTGTGATTATCATGAATCGAAAATCAGGCACCCTCCATGAGAGAGCAGCCTGATAGGCAGATCATCGATCTCAACTTAATCGAGATCTACAGCTTAAGGGAGCGAATTACCAATTCCTATTTTTTCTTCCCTTTGCCCTTGCCTGGATTCCCTTTCGAATTCCCATGACCCCTGCTTGGGGGAGTGGATTTCTGTTCGAAATGGCTCACGGTTACGCGAGCAATCGACGCTGGATAAGTTCTCACCATTTCCTTGTGGTGCAGGTAGGGCAATTCCGAATTCATTTCTAGAGAGACAAATTTCGAATCTGTCCCGATTCGAATCGTGCTAGGCAAGTTCACTCCCGCTTGCCAACTTCCGTCACGGTAGAAAATCCAAGCGCCAGTATTCGCATTTCTATAGACTTGATGGGTGGGGTAATAGTGAAATTTTCTTTTGGCGCGATGACCATGTGCGGGTGCCCAAGGCAGTTTAGCCAGTTTTCAATCGTAACAAGCACGCTTCATTGACGATCTGATGATAGCCGTCAGAGAGCAATTTGTACTCCTTCGCAATTTCGGAAATTGATTTACCACTAATTCGCTCGACAATATCTTCAAAGCCAGGCTTCGATGCGCTGAAATGAGCAAGGGCCGCAGAGGAACCCTTTGAAGCAATCCTATCCAAGCCCATTTTCCTTAAAGTATTTTCGCACTCTTCTAGAGTGTCGAAGTCACCGAGAATGAGATCTTCAGACTGGAAGAATGATATACGAAACCGACAATCATCCGTTTCCAAAATCGCGTAGCACAACCCAGTCTGGACCTCTTCACAACTATCATCAGAATCTCTTGCAGCCAGATAAAGCTGAAGGATTTCGCCTATCTCAATAGCACCGTCAAAGAAACTTCTGGCGTGAGAATAGAACCCTCTCTTGTAGAGAGACAATGAAAGCCACGACAAAAAGTAATGCCGCTCTAGATTGCCCAAAACGGAATCGGATTGGCTACTCATAGCAAATCGGGCTCGAAGGAGGCCCTCCCAGAGGGGGGGCGCTCACAACATCATTCAATCGGTCGGCCAACGGCCCACCAAATTCAATCATCACAGAAATAAAACGGCGAACGGACTCGACCATGCTCTCGTAGCCTAAATTGGAAATGCTAATCAGGAGGCTCTTATAATCCTCACATTCCTTTCGAGCTTTTCCGAACAAAACGCTCGCCATACATTCATCGTCCAAAAGAACGACAAAAGCGACCTTAACCAATAGCGCAGCTTTGGTTTCCTTGCAACTTAGCTTATCGCAAGAGGCCAGGCATGATGACGCCAAAACTGTAGATGGGGGCAAGCTATGGCCGCTCACAATAGAAGACCCTCCACAGCCGGAAGAATTATTCTCTTTTACGCTCATTGATCTTAAAACTATCTTTAAAAACCTTTTTTACAAGAAAATTAATGCAAATTTAGCGGCTTGCCCGTCAGTCAAACCTTATATCACTGACAGCTTTCGCAGACCTCAGGTTCTTCCGGGGTTTGATTGGCTTGAGAGGAGGCCACGACGCCGCGGAGGTCTTTCTTGGCTCCGATGGTGGCTTTCTCGATGTTGGAGGCTCCGAGGGTACGGAGGTAGTAGGTGGTCTTGAGTCCATGCTTCCAGGCGGCACGGTACATGTGGGACAGGGTCTTCATGTCTGGCGTGGCGAGGAAGAGATTGACGGACTGGCTTTGGTCGATCCATTTCTGGCGTCGGGCTGCGGCCAATACAAGCCAGCTGTAGTCGACGGCGAAGGCGGTCTTGTACTTGAGCTTGAGGTCTTCTGGGATCTCTTCGATTTCGTCGAGCTCGCCGTCGAAGTACTTCAGGTTGTTGAGCATGTCCGTGCTCCAGAGGCCGCGGGCTTTGAGGTCGCGGACCAAGTGCTGGTTGAGAATGGTGAATTCTCCGGAGAGGTTGCTCTTAACAAAGAGGTTCTTGTAGGAAGGCTCGATACAAGGGGAGGTGCCGGTGATGTTCGAGATGGTCGCCGTGGGGGCGATGGCCATGACGTTGGAATTGCGCATGCCGTGCTTGGCGATCTTCTTGCGGATGGGAGTCCAGTCGAGCTTGCCGCCACGAGGTACATCCACGACCGCGCCCCGTTCTTCCTCGAGAAGGTCGAGCGTGTCTTGCGGAAGGAGACCGCGATCCCACTTGGAGCCTTTGTAGCTCCTGTAGGCGCCGCGCTCAGCTGCCAAGTCGCTAGACGCTTCGATGGCGTAGTAGGCGATGGCTTCCATGGCTTCGTCGTTGAATTCGACGGCTTCCTGGGAAGCGAACGGAATGTTACGAATGTAGAGCGAGTTCTGCAGCCCCATGACGCCGAGTCCGATCGGACGGTGGGCCTGGTTGGATCGCTTGGCCGCTTCGGTCGGGTAGAAGTTGATGTCGATCACATTGTCGAGGGCCCGGATAGCGGTGTGGACCGTCTCCTTGAGCTTCTTGTGGTCGATGTTGCCATCCTTATCCAAGTGCTGATCGAGGACAACACTACCAAGATTACACACGGCCGTTTCGTCATTGCTCGTGTTGAGCGTGATCTCGGTACAAAGGTTGGACGAGTGGACCACGCCGACGTGATCCTGAGGCGAGCGGACGTTGCAAGGATCCTTAAAAGTGATCCATGGGTGGCCGGTCTCGAAAATCATGCGGAGCATGAGCTTCCACACTTCGATAGCGGGAACGGTCTTGGACCACATTTCACCCTTGAGGGCTTTAGCTTCGTAGGCGGTGTACTTCTCTTCGAAGTCCTTCCCGTAGGCGTCGTGAAGATCGGGAGCTTCGCTGGAGCGGAAGAAGCTCCACTCACCGCGCTCTTCCATGCGCTTCATGAACAGGTCGGGAATCCAGTTGGCTGTGTTCATGTCGTGACAGCGGCGACGGTCGTCACCGGTGTTCTTGCGGAGCTCTAGGAAATCATAGAGATCGTTGTGCCATGTTTCCAAGTACGCGCAGCCGGAACCGCGACGTTTACCGCCTTGGTTGACCGCGATGAGGAGGTCGTTGTGCAGCTTGAGGAAGGGAACGATGCCCTGGCTCTCGCCGTTGGTGCCGGAAATGTGGCTGCCCGTTCCGCGAACCGCAGTCCAGCTACCGCCGAGGCCGCCTGCCCATTTGGAGAGGTAGGCATTTTCAGCGATGCCACGCTGCATGATGCCCTCGATGGAATCATCCACGTAGTAGAGGTAGCAGGAAGAGAGCTGAGAATGGCAGGTGCCGGAATTGAAAAGAGTGGGGGTGGACGAGCAGAAGCGACGGCTCTTGTAGAGTTTGTAGAGAGCCTTGGCCTTTACTTCCTTTTCTTCCTCTGCCGAGAAGAGTCCCATGGCGACGCGCATCCAGAAGAACTGGGGTGTCTCAATACGGCGCTGATTGGAGAGACCTTTGGTCTTATCGATAATGAGGTAGCGGTCGTACAAGGTCTGCACGCCGAGGTAGTCGAGCTCGAGGTCGGCGGAGGGGTCGAGCGTCTTAGCGAGTTCGTCGATATTGTAGTCTTTGATCTTGTCGTTGAGACGGCCGATTTTAGTGCCGTACTTGACGTACTCCTTGAATTTCTTCTGGTGGAATTTCTTGAGCGCCCGAACACCGTCTTTAACAATGTCCCAGCCGAGCACCTCTTCATAGATATAAGAGAGCTGGATACGGGCGGCGAACTTGGCGAAGTCCGCGTCTTGCTCGATCAAGGTGCGAGCGTTGAGGGTAACGGTCTTCTGCAGGCCGTCCTCGCTGATCTCGTCGAAGATGGAGCGACGGAGCTCGGTTTCGATTTCCTCGAAACTAAGGCAGAGATCGAGCCCGATCATAGCGAAGTCGATTCGTTTTTTGAGATCAACGCCATCCCAGAAATAAGTGGAGCCATCGTCGTTTTTGACGACGACCATGGAATTTTGCTCCGGCGTGTCTACGCCTTGGAGGGCTTCCGCCTCGCGAAGGGCGCGGCGCTGGGCTCTATAAAGAATGTAGTGCTCGGCCACCTTGAAATGGCCTTGGCGCATGAGCTCTTCTTGAACCATGTCCTGGACTTCCTCGATTTGCACGAAGGCTTGGCCAGTAGCTTCGAGGCGTTCAGTAATGCCGCGGGCCACGGCGACGGACGGCTCGGAATTCATTTCCAATGTGAGGAAGGCTTTGCGAACGGCGATTTCGATCTTCTGTTCCTTCCAAGGCACGACCTGCCCGTTACGGCGGATCAAGCGAAGGGTCTTCAGGCCAGGGTTTTGTTCCGTGGCTATCTTGCGTTGGCGATTCATGAGCATGCATTTGGCTACATCATATGCGTCATTTTCTACCAGAGTATGTTCAATAACATCGTAAAGTTCACCCAATCCAAAACGCGTCTCCCGAGTCGAAGCCGACTTTGCCTCAAGTTTTTCGCATACCTGCCTAGCCACAACTTGCACCCAATCCCGGTTCTTGTCGGTAAATATTTCTTTCTCGTTTTTAGACATAAGCACATTGGCCAAGGCGTTGCCAATGGTGTCCATTATCTCGTTCTGGTCGAAAGTGGCCTCGCCCTCGTGGGTAACGACGTGAATCTTGGATTTTTCCGATTCGTCTAGGTCACTACTTTCATCGCGCCAATTGTATCCCAGTTTCTTTTCACGGGAAACGGATACGAGGCGCTTTAGGGCGATGTCTTCTTCGAGGGTGGGATTGATCATAGTTTTAGATGAGGCAGGTGGTTATAGGTGGGAACGGGAATAGGAATGGTGATTGAGATGAGATCGAGAGACTCAGAGACAATAAGATCAAAAGACCTTGTATATTAATATAGAAGGACTCGGACTAAAGGTCGTCGTCGCTATCGAGATCGAGAGAGGACGCCTTCTGATATTCGGTAACGCGTCCTTCGAAGAAGTTTTGCTCCTTCTTAATGTCCATCATTTCCGCCAGCCAAGGCAGCGGATTCTTGACATCGCCAATCAGCGGTTCGAGGCCGACTCCTTCGAGTCGTCGGTCCGCAATGTAGTCGATGTACTGGAGGAAATCTTCTTTGCGCAGGCCGATGGAGTCCATGGGCAGGCAATCGCTAATGAAATCTTTTTCCAAGGCGACCGCTTCCGCCATGGTGTCGCGCAACTCCTGCTTGAACTCCTTGGTCCAGATCTCCGGATTCTCGTCTACGAGTTCCATGAGCAGGTTGCGGAGCAGCTCGATGTGGTTGGACTCGTCACGCAGCGTGTAGCGGAACATTTCGCCTATGCCCCGGAATTTGTTCTGTCGATACAAAGAAAGGATCATGCCGAACATTCCGTAGAACTGGGTGCCTTCCATGCATTGTCCGAACACGAAAAGGTTCTTGGCGAAAATCTGCTTGTTGCGTGGCTCGGTGAGATCCATGTCGCGACGCAGTCCGTGCGACGTGCGGGTAACGAACTCGTTCTTCTTTACGATGGTCTCGATGTCTTCGAACATCGCCTCGCACTCGTGCGGGTTAATGCCCAGCGAGCTGATCATGTAGAGCAGCGAGTCTGCATGGATGTTCTCTTCGTGGCTGTGGCGGCCGAGAACGAGCTTGAGCTCGGGAGCGGTCACGCGCTCGCGGATGACGTGTATAACGTTATCCCCTACGATGCCTTCGGCGGCAGAAAAGTAGCCCACACCCATCATGATGATCCAGCGCTCGATGTCGGAAACGACGGAATTATCCTTCCATTGTTCGATGTCGCGGTTCATGATGATGTCCTCCGGCTCCCAGTGGTTCGCCTTCATCGTTTTGTACAAGTCGTAAGCCCAATGGTACTTAAGCGGGAGGAGGTTAAAACACATCGATTGGCGGCCATTGATGACACGCTTTTCCGCGAATGCTCTTTCTGCTTTTTCCTGGTCTAGTAAGAAGGTCTTATTGCCGACTGTGTACGTTTTATCCATGTGAGGAATTTATGGTAGATGAAGTGTTAATTGACGGTATGGGAATGGTTTTAAACTACTGAAAGGGAGCAAAAAGGATCACAATCACCGGGGAGTGGCGAATGTAAGTTATTTTAAGTTATCCACCTCTTGCTAACCACTAGATGGTGTGTCCCTTTAGAAGAAGACCACAAGATATTGTGATACTTTTTGCGACGTCAACGAATTTGTATCGTTTTTTCTAACGAATTTTCCGATAAAACAGGGGGTCTTTATCGCTAACAAGCTCATCTACAATAGCTTGTCTGAAAATGGAGGAACTCCTAAAAAATTTGCGCAATTTTTTGCGAGCAGAGAGGGGCTATTCGGATACGTTTTCGTTTTCCGTTGAAACCGCTTCTTCGCGCTTCGGAGACTCGCGAAAAACGCTCTTTTTCGGATCGGAAATGGGACCGGTCAGGCGGACTTCGAAAATGCCGGTAAAGACGTCGAGGAGCCGGAGCGGCACTTGGACCAGGGGAACGGAACGGAAGGGCTGGAGCTGAGCTCTGAAATCGAGTTCGTCTTCCTTCATGTCGTACTTCCCGCTGCTCTTAATTTGAGCGATGGGGCCGACCAAAATGAGTTCTGGGAATTCGATGTAGCGCTTCTGTACGGAAAACTCTCCCTCTGCTCCGTTGAACTTAAGTGTTGCGATCGGAAGTCCTGCGCTGTCCAGGGCTCGCGAAATCCCGCCCAAAAGGGGAAGGTCCGTAAGTTTGGCCCCAGAAATTTGATACGTACCCTCACCATTGTAGGAGAGCGAGTCTCCAACGATTCCCTTGCCAGCGAAGTGGAGGCTCGTCGTGCCCCCATAGGCGGACAGTTCCTCTGCCGTGATTCCATGGGCGGAGCTGTCTGGATCACTGGCGCGAAAGTACTCGGCTGACGCTTTGAGCGTGTCTCCGAAGCGGGCGTCGCTGAGCGTTACGCTCAAATCAATGTTTTCGTCCCGAACGGTGGCGTTGGCATCAACGATCCCACCTGCCAAGCCAGCCTTGACGGCGGAAATGTCCGCCCGACCGTTGCCAACGCTGACCGTGGCGCTGAGGGAATCGAGCGGGTAGTCGTAGTAGTTGAAGGCTTCCGCCGTATCGATTTGCAGATCGACGTCATAGGTGAAGCGATTCTTGTGCATGATGCTGGCGGAGCGGGCGTCGACCTTTGGCGGAACGGTGTATCCGTAGGGTTCCAGTATCTCCTCAACATTCTCCCGTACTTCATGGATGAGATCCGGTCCGATGCTCAGGTCGATCGTCGATTCGGCATCGAGCCACAGAGCGGTCATTTTATAAATGCCGTCGCGAGGGTCTTGGCTGATGGAGAACTGGCCATCCCCTTTGACCGAGCCCTCCTTTCGTTTTAGGGTCAGATTGTAGAGATCGATGTAGCGCTGGAGGATGAACATGTGGGTTTCAATTTCCTCCATTGGATGACCCCGAATATCCAATTCTTTGCAGATACCGTACCCGGTCAGCCAAAGGGTCTCTGGTCGCTTGATGATTTGGCTGGAGTCCATCAAGCAATAAAAACCTTCCTCCGGGAAACGAAAGTTCGACCAAAGCTCCGCCCACCAAGGATCAGGAATCCAGCCATTGACGGTTTTGGGGTTGAACAAGCCATCTATTAATAGACGTCGGCGCATGGTTTCCAAATTCAGGAATACCGACAGGCGTCCACTTTGCTTGCCGCTGCGTAGCCAGAGATTGGGGACTTCGAGCTGATTGCCGCGAAGATTCGCTTGAGCGATAACGCGATCGAAAGGAGCGTCGAGTGAGGTTAGCCGGTTGGCCTCGAGTGTGGCGTCCACCGACTTGGGTTTGAGCGCCCCCTCGAATTTAGCAGAAATGTGCAGATCGGGTGGGTCGGTAATACGAGCCATTCCCTCAATGGGGAGTTTGCCCAACTTCGGAGCCACCTGCTTTGCCAGATTGATGCCCAGTTCGACCAGTCCTTGTGTGGGAGAACCCGTGAGACCTACAGAGGCGGTCTTGTCATTTGGGTTGGCGACTGAATGTATTTTCCAGGATGAGTCAGCGATTTGAAAGTAGCCCTTCGTCCGCCAGGTTTCGCGATCGAGGGGATGAAAGGCGAATGAAAGGTTTGATGCGAAATCTGATTCCTGACCACCCGAGCCAATCGTGAGATGAGCGTGGCTAGGCTGCCAATTTTCAGTGGTCGGAATTTGGGACCAGGCCGCAGACAATTCGAGGTCTTCGGCGAAGGTGTTATGGGGGGCCCTGATTGAGCCGACGTGGGCCGAAAGAGAGGCGGTACTCCCCAGCGAGGCTTGAATTTCAACGAGAACTTCCTCCGCTGCAGCTTTGTCCTGCCATTGTCCGCCTAGCGCGGTGATGACAGCGGTAGCCGACTTCGGACCCTTGCGAGACGCATCAAAACGGATTCTCGCTTCGAGCCCTTCGATCTGAGAGAGAGAGTCCTTGATCGCCGATGCCTTGTTGTGAAAGTTGACGAGTTGTTGGCTCAGGGGTAGGGGCTGTTCTGGAACCTCCTTCAACATCAAGTCCGTCGGATCAATGATGCCGCTGATAGTGGCTCGGGCATTTCCAAATTGGAATTTGGATTGGTGGATCACCCAGCCTTCGCGTTGGTTTTTAGCTCTGAGGTCAATCTGATCGACCTGTGGTTCGGGAATTCCGGACTTTGAAAGAAGGGCCGGGGTGATTAACGACCCGTTTATGACATTCAGCTCGGTCATTCGAGCTCTTCCAAATAGAAGCAAAGCGCGGTTAATTTTCAGGCTGATACGGTCTGCATTAGCGATTTCGGACTGTAAATCAGTAGAATAGATTTTCGGATTATCAATCGTGATGCGACCATTGGGCTGAATGCGAATACCGGACATACTCATCGTCGCCCCCTGCGCTTTGAGCTCTTTCTCCAGCAACCGGACAAGAGATTCGGGCATGGGGGCCTCGTCGATGGTGATCGAATAAGCGACGAGGCAAACGATGATCGCGAGAAGGCCGACTCCCACCGTATAGAGACTGTCGAGAGTTGCCTTGCAGACCAGACAGGTGCTTCGCCAAGCGAACTCTCCCTTTGATTTCCCCTCGGTGTGCAATGCGTCCTCCTTTATTGCTGCTCGGAATTGGGACTGGCGGGTTCTTCTGCTACAGATGGGAGAGGCAGATCAGGGTCAAAGGGCTCTTCGGGGACGGGGCGCTTAATGCGATCAAAAACTACCGAGCTAAAAGCGTCGATAAACGGCTGCCTAAACTCAAAAACCGAGTTTCTATCGATCGAGCCGCCAAGGAGGAGTGGTCCTCCGGTCAATTCAGAAACGTAGAGTTCGACGCTTTTCGAATGCCCAGTGTCAGCGCTTGCCCACTGGAAAGTGACATTCATCAAGTAGGCCCAACTTTGGCGTTTCCCCGCAATCGAGACGTTAGAGGTGTATTGATCGAATAAATAGGATTTAACTTCTAGAGGCGTGATCGCGTCGACCAGTTCGAGGGGCAAGTTGCTGTCCTCGATGGACGTGTCCAGCAAAGTCTCCTCACTGGATAGGCGAGTGATCGACAATTTGTTGATCGTCGCGTCCTCGGGGATTTCATACAAGCGACGGCTTTGGTATTGGAACATCGCATCTGGGACCATTTCGAGAATATCGTTTGAGACGAGGTAGACGAAATCTGATTCGGCGAGCTTGACGTACCTCAATGTGCGGTCTCCGCTGTGAAGATCGCCGAAGAGAAGCGTCTCCACTTTCGGGGGCTTCGATTCTTCCGTGCGGTCCTTCAATCTTTCCGATGCAATACGGATCGAATATTCAGGAACTTCGAGTCCATAGGTTTCCAAGTCGGCGGCAGTGGGAGCGTCGTGGACAAATCCTGACGAGATTGGCGAGGCGACGGCTTTTACCTTGTTGAGCCAAGCGAGTGCGTCTTTGACGGCTTCATTCGAGCCCTTTTCCCGTATAAATCCTTGTTCCTCGTCGGGAATGAGGATTTCCCAATCGTCTGTTTCCAGCTTCTGGAGTGAAAAGGATTCTGATCCTCCATTTTCGAACGAAACGGATGTGGCATAGGCCGTATCGATCTCGAAGATACGCCTGTCCCGCAGGTTGGTCTGCGCTTTCTCGAGCTCAGGCATATAGTCTAATTCAATTTCAAAAACCGTATTGCGATTCTCAAGCTTGCCGTATCGTATGAGCGGTTCGGTTGGACTTATGGGGTTTCCGACTTCCAGCGCCTCACGGCTCTGGTCCGACTCGATGGCGATTCGCAAGGAGGGCTCCACCAACCCGTATAGCCTGAGATCCGCCGGAGTGGGTTGCAGCACGCGAAGACTTTTCAACTCGAGGAGTTTTCCCAGAAGGGTGTTTACCTCGATAGAATCCGCTCGAGTATTGATAGGCGTTTCGATCGTCCATATGTTGTCGTTCTTCGTGACTCGGGTTCGAAGATTGTCCTGCAATTGCAGATTCCAGGAATCTACTTCAAATATGCTGCTACGAAAAATTCGAGGATTGCGAAGGCTCTCAATGTCGATGGAAAGGCTGTCCAGCAGGCTGCGATCCACCACGTGGATTTTGGTTTTATCGAATGAGAGTAGATAGAGATGGTTTCCTAAATCCGTAGCTTTCCCGATCCCGATAGAGTAGCGACTCCCGCTGCTGCCGAATTCAATCGTAAGACTAGGTGGAGCGAGGCCATATTCGGCTAGGCTGGATCCTGTCTGGCCGATGCGGTCTGCATCGAAAGTGACTTTTGTATCCAGGAATTGAAGTTGGGTGAGGATTCGCTCTACGGCAAAGGTGTTTGCTGGCCAGAGGAAAGGCTCGGTCAGCATCCAGTCGTTTTCAAGCTTCTCCAAAGCGAGGGCTCTATTCTTCGCATTGTCGAAAATTCGCAAATAGTCGATGTCCACTGCGAGGGATGCGAGGGCGTTGGCATCCTCACCCTCCAATTGTGAACGGGAGCTCCAGGGATCAATGTAGAAAATGTAGGTCAGAAGACCTAGGAGAATGATGAGAAGCGTGAGTGTGATTTTCAGTCGCATGGTAGCGTTACTGCCTTCTGGCAAAATACATGAGAATTCCCAACAAACCGACGAGAAGAGGTGGACCCAGCCATATGAGATATCGAGAGAGAAGGAGCTGTTCCATGCTTAAGTCCAGTTTTACTTTTTGTATCGGCCTTGGAGGAATGTTGAGCTGAGCGACTCGGTCGATGGCATAGTTGATCGCGTTGAGGGCAAGAAAGAGATTTCCAGAAGCTTGGATGCGATTATTCGCGATGAAACTGGAAGTGCCGATTACAATCAGCCGCCCTCCCGGAATGCTGATGCCTAGGGAGGAATCGACTTTTTTCTCTGAGACCGCTGCGATTCGGACGGGACCTTTTAAGTCGACGGCTGGGTCGTACTGGGGGAAGCCTTCGACGGCGTAATTCTTTTCGCCCCAACTGTCGTCAGAAGTAGCCATCAGCTCTTTTATGATAAGCGACTCGTCGATCGGTCTTCCCGGATCTTCGCGAACGACGCGGGCCCGATCTGTAATGATGGACATGTTCAATTTCAGCAGCTTGTCCGTTATGGGATGAGGCGCGAATCGTCGGACCATTAGGTCGCCGCCGTCAATGAGACTGTTTCGGCTGGTTTCGACGGCTAGCGCTTTGTCGGTGAGAAGGCCCCACTCAAAAAGCAGATCGTCCAGTCCATGATCTGCGTCTGGCTCTAGCAATATCAATACGCGGCCGGAGTCCCTTCGTAGAAAACTCTTCAGCAATTCTTGTTCTCGAGGAAGGATCTTCGTCTTCGGAGCGGGGATAACCACGAGCGCCGCGTCCTTGGGAATCTCTCTCCGCTCTGAAAAATCCAGCGTCGCGGTTCTCAAATTGCGGCTTTTCAATTCGTCCATCAGCTTGGAAATTCCCTGTGAGGGGGAGAAGTTGTTTGGATTGAGTTCTCCGTGTCCAGTGGTGAAATAAATGACCGGGATCTCCTTCTGCGATATTTCCAGGATCGCGCGAGTAAAGATGTTTTCGCCTAGAAACTCCTTCAGCTCGCCATTTTCAAGGCGGTAGAGCTCGTCAATTTGAATCGACTTAGGCGTTTCTAAACCCGGAGTTCTAAAGATAATCGCGTTATCCTCGGTAATGTTGAGTTCTTTAGTGCGTCTCGTTTGCTGGTAGATGTCTACGTATTCAACGCGAACGCGATTCTCGCCTTGGTTGCGCGTTTCGTACTCGTATTCGCTGAGCAAGGATTTGACGTCGTAATAAATGTCTCGAATTCCCAGATCAACGCTTTGGTCTGACAGCGTCACGATGATCTGAATCGGCTGTTCGAGCTGATGAAGATAGGCAACGGTTTGGGCTGAAAGGGTGTAGGTGCGACCGATAGTGGTATCGATTCGCTTGTAGGAACGCATGGCAATGGCGTTGACTGCCGCGAGAATGAGAAAGACCAATATGAACTGGGCGATCGTGTGAAACGTATCGACGATTCGGTTGGACTGATAGGATTCGATCAAGCTCATACGACTAGCAGGCTCCCTCCCGATATTCGAGTATGAGGATGCTCAAAAACAAAAAGGCCAGTGAGCAGCTTACATAGAGAACGATAGCTCGGGTATCGATGATTCCAGAAGAAAAGTCCCTCATGTGCTGGAGGACGTCGGTGTGGTCAGCCAGAATCTCTACCCATCGAGGCTGGTCAATCCAAGGCAGGGCCATTTCGTCGAGAAAACTGCCGACAGCAATGAATCCAAAAACAAGTGAAAAGCTGACAATGCCGGCAATGAGCTGGCTTCGAGTCAATGCGCTAGCGAATATTCCCAGACTGAGAAACAGACCGCCACTGATAGCCACGTAAGCGTAGCCACCGATAATGGGATACGGGTCAAACAAGGAGTCTTCCTGGACGAACGAGTAAAACAGAATGTGAAAGCTGCCCGTGAACATCCAAAGTAGGGAGTAGTATAGATACCCAGCGCAGAATTTCGAGAGAATCACTTCCGTTGCGGTGACCGGGGTCGTCATGAGCGTCTCGATCGTTCCGGTCGCTCTTTCCTCGGCGACACTCTTCATAGTGAGGAGGGGCACCATAAAGAAAACGGGAAGGAAAAAGAGCCGGAAAAAGGTGATGGAGGGATTTTCCTCTTTGGGGTCGCTCGCATAGTCGAGGAGAATCAGCTGAAACAGAAATCCCATGACGAGCAGGAATAGAAACGCGGCGATGTAGGTGCTCGGACTGATCAGGAGCTTCCAAACCTCGTTTCGGAGTAACGTAATAAAATGTCTCATTCTATTGCTGCCCCGCTGTCGAAACCTCTTTTTCTTCGGTCTCCGAATCGATGCGCTCCGGCTTGTTGGTAAGGTCGGCATCCAGGGTTTCCCAACTGCGGCGTGTGGCAGCAAGGAAGACATCTTCGAGAGGAGCTTCCCGCATTCTCAAGGACCTTGTTCGAATCAGGGGGTTGTCTGACAAGCAACTAAAGAGCATTTCCCCGTAGTCGTGTCGCCCTGGAATGCGGATGGTCACTTTGGAAAAGCCCCGTTCATCGGCTTCGGTGTACTGAGCAATCTCGAGATTGGAAGCCACATTTTTTAGCGATTCCCGAAGATCTCCCAGGTCTCCATTGATTTCTAGCTCGTAGATCGTGGAGTCGATGAAAGTTTCCCTAAGCTCGTTGGGCGTGCCCTTGCCGACGATCTTTCCGCCGTTGATGATAATGACCTGGTCGCAGGTCATCTCGATTTCCGGGAGGATGTGACTGGAAATGATGACACTCATCTTTCCCCGCAGACTGGCGATAAGATCGCGAATCATGATGACTTGATGGGGGTCCAGCCCAATCGTTGGCTCATCCATAATGATTACTTCCGGATTTGCTAGAATGGCGTCGGCGATGCCTACTCTTTGGCGGAACCCTTTTGAGAGCTTTCCGATTATGCGGTCGCGAGCCCTTGTTAGATCGCATCGTTCCATGACTTCATCCACGCGTTTGCTGCGGTGGCGCAAAGGCAACTCCTTGAGTCGGGCTCTCCATTTAAGGTATTCGCGCACCCGGAGCTCGAGGGGCAGTGGATTGTTCTCCGGCATGTAGCCAACGCGTCTTTTAATCTCGTGAGGCTCTGAGGCAACCGGGTAACCGCATATTCTCGCTATCCCAGAAGTAGCTCGTGTGTAGCCAGTTAAGATACGCATGGTGGTGCTTTTACCAGCTCCATTGGGACCTAGAAATCCGACAATCTGGCCCTTCTCGACCTGGAAGGAAATTCCGGCTACGGCTTCGAGCTTACCGAAACGTTTGCACAGGTTTTCGACTTCTATTGTATATTCCTTTTGATCCACGTCCTAGGGCTAACTTAGTTTGATCCAAACGATCCGAGAAACAATGAGAGGCTTCCGGATGGCCGCAATCCCAATATGTATTCGTTGAAAGAGGGGAGCTGGATGACCGAATTTCCTATCATCAATACCTGTGACCTTGGCTTTTCGGATAACGTTCATTTTTCGATCGTAACCTCCCCCGCTCGTATGAGGATTTTAGATCCATCCTCACGCTCCAAAACAAGCGCTCCCTGGGTGTCAATGCCGCGAGCGATTCCGGTGATCTTGTCATTCCCTTGCAGCAGGCTGACCTCACGGCCCTCCAGTGCATCGTAGGTGTTCCACTTTTCCTTCAATGCGGCTCGGTGCGAATCGGAAACAAATTGTTCGTAAGCGAGCGCAACCCGGCCGGCGAGGGCCGCGGTAAACCGGTTTATGTCCTGAGCAGATCCGGTTTCCTGCCGGATGGACGTGGCGATCACTTTCAGTTCTTGAGCCCAGTCGCTCGTATCCCCGTTTACATTGAGGCCGATTCCGAGAACAACATCGCGGGTTTGATCCGCATCCATTCGGGCTTCCGTCAATATTCCGGCGACTTTGCGTCCATCGATGTGGATGTCATTGGGCCACTTAATGTTGCTCTCAATTCTGAAGAAGGAATTGATGCATTCGCAAATGTTCACCCCCATCCACAGGGTGAATGTTGATAGCCGTGCTGGGGAGACTTCTGGGCGAAAAGCGAAACTGGCGTACAAGTTTCCATTGTCAGGACTGTGCCATTGCCGTCCGAGACGGCCGCGGCCCTCGGTTTGTTCGCGAGCGAGGACGAGGACAGGTGTTTCCTGCCCATTTGCCAGTAAACGCTCGGCCTCCGAATTGGTGCTGTCGATACGGTCGCATAGCACGACATTCAGGTCTTTGGCGGAGCGGGGAAGCAAAGCCCGTATCAATGCTTCGTTAAGCGAGTCGGGGTAGAGAGTTAGTCGGTAGCCTTTGCTGCGAACCGCTTCAAAATCAAAGCCCTGGGATCGTAGTTTCTCCATGTGTGACCAAATGGCTACTCGGGAGGTTTCGAGGCGTTCGGCGATGTGGTTTCCGGATACGAACTCGTTCTTTGCGTCCAGAAGTTCCCTCAGTATCATGACCTCTTTCGTCAGCATTTGAATCCTTGGTTAGGGGGTGAATTAGGCACCATTAGGTCGAGTATTAAGTATCCAATGACGGTTGGGGAGGTTGTGGGAACTTGGGTCTGTTAGCTTATTCATTCCAGTCCAATCCAATATCGACCCAGACACTCTTGTGAACCAAGGCTCCTGTCGATATGAAATCGCAGCCGAGAGACTTTAAATCTTCGAGGGTATCCAAATTGACGTTACCGCTAATCTCGGTGACGGCCTGATCGCCAATCAGCTCTTTTGCTTTCCTGAGGTCTGGCACAGAGAAATTGTCCAGCAGAATGATATCTACTTCTGCATTGAGGGCTGCGGGAATCTGGTCGAGGCGATCCACTTCCATTTCGACAAGCACATTTGGATTCGTCCGTCGAGACTCGGCCACCGCTTTCGCCGTCGCTCCCATGAGATCGTCACCGAATGCCGCGAGATGATTGTCCTTAAGCATGACCCGATCGAAGAGCCCCATGCGGTGGTTCCAGCCGCCTCCGCAGGCCACGGCGTATTTTTCTAAGTAGCGGTATCCCGGTGTCGTCTTGCGGGTGTCGAGAATCCGAGTGCGGTAACCGCTGAGGGCATCGACGTAGGCGCGCGTGTTGGTAGCGATTCCGCTAAGGTGTTGAAGGAAATTGAGAAGCGTTCTCTCTGCTGTGAGGGCGGAGCGAGTGGGGCCGTGCAGAGTGGCGATCGGATCCCCCGCAGCTAGGATTGCACCATCATCGGCCAGGGCAGTGAGAGACAATCGAGAGTTGAACGCAGCCGTTAGTCGAGCGAGCTCTATCCCGCAGAGAGTCAAGGGCTGCCGGGCGTGAAATGTGGCGGTGATTTCGTGGTCTTCCGGGATAAGGGAACTCGAAAGGTCCCCGGTAACCTTTGGCTTGTCGATGAGTCCGGAACCGAGCGTGTCCTCCTCGATCGCGCGAGCGATTAGGTCTTGAATGGGTTTTAAGTCGAGCGCTTCCCAGCGTATTTGCTGGCAACACGATCGGAGGATCTCTTTTGTGTTTCGAGTCACGGGATCAGGGTTATCTGATTCGAATGCTCTAATATAAAGTATAAAATCGCTCGGCAGCGAGCATCCTTCGTTTGAACCATGACAGTTGATGAATTTAAAGCCAGTGTGGAGGCCGCGGATCAGCCGGATTCCGAACTAAATGACGTCCTCAAGGCGCTTTGGTACGATGCTAAAGGTGATTGGGAAAAAGCGCATGAGCTTTGCCAGAGCGCGGGTAGTCGGGAGGGTGATTGGGTACACGCTTATTTGCATCGAGTGGAAGGTGACTTGCCCAATGCGTCGTACTGGTACAGCCGGGCGAACCAGTCTCGTTTCGAGGGGTCACTTTCGGAAGAGTGGGAGTCGATTGTGGCCGCCTTGCTGAATCGGTAGTCGTGGCTACAGCTTACCTATCAAGCTGAAGAACAGCGACTAAACCCTAACGGTAACTGAAAAGGCTTCCGCTTTTCCGGGGCTGACTGTGTGCAGGCCGATCTTGGTTTCCGGGCTGTTGGGCGGCCCCATCCAGGGCTCGATACAGTAGAATGGAGCGGTGTCGGATTGAGTCCACGTGACGACAGCGTATTCAGGATCCGGTTTCTCATCCGTGCCGATTTCGATTTCGATTTTGGAATGATCTTCCAGACATTCGCAAAGGATCTTCGGGCTGGTTAGACCGTAATGTATACGGTCGACGAGCTCTGGATTGGCTAGCGATTCGACCGGCTTGTTCCCCGTGACGGGAAAGAGGCTTCCGTCCGCGGCGTGCCTGCAGGCTTTGCGGGCAGGAATTTCAATCTGGTAGGGCTTGCGGGAAGTGCTTTCGGTCCAGGGCAGATTGAAATAGAAATGATGGCCGGCCGACCAGGGGATGGGGACCTTGTCGTTGTTGCGAAGCCGAAACTCAACGGTTAGCGCCTTCTCTTCGAATCGATAGATTACTTCGAAATCGTAGTTGTAGGGATACACGTCCAATGCATTTTGATCGGGTAGAAAATGAGCGGCGAATCCGGTCTCGTCTATTCGGGTGATCTCAAATTGCCCTTGCCTCGCAATCCCATGCATCGGCATGGGTCGCTTGGTTCCCTCGGAGTCTTCCCAGAAATTGATCTCGCCCTGGTAGAAGGTACGGGCGGAGAAGGGAAACAAGATTGGGTTTCCACCGCGAGCCTTCACGACTTCACTCGCATCGGAGAGTTCCGGCCAGGTGATGATATCGCGAAAGGTGCCATCCGGATAGGTGATGTTCCAATTCATGAGACGGGCCCCCGCCTCGGGCCAGGCTAGGAAGGTCGATGCCCCCACCTGCCACCGTCGAATGCTGGATCCTAAGTAGTCGATTTCCTCCATTTGCGAAGTGCGGTTAAAAACCGATTTGGCCGAGAATGCGAAACGAAATTGTCGTTTCGGTCATATATTTGGATCTGCCGATGGGAATTCGGGAATTTGTTGCAACAAATATCAGTTGTTCAAGCGTTTGGAGCGTTGTACACATAATCACCTATCCTTGCTTTTTGATAATGAGTCAGACAAAATCGCTCACACTCTTGAAATGAAGTTTCGTTTTGCAGCTCTATTTATATCATCGATCTATTTCGTTTGCTTCGGCGTGTTTGCCCAAACGGAAGATTCGTCTTCAGAGGATGAGTCACCGCAGTCCGAGACCACAACGGAAAACTCCTCTGAAAGAAGGGTACAGGGTGATTCAGATCTAGCAGCCCCGATTGATCCGGAGAAAACGCTCTCCGTTTATGTCATTCCGGTCAAAGACGCGATCGGTAGGCCCACGCTATTCGCCATTCGGTCTGGAATCAAAGACGCCATTGAAAAGAATGCCTCCCTGGTGCTTTTGGAAATGGATACCCCGGGCGGAGAGTTGGGCGCGACCTTGGATATCATGAAAACGATCGACCGTTTCGAGGGCGGCACGGCTACTTTCATAAATGAAGAGGCGATTTCTGCAGGCGCAATCATCGCTTCGGTCACTCGGGACATTTACTTCAGTCCTAGAGCGACGATGGGGAGCTCGGAAGTCGTGACGGGTTCGGGTCAGAACGTAGACGACTCGATGAAGCGAAAAATCAATGCCTTTCTCACCTCGAAAGTAGACGCCTACATCGGCGAGTACCGTTACCGTAGTCAAGTTTTGGAGGCGATGATCGATCCCGATGTGGAGCTCGTTATCGATGGGGAAACCCTTTCAAAGGAAGGCAAGCTCCTGAATTTGAATGCCCGGACGGCCCATGAAACTTATGGAGACCCGCCACAGGCTTTAATTGGGGCGGGAATACATGACGACCTAGACTCCTTGATTGAATCGATAGCTGATGGAAGAGAAATTGTTCGGCACGATTTTGTGGCGACCTGGTCCTTAAATTTAGCGGCTCATTTAATGACTCTGAGCCCAGTGCTCTTGGGATTGGGAATATTGGCTTTGCTGGTGGAGTTCAAAACACCAGGGTTTGGAGTTTTCGGGGTCGCAGGGATCGCCTTGATTGCGATTGTGAATTTTGGACACAATGTTGCGGGGCTTTCTGGATACGAGGGCCTCATCATATTTGTGATTGGGGCGCTCCTTGTCTTTATCGAAGTGGTTTTCTTTCCGGGGGTCGTTTTTCTGGCGCTGCCAGGAATCATTATGATGTTGGGAGGCATTGTTTGGAGCATGGCCGACATGTGGCCGCAGGAGACTCCCGATTTCGACATTACATTCGACCTTTTTCTGACCCCTATCTACAATCTCCTTGGTGGAATCCTAATTGCGGTGGTCTTGTTCATGGCCTTGGCGCGGTTTTTGCCGAAATCGGTTTTTTGGGATAGAATGATACTCGCCGGGTCGGTGGAAGGAACCAGCCAAGGATTGGCCTCAATTCAAAGCGAACGACCGGTTGCTGGGGCTGAAGGAGTTGCCGTAACCGATCTTTTCCCGACGGGTGAGATCGAGATCGACGGACAGCGTTATGAAGCTCGAGTGGAAGTGGGTTCCGTCTCCAAGGGATCACGGATAAGAGTTTTGAGATCGGACGTGTTTGGGTACTTTATAGAGGAGGTGAAGGCATGATGACGATTGTTCTTCTTTTCCTCGCCGGCGTTGCCCTCATTGGTAGCGAAGTTTTCCTGCCCGGTGGAATTATTGGGGCGATCGGGGGGGCTTTAATGATCGGAGGAATTGCGGTATCCTACACTGAGTTTGGGGCGTTTGGCGCGTTTATCGCAACCATTGTAGCAATTACTTTAGTGGTTCTGGCACTCTTTTTTGAATTTAAAATACTGCCAAAAACCCCAATGGGGAAACAGTTGTTCATGTCAGGATCGATCGAAGATTCTACAACTTATTCAAAAGCAGGCGATGACGTTGTCGGTCAGACCTGTCGCACCGTTACCGCATTAGGTCCGACCGGCTTTGTGTTACTGAATGGGAAAAAGCTGGAAGCCGCATCCAAGTCTGGCTTCATTGAAAAAAACGAAGAAGTCAAAGTGACTGGAAAAGACAATTTTAGAATAATCGTATCCAAAATATAACGAAACTTAGCTCAATGAAATTCAATATGCCATACTCATTTGCCTTTATCGAAGGGCTCTCATTAATCGTCATTGTTCCGATCCTGCTCGTATTGTTGGTGTTAGGGTTCGTCGTCATCTCTTTTTTCAATACGTGGCTTAAGGCGATGCTAGCGAAAGCGCCGGTTGGTTTTCTCAATATTATCGCGATGAAATTGCGAGGAGTTCCCTACGGTTTAGTGGTGGACGCTAGAATAACAGCGGTCAAGGCGGGTGTTGATTTGTCCACAGACGATTTGGAAGCTCACTTCTTGGCGGGAGGAAATTTAATCCCGACGGTGCAAGCGATTATCGCAGCGATGAAAGCGGGCATTAGTTTGGACTTTTCCCGTGCCTGTGCGATCGATCTCGCTACGAAAGGCTCAGGTAAATCAGTGACGGATGCGGTCCGCACTTCTGTTGACCCGAAGGTGATAGATTGTCCCAGTCAAGATGGTCCTAAGAAGTCAATTGATGGGGTCGCCAAAGATGGTATCCAAGTGAAGGCGAAGGCTCGGGTTACGGTTCGGACAAACCTGGAACGGTTTGTTGGGGGGGCGAAAGAAGAGACCATTATCGCCCGTGTGGGAGAAGGAATCGTGACCACGATCGGTTCTGCGGATACCTATAAAGTTGTGTTGGAATCGCCTGACATGATTTCTAAGACTGTTCTAGGACGAGGATTGGATGTTGGTACGGCATTTGAAATCCTCTCTATCGATATCGCCGACGTTGACGTAGGAGCAAACGTAGGAGCTTCGTTGCAGGAGGCCCAAGCAGAGGCGAACAAAAATATGGCCCAGGCCCAAGCGGAAATCCGCCGTGCTGCTGCGGTGGCAGTCGAGCAGGAGATGAAGGCCCGGGTTCAGGAAATGAGAGCCAAAGTGGTTGAGGCAGAAGCTCAAGTCCCACTCGCCATGGCCGAAGCCTTTCGTAGTGGGAATTTGGGTATCATGGACTACTACAAAATGAAGAACATCGATGCAGACACTCAAATGCGAGGTTCCATTGCCAAGCCGGAAAAAGACGAGAGTGATGGCGAAATAAAAGGCTAGGTCCTTGAAACTCGATTAAATGGACACTTGGTTCTTAGATAATCTCGAAAAACTCGTTCCTATTGTCATTGCTTTGCTCTATTTCCTAGGAACGAGCAAGGCGAAGAAAAGCGCTGAAGCTGAGGGTGTGCCGGACCCGAAAGCCGACGAACGGGCTCGCAAGATTCAGGAGGAAATTCGTCGTAAGATTCTAGAACGGCAGCAACGGGGGAACGTGCCGATCGAACGGCAGGCACCTCCTGAGCTTCCAACGCTTGAAGATGCCCAGCCGTTGCCGCCAAATTTTGAAAGATCCTATCGAGAAGAAGCCGAGGTGGAGGTATTCCCCGGTCTAGAAAGTAATGTGCCACCGCCAGAACCGCGGCAGACGAACCCGTTGGATTTTTACGAAGAACAGCGAAAGGAAATCGAGGAGCAGGTTCGAAAAACCCGTGAATTTGCGGAAAGGGCTCGCTTGGCCGATGTCGGGACGGCCTATGCACGTCCGATGTCAAAGGAAGCTCGAAGCGATATGGACCGCATGCGGTATGCAAAGCTCTGGGATGACCTGGACGATCCGGAGTCACTTCGGCGAGCGATCGTGCTTAAAGAGATCCTCGATGTGCCTGTTGCGCTTAGGTAGTTTGAGGAAATTTGAAAGGCAGACACCGGAGTTTCCTATGTTTCGCTCGCGTTCCCTATGAAGATTGAAATGCTAGCGATTTGCGATGCGGCGACCGATTATCAAGGTCGGCTCAATGTACTAGGCGTTTTTGAGGGAATAGCCGCTCCTAAGACACCGGTTGTTAGAGACAGGTGCTGTATTGTGACTCGCCTCAGGTTTGCGAAAAATGAGGTGGGACCCCATCAGTTGAAAATCAGTCTACGCAACAGCAAAGGCGTACAACTGATGCCTGAAATGAAGGCGAATTTCTCAGTAAAGGTTCCGCCCAACCGGCCCTCTGTGGCAGTTAATATGGTTCTGAATCTCAACAAGTTGAAAATTGACGAGTTTGGAAACCATGAGATCGCTCTCTTTATGGATGAGTCTCTCCAGGGAACCGTTCCATTAACAGTGGCTCGCGCCATGAAAAAACAAGTTCGTGGGACGATGGATAATTGAGGGCTTTCCGGCTTTCGTTCTACCGCACTAGATTCGCTAGTTGTTCCTTCAGCGCTTCCGGCGATCGAGCGGGAAGTTGGCAGACAAAGTTTTCGCAGACATAGGCAGTCGGTCTGCCCTGGATGGCTTGAGCGCTCTGGATAAATGGAAGATGTCTCCCGAGAAACTCCTGGCTGGCGCCAGCGTCGGCGTGAAGAAGAAGGCGGTTTGGCAACAGGACTTCGCCAGCGATGGTTTTCATCGTTGTGCTGTCTTGGCTCTCTGCGACTACGATCTGTATCGGCTTTTTGATAACATAGAGGGCGGCGTCGAGCAGTGCGGGCATTCGGATGGGAGCTTCTGCGATGGAAGGAAGGAAAGACGATATCGACTGCTTTGCTTTATCCGAATAATCAGCTTTGTCAAAAAACTGTCCGAGGCGAGCGAGGTTTTTCACGCTTGTCGAATTCGCGCTGGGAATGGCGCCGTCAAAACCATCCTTGGATTGGTTGAAAACGATATCCTCACTGGCTTTAAATCCAAAGAAGCCGCCATTCTTCTTGTCGTAAAATAATGCAATCTGAGTTTTTTGCAGTGTGTTAGCCCATTCAAGCCATTGAGGATCCGCGGTGGCTTCGTACAGGTCGACCAAGCCTTCAATTAGGTAAGCGTAGTCATCGGAAAATGCTTCCACAGTGGAGGGGGCGTTCCGATACAGTCGTATGAGCTGTCCGTTTTCGGCGTTGAAGAGATTCGACTTTATGAAGTGGGCTGCTTCGGTCGCTACTCGGGCGTATTTAGGTTTGCCCAAGGTCTGGGCAGCTTGAGACAGAGCGGATATGGCGAGACCGTTCCAAGACGTTATAATTTTGTCATCGAGGTGCGGGCGAGGTCGCTCGGCTCGAGCATTGAAAAGCGTTGTTTTTATGAGATCGAGTTTCGTCTCGATCTCGGGTTCAGAGAGCTGAAATTCGCTTGCCAGATCAGCAATGGATTTCTCAATACGAAGCGTGTTGTAGCCTTCAACTTCTGCGGTATTGAAAGGACCGCTCGGAGCATTTCCGTTTTCGCTGAGCGTATAGTAGGAATGGGCAATGGAAGCCAAGTGGTCATCGTTTAGGGCAGCGTTGAGTTCCTCAGTACTCCATACATAGAATGCGCCTTCCCGTTTTACCTGGGCGTCACTGGATTCGTAACTCTCCGCGTCTTCTGCGCTGAAAAAGGCTCCTTTTGCGTGACGCATGTCGCGGAGGAGGTATTCGCAAGTATTGATAATCACTTCACGGTATTTGTCGTCACGTGTACTCTTCCAGGCATCCACAAAAGCCTTTATCAAAGTAGCCTGATCGTAGAGCATTTTTTCGTAGTGAGGAAGCTTCCATTCCCCGTCGACCGTGTAGCGATGAAATCCCCCTCCAATGTGATCCTGAATACCGCCTGTCATGATGGCGTTCAGTGAAGCCAAAGCCATTTGTTTGGCTTCCTCTCGTTGAATGTCGCTGATTTCCTTCACTACGCTGGCTTTGAGCAAAAAGGAGAGGTTGGCGGCGCTGGGGAAATTGGGGCCGGCTCCAAAAGCCCCCGTATATTCAATGAAAGCGTTTTGGAATGACTCGATCGCCGCAGAGACAAAGCCTATTTCGATTTCTCCATTGGTATCGCTTGTTGATTGGGAAGCGAAGTCGTTGAGCGCTTTGACCATTTGCTCGCTTCGCTCGATCACACTAGCCTGATCCGTCCTCCACATATCCTGAATACGGGTAAGAAGTTCGGGAAATGTGGCTCCTTGTGTTCCTCTACTCCGGTCTGGCGGAAAATAGGTGCCGCCAAAAAAGGGTTTACGGTCTGGGGTGAGCCAAACGTTGAGGGGCCAACCTCCACTGCCGGTCAATTGCTGGACAAAGTTCATGTAAACACCGTCAACGTCGGGCCGTTCTTCTCGGTCGACTTTTATACAAACGAAATGCTCATTGAGGTAGGCGGCGATTTCGGGGTTGGAAAACGACTCGCGATTCATCACATGACACCAGTGGCAAGTGGAGTAGCCGATTGAGAGGAGGACGACTTTTTCTTCCGCTTTCGCTTTTTCGAACGCCTCGTCACCCCAGGGAAACCAGTCTACTGGGTTGTAGGCGTGTTGCTGCAGGTAGGGCGATTGTTCTGACAGGAGCCGATTGGGGTTGGCGTTAGACGGGGTGGTTTCCGCTGAGACCCATTGATGACCGCTGAGTGTGAGAGCGGAAAATACCATGAAATAAGGGATGTTGCGGACTGGCACTAAACTAGAGACAGGCTTAGCGAGAGAGCGTTCAAGCTTATTTGCTGGCGATGTCGTGAGGCCAGGAAGAAGCAGGATGCCCTTTCCTGCTCGCTTTAGAGATGGAAAAATCTGCCTATCAATGGATTGCGGCTTGCTAGAGCGGGATAAATAAAGTGGCTTTGTTAAGCGATTTACCTACCAGGAATCGACCTGGAAGGAGGCGCGATGCTTGAAGAAAACCCAATTGCACAATCCCCCGGTTTGAGACACCCTCAATGCTGAATCCTCCATATCGAATTAAGTGTTTAACTATTAGGAACTTGTTGGCTGGAATCTGATGCTAAGGTCGCTTTCATGTTATGAGAAATCTTCGGGTTCGGTTTTTTATCGAGCTACTAAGAAAGAGCTAATCCTCTTTCTGTTCTCTGCGTTTCTGTTTTTGCTTGGGTGCTATCGAATGTCCGCTGCGGGATTGCCTGAGATGGATGAAAACGTGTCGAGTTTTCTTGTGGGGGCCCTGTTGGCATCGGGCGGTTTTTTTCTGAGCTGGTTCAATGGAAAGCGTTGGATGTGGCTCATGATTGGAGTAGCGGTCGTGGGTCGACTTTTGTTTCTGCCACTGCCCGCTTCTGAAGATCTGGTCCGGAGAATGTGGGAGGGTGAAGTTCTGGATTCGAATTTCAATCCGTACCAGGTTACGCCGGGAGCCCCGGAGTTGGAATTGCTGCGAGGCGATGCATGGGAACGGATAAGGGATAAAGATGAGGTATCAAGCCAGCCACCTTTGAGCCTAGCTATATTTAGACTCCTGTATGGAATGGGCTTTAATGAGTGGGGTATCAAAACGATACTTGTCGTAGTAGATATTTGGATATGCATTATTCTGGCAATGCGCTACGGCTCTCAGAAAGCTGCCCTGTACGGGTGGAATCCTTTGGTAGCGTTTTCGGTAGCTGGGGAAGGGCATATGGAAAGTCTGATGCTCCTGCCCGCCCTGGGAGGCTTCCTCATTTGGGAGGCTTGGGTTGACCGCAAAGGGGGTGCGGTCATTATCAGCACCAACGGAGGATTGAGTGGCGGACCTGGTCAAATGGTTAGCTTCGCGGCACTCTTGATGGGACTCGCCGCAGCCATGAATCTCGTATTTCTGCCTATCGTCATTTGGATGTTTTGGCACGTGCTAGTAAAGTCGGGTATCAAAACGGGAATAGCCATTTTGCTTGTGGGCTTAATCCCATTGCTGGCTTTCAATGGTTGGGGCTCGGTATCGTTGAATACAGACTTGAAGATGATCTCGCCCTTTTCAGCGAGCGTCTTCGCCGATACCTTGTCACTCGTTCCGGGAACCTTGAGTCGGATAGGCGTTGGACTGAGTCCCGAATTTTTCTTCTGGCTCGTTGTTGTGTTATCCTTGTTGTTGGTATTCCGAAACTCGAGTATGGAGCGATTCGCGAATCTCTATATTGGAACCTATCTCGTCTTCGCAGTAGCGGTTTACCCGTCGAGCTTTTTGTGGATGGCCCCCTTTGCTCTAGGAACGATGCACTTGGGTTTTCGTTTGGTTTCATTGTCCGCATTTATTTATTACGCAGCTTTTCTTGGAGGAGAGGGGCCGGTGGCCCTTGGCGCGTGGCACAGCGCCGTATTGTGGGTACCCTTTCTGATCGGCATCCTTTGGTACGCGTTCACCCGCCGTTCGAAGAGCAGTGGATTTTATGTTCGTTCCTACTAGGGCGATTCTCATGTACAAGGCGCCCGAATTGGGGCGCGTAAAAACGAGACTCGCAAAAAGTGTCGGCGATTCGGCAGCCTTGGAGCTCTATCGGTGGATGGGGCAGCGGCAACTGAGTGAGGTTCCAGCTGAATGGGAGCTGGAGACTCGGTTTTCGCCGGATAGCAGTGAATCAGTAATGAGAGAGTGGCTCGGTTCTCGAACGCTTCTGAGGCCGCAGGGCGGAGGAGATTTGGGGGATCGTATGATGCGAGCCGCTCGATCGTGTTTGGGGAACGGCGTTGAGCAAAAGACTATTTTTCTGGGAGCAGACTGCCTCGGACTTGACGAGTCAGCTTTGAAGAAGGCCGCTTTGTCATTGGATAACGCTGACTTCGTTTTGGGCCCCGCATCGGATGGAGGATACTATTTACTAGGCATCAAGTCCTTTGAATCTTCAATATTCCATGGAATCAATTGGGGAAGTCCGTCTGTCCTAAAAGAAACCATCGATCGAATACGGTCGCTGGACAAAGCGATGGAACTGTTGGAACAACGCGTAGACGTGGATGATTGGAAGGATCTGGTAAGCCAGCGCAAATTTGTGGATCCAGATCTCTGGCAGCGCTTGGCACTCCCGGAAACTTAATATGGTTTTGATAACCTAGTAATCATCGACAGTTCTCAGCTGGATACTGTCGATGACTCGATCGCTTGCGAGGGTATCTGAGACGAGGACTATTTTATCTCCGGGCTTCAAGTATCCGCGTGTTACTAGAACCTTCATGGCCCGAGCCACGGTGGCTTCCGGTTCGGTACAGAAAATCATCTGAAAGGGTACAACACCGTGATGGAGGCGTAGTTTTCGAACCGTATTGATTGAATTGGTAAACGCGAATATCGGAGAGGTTCGTGGTCGTTGAGCGGATACTCCACGAGCCATGGAACCGCTTCGCGTGAAACATAGAATCGCAACCGCATCCAATTCGTTGGCCATGATTACAGCCGAATGTTGGATACGGGCTTTGTCAGTGGTGAGGCTAAGTTCCTGGGCAAAATTGAATTTCTTTCCGTCCTGGTCAATCGCTTTGGATATTTTCGTAAGCGCTTCCACGCACTGGATCGGGTATTTGCCAATTGTGGTCTCACCGGAAAGCATGACGCAGTCGGCCTCTTCTTCGATGGCGATGGCTACGTCAGATACCTCAGCTCGAGTCGGAATCGGATTGGAAATCATCGATTCAAGCATATGGGTTGCAATGATGACCGGCTTGCCCAAGCGAAGGCAGGACTTCACGGCATTGTGCTGGATAATGGGCAGAGTCTCAAACGGGCACTCGATGCCTAAGTCACCGCGAGCGACCATGAGGCCGTCAGATTCTCCGATGATCCCTTCCAAGTTGGTAATTGCTGATTGGTCCTCAATTTTGGCGATAATGCGGGCGTCGTGGCCCCCATTCTCATCGAGAAATCCTCGGAGGATTCTTATGTCGTTTTCCTCACGCACGAACGAAAGGGCAAAAAGATCGACGCCCTCCTCGATCCCCACCAAGGCATCTCCTTGGTCCTTTTCGGTGATGGGAGGCAAGTCGACTTTGACTCCGGGCAGGTTGATGTGTCGCCGACTGTGGAGCTCGCCCGGAATGACTACTTTGCAGCGAATTCGCTGGGCGTTCTTCTCAAGTACCTCAAGACGGATGAGCCCGTTGTCTACGAGAATATCGCCGCCAACTTCAATCCCTCTGGCGAGATTGGGGTAGTTGACGCTGACCGAGCGAACGTCCTCAGACAATGGAGCATCGGGCGAAACGATGAAATCGAAGAGCTGGCCGACTTCGAGCACGATCGGCTTCTCGACTACTCCGGTGCGAATCTCCGGGCCTTTGATATCCATCATGATGGAGAGGGGGCGTCCTATTTTTTCGCCGATATTTCGAATGCGACGGCACACCGTACGCACATAGTCGTGGTTCGCATGAGCCATGTTGATGCGACACACATCGACAAAGTGAACCGACATCAAGGTCTCGAGCATCGCTTCGCTATCGGTAGAGGGACCGATGGTGAAGACGATCTTTGTACGTCTCGCTCTTCGTGTTGGATTTTGAGTCATAGCAATTTAATTTGTGGTCCTAAACAAGCGAATGGAGGGACAACCTGTCGAGAAACGAGTCGCGCAAGCAGATGCGCAATGATTAAACCAAACGAAGTGCGGAGCCTTCGCCAGCTTCGATCGTGTCGATCCGATAGGAGGATCGCTGTCTCAAACCGGAAAATACGTTCTGGATAGCGTCGGCGCTGTTGCAGTCCCGGCTCAAGTGGGCGAGGAAAACCTGGCTCCATCTTGGGCTGTCAATCGATTCGAGCAAATCGCAAGCCGCCCGATTGGAAAGGTGGCCATGCCGTCCACTGATGCGCTGCTTGATGGACCAAGGGCGTTTTTCGTCCCGCTCGAGCAGTTGCGGGCAGTAGTTGGATTCGACGATGAGCGTATCAACATCTCGAATGCGCTCGGCAATACCGACTGGCGCAAACCCAAGATCGGTTAGCCAAGCGAGACTGCGGATGGGGGAAAACAGGTCGTCGCCACGGCCGCTCTTGAATTTGAACCCGACGGGATCGTGGGCATCGTGCGGCACCGAAAAGCTTTCAATGGTCAGATCTCGAAATTCGAATGTCGATCCGGTGTTGAAGATCTTCCAGTCAGGCTTGTGCTTCAGTTTTGGCTGGACGGCTTTAGCGGTCATGATATTGGCGAATACGACCGGATTGAATTTCTTGGCGAATGTAGAAATACCCGCGGTATGATCGCTGTGTTCGTGGGTGATGAAAATGGCGTCGATCTCTTCTGGTCGGACGCCGCGATCCTCGAGCATGCCGCAGATACGTTTGCAGCTGAAACCAGCATCTACGAGGACTTTGCAGTTTTCCGTAATCAAGAGGCCGCTATTGCCGGAACTGCTACTGCCGAGGATAGAGAACTGCATGGACATCGAGCAACACAATGAACGGGGAAGTTTGAAGAACTCAAATGGGAAATCGAGTGGGCACCAAAATTTGTTCGAAATTGGGATTCGTTGAATAGCGAAATTGCTGCTTATGAGTTCTGCTTTCGCAATCGTTCTCTGCGCTGGACGAAGAAGTAGATGATCGCTCCGAGCAGCTGGGTAAATATGATGACGAGCACCCAGATCAGTTTGTTGTTTCCCTCGTCCGATTCGTGTTTGATGCAATCGACCAGCATCCAGATCCAAAAAGCGAGGAGGGAGAAACCCACGATTCCCATGCACATAAAAAGGAAAACCGGGAGTACTAGTGAAATGTCTTGGGCGGAGGATTCCATGGGATATGTTTTTGTTCGGAAGCTGGGAGGGAGTGGCTATTCTGGGTTTACAGGAGGAGCTTCGGTATTTTCTTTCTTTAGAGGGATATTTCAAGGCAAAGAACGAGGGAAAGGGTGGCGAGAGCGCGATGAAAGCTGCTCGATGCGGTACGGAATCCATCTAGGTCGTTGCTTCCGAATTAAAGGCAGTGCTTGCCTTTTTTTTTTCGGGGTATCTAGTGGCGGATTGCTAATTTCGGATCGTGGCGGGTTTGGCAGATTGCTGGCGGATGTGCGACGATTTTGGGGGTGAGAGCCGCCATTGGGGCAGTTGGGGCACTGAATCGACTGTTCAACCGACTGATTGCATTCTGTAAGCCCATGTCCACCAAAGATAAACCAAAAATGTATCTGCATAAGACGGAAGCCGAGTCAGAGGCTCCGATCGCGCGTACGTACGATGCTTCGTTTCGTCCCTCGGAGGAATATCGGGACTCGATGCCAGACATTTTGGATTCGGTGGAGTCGATGCAGGGGGCGTCTGTTCCGATCCAGCAAGTAGGCGTCTCCAACTTTCGTTTGCCGCTGAAGTACCGGCGGCTTGATGGATCGGTAGTTGAACTCGAAACGAGTGTAGTAGGGACCGTTTCCTTGGAAGCGAGTCTCAAAGGGATCAACATGTCCCGTATCATGCGTTCTTTCTACGAGCATAAGGATGAGGCGTTCACTTTAGATACGATCAAGCAGGTGCTAGATAATTTTCGGGAAAAGGTGGGGAGTCTGGATGCTCGTGTGGCATTGCGGTTCAACTACCCGATCGCCCAGGAAAGTTTGAGAAGCGGTCTGAGTGGGTACCAGTACTATCAAAGCGCTTTGGAGGGCCGCATCTCGAAAACTGGCGTAATCGAGAAACGAATCATTTTCGACTTCATCTATTCTTCGGCCTGTCCCTGTTCGGCTGAGTTAGCGGAACATGCTCGTGATACGCGGAACGCTTATTCGATTCCACACTCCCAGCGAAGCAAGGCGCGGATTTGGGTTATGCTGGCGGACGGGGCGGATTTGTCATTAGAGGAAATTCAAGGGCACTGTGTAAATGGGCTCAAGACGGAGACTCAGGTCATGGTCAAGCGAGAGGATGAGCAAGCCTTTGCCGAGCTGAATGGGGCTTACATAAAATTCGTCGAGGACGCGGCGAGGTCGATTTTCAAGGAGCTGAACACGGACGCACGGATCTCCGACTTCCAGATCGCTTGTTCGCACCTGGAGTCGCTGCATTCGCATGACGCCGTTTCTGTAATCTGCAAAGGGGTTGATGGGGGCTATCAGGCGGATTTCTCGGATTTCAACGATTTGATCTGCTAGCGGTCCTAGCGAAACGCCCCTTTTTCGGGGAGACGACAACAATGAGTTGCGGACTTCCGCTGATTCCTCCACTTTAACTAGTCCAATAATTTGCACAATGTCACTGACGACGATTGAAACGCCGTTTTCAGAAACGGAAATTGAAACCGAGGCGGAGCGTTTGCTCGCCAAGCTCATGCACGTAGAGTGCGACTCTCGGCACTCGTGGAATATTGACACCTGCCGCTCGATTGCGCCGCTGACCTTGGAGATCAACGCCCTCAAAAAGGAAAAGGACGCAGTGATTTTGGCCCATTCCTATGTGGAGCCGGAGATTGTCTATGGGGTGGCAGACTATTCTGGTGATTCGTATTTTCTCTCGATGAAGGCGAAAGAAGCGAACGCCCGTCGAATCGTCTTTTCGGGGGTGGTGTTTATGGCGGAGACGGCAAAAATATTGTCTCCCGCGGCCGAGGTTCTCGTTCCTGATCGGAACTCCGGTTGCTCTTTAGCAGATTCACTGACCGGTGAGCAGCTGCGAGAATTGAAAGCGGCCTATCCCGAAGCGGGAGTGGTCTGCTACATTAATAGCACCGCAGAGGTGAAAGCCGAGTGTGATGTTTGTGTGACGTCGAGCAACGTTTACAAGATTGTCGCGGCTATGCCGCAAAAGCAGATTCTTTTCGTTCCCGATCGTCTAATGGCGGACAATATCCGCGTTGAGATGAAAAAGAGAGGTATCGAGAAGGAGATTATCTCCTCGGATGGCACCTGCATCGTGCACGACCAGTTTGATCCCAACCTGATTGCTGAGTCGCGGTCGAAGTTCCCTGGGTTGAAAGTCGTGTCCCACCCCGAATGCACCATGGAAATCACGGGCAAAAGCGACTACGTTGGAAGCACGGGGGGCATGATGGATTACGTGAAAAATACGGAAGCGCCGTATTTCATGATGCTGACAGAATGCGGGTTGGTGGAGCGCATTGAAGTCGAGAGTCCGGAAAAGCGATTTATTTCAGGGTGTAAGCTCTGTCCTTACATGAAAATGAACTCTCTGGAAAAGATCCGGGATGTTCTCGTTTCGCCTCGCCCTGAGCAAATAGTCGAACTCGAAGAGTCGCTTCGCGTGAAAGCGCTTCACTCGATTGATCGGATGTTCGAAATGAGTTAGTGGATACGATTCGGACAGATTGCCTGGTCATCGGAGCGGGACTGGCGGGCTGTTCCTATGCCCACTACGCTTCCAAGCTAGGAATGTCGGTCACACTTGTGTGTTCGAATGAACTTTCCAAGGGAGCGAACAGTCAGTGGGCGCAAGGGGGTATCATTTTCGATACGTCTTTAAACGCTGAACAGCTCAAGCGAGATATCATATCCGCGTCCGATGGCACCTCGAATCCCGAGGCAGTCGATTCGCTTGTCGAACATGGGCAGGAAGCGGTGCAGTCGCTCTTGCTGGATGAGCTTAATGTGCCGTTCGATCGGGAGAAAACGGGTGATCTTAAGTACACTCGCGAAGGAGGCCACACGGACCGCAGGATCATTTTCTCCAAAGATCTTACCGGCCTGGCGATCTTGACTAATATGCACGAGCATGTGGTAGGTTTGAAAAACGTAACTGTGCTGACCAATACGGTTGCGGTAGACCTTTTGACACTTTCGCACAATTCGCTTGATCCGCTAGACAAGTACAAGCCAATCACCTGCACCGGGGCCTATGTCCTCGATACTCAAACCGGAAATATTCGGGCCATCATTGCGAAAAAGACGATTTTGGCGACGGGTGGCATGGGACAGATCTTCCAGAATACCACTAATCAGGAAGGAGTGGTCGGTCATGGAGTCGCGATGGCCAAGCGAGTGGGTGCGCGAGTAATTGACTTAGAGTACATTCAATTCCACCCGACCGTTTTCCTGAAGAAGAACTGTCCCTTGTTTCTTGTGTCGGAAGCCGTGCGTGGGGAAGGAGGTGTGCTCGTAAATAGTGAAGGTAAAGCATTCATGGATACGATTCATCCGATGAAGTCTTTGGCCCCCCGTGACATCGTGGCCCGGGCGATTCACCAGGAACTGATTTCTTCGGGCGAAAGTTGCGTCTTTATCGACCTTTCGTCGATGGAGCCTGATTTCATCAAAGAGCGTTTTCCTTCCATATACCAGCGGTGTCTCGAGAGTGGGGTGGATATCACCAAAGAGCCGATACCAGTTGCCCCAGCGGCCCATTATTCCTGCGGTGGCGTCTTTACGGATCTCAAAGGTCGATCCTCGGTTTTGAATCTGAATGCGATTGGCGAGACCGCCTGTACAGGATTGCATGGAGCCAATCGCCTTGCGAGCACGTCTCTGCTTGAGTGCCTCGTAACGGCAAAACTAACCGCGGAAGCAGATTGCCAAGATATTCGATCGGCTAACTTCCATTTGCCCGCCGTTCGTGAATGGGAAAGCCCGGACGAGAATCCTGACGAGGTGCTTATCCAGCAAGATATGCGGCTGATTCGAAGCACCATGTGGAATTACGTTGGCTTGATCCGATCTTCGCGTCGCCTGTACCGGGCGCGGCGTATTTTGTTGGAGCTGGACCGGGAGATCAGCGAGTTTTATTCGGGCAACCGCTTGACCCGTTCCTTGATTGATCTTCGCAATGCGGTTCGAACCGCCTTGCTTGTTGTTCATGCGGCAAGTTTGAACTCGGAAAGTAAAGGAAGCCATTATGTCGCGGTAGAGGATGATGAAGTTGATACCCCAGCGGCAGCCACGGACGAAATGAATTAGGCTAGCCAAGGCCGTATTTGTAATTGCTCTCTCAGCAGAAAATTGAATAGTACGCACCATGGCAACGATCTCGAGCACCGATCTATTAGAGCAACTCAAATGGCGGTATGCCGTCAAAGAATTCGATTCCAGCAAGAAGATTCCGGAGGAACTGGTTTCTGCTCTAGAAGATTCCCTTGTTTTGACCCCGTCGTCATTTGGGCTACAACCTTGGAAGTTTTATATAATAGAAGACCAAGCAATCAAAGACCAGCTCCCTGAAATTTCGTGGAATCAGCCCCAGCCAAAGGATTGTTCTCACATGGTCGCTCTTGCGATAAAGAGAAGCTTCGCAGAAGCGGACGTGAGCCATTTCATCGATTGTCTCGCCGCCAATCGGAATGTTTCGGTGGAAAGTCTCGAAGGCTACAAACAATTCGCAGCGGGTTTCGTGGCTCAAGGAGTGAGTGAGGGATGGATTGAGCATTGGTCCACTCACCAAGTTTACATTGCGATCGGCCAGCTGATGTCCAGTGCGGCTCTCCTGGGAATTGATGCTTGTCCCATGGAAGGTATCCAGGCGGACAAGTACGACGAAGTCCTTGGACTCAATGGCACCGATTATCACGTGGTGCTTGGCTGCGCTTTGGGATATCGTTCCGAAAGCGACAAATACGCTACCATGAACAAGGCGCGATTTCCTAAGGAGGAAATGATCGAAAGGCGCTAGTTCATTGGCCAGACCCGCGACCGGAATACGTTAAGATTGCTAGCGCGGCTCATTCTTTAAGGGTCGAGGGAAGTTCGGCTTTGTGGACCAGCTTTCGATGATCTAGAAACCTCCGAGGTTGACAGCTCTCGAACTTTTTCGAGTCTCCTTGGTTCCTGTTTGGAGACACTTCTAAAATCATGACCCGTATCAACGAGAACTTCTTGAAGCTGAAGGCTTCTTATCTTTTTTCAGATATTGCGAAACGAATCGCATCCTATCAGGAGGCGAATCCCGATAACTCTATCATCAAATTGGGGATTGGCGATGTGACTGAACCGTTGCCAGAAAGCTGCCGGGCGGCGTTCCACTCTGCGATCGACGAAATGGGTACCCGAAGCGGTTTCCATGGCTACGGACCTGAGCAGGGCTACGAGTTCTTGCGCAAGGCAATTGCGGAAAACGATTTTCAGGCTAGAGGCGCGAACATTTCTGCCGACGAAATTTTCGTTAGCGATGGCGCCAAGTGCGACAGCGGGAATTTTCAGGAGATCTTCGCCGAGGACATCAAGATCGCGGTTCCAGACCCTGTATACCCCGTCTACGTGGATACCAATGTAATGGCCGGCCGAGCAGGTGAGAACGTAGACGATCGTTACCAGGGGTTTGTCTACTTGGAGTCGACTCCGGAAAATGGCTACGTTCCGTCGATCCCCGAAGAAGCGGTAGATTTGGTTTATCTGTGTTTTCCTAACAACCCAACGGGAGCAACGGCGACTAGGGAACAGTTGAAAGCCTGGGTAGATTACGCAAAAGCTTCAGGGGCGCTGATTCTATTTGATGCGGCCTATGTGGCGTTCATGAGAGACGAGTCTTTGCCGCAGAGCATTTACGAAATCGAGGGAGCCAGCGATGTGGCGGTCGAGTTTCGCAGTTTTTCCAAGAACGCAGGTTTTACCGGAACTCGCTGCGCCTACACTGTGGTTCCCAAGGGTTTGGTTGCAAGCGACTCGACAGGGAAAGAACACTCTGTCCACGCATTGTGGAATCGCCGTCACTGCACCAAATTCAATGGGGTTTCCTATCCGGTTCAAAAAGCAGCTGAGGCGGTTTACAGCGACGCTGGCAAGTCGGAAGTTAAGGCCTTGACCGATTTCTATTTGGCAAATGCGAAAATTGTACGGGCGGAGATTGAAGCGCTCGGTTTTTCCTGTGTTGGAGGAGATAACTCTCCTTACATATGGATTAATGCGGGCCGACCTTCCTGGGAGTTCTTTGACACCTTGTTGAACGATGCGGGAGTGGTTTGCACTCCAGGCGCGGGATTTGGATCCTGTGGTGAGGGCCATATTCGGATCAGCGCATTCAATAGCCGGGAAAATGTTGAGGAAGCTATGAAGCGAATTCGAGAAGCCTTAGCCTAGTCCACGCGATCCCCAAAGCGGCCCTTGGAGCCCGAATGCACGGTTTCGGAACCTTGTTTATACGCTCTTGACAAGCTGGGATCGTTTTTCGACTGTCTGCGGTTCTTATGAGCATTCTAGCCGATATTCTTACGATCGTTCTCGTTCTCCTTTCACTGTTTCTCATTCTCGTTGTGCTTATGCAAAAAGGAAACGCCAATGGGGGCATGGGCGCTGCAATGGGTGGAGGAATGGCAGAAGCCGCTCTGGGAGCGGAGACCTCCAATGTCCTAACCAAAATAACAAGGAATACGGCGATTGTCTTTTTCGTTATGGTTTTCGGTTTAGGCTTGGCCTACATCTATTTGCATAATGTTGAGCAAATGGCAGATGAGAATGCATTGCCGGAGTTCGCAGCGCCTGAAGCGGATGCGGCAGGGTTGCTGGAAACGCTACCAGGTCCTGAATCAGCTGCAGACCAGGCAGCAGACGCCTTGGGTGACCAGGTCGATTCTTTAGCCAACGAAGCGGAAGCCGCGGCCACTGAAGAAACGAAAAGCGAGTAACTCACAAAACTTTTTTCCGATGGCCGGGTCTATTCGCTCTATGCGCAAGATTCCGGCCTTTTTTGTGGTAGCCTGTTTGGCGGCCTTGCTAACGCCATCCTCGAATGCCCAGCGGAGGATTTCAGAGTCGAGCCCACTGGATACGCTCGGGAAAAATCCGAGCCAGGAAACGGGTTGGGAGATTTTGAAGCGGTTTCGGTCGTTTGGCTGGGATGGTGGGTATCACTGGCGCGTGCAGCTCAAAAATATGCCGAGGCGGGAGAAAACTTGGTACTTGAATGGGGAGATTTACGGAGACAGGTTGGATAGGGGTCCCATTAGTCGGATCGACATCGTTGAGCAGCCAATTGATGTGGATGAGAACGGAAACCAGATCGAGAAGCGGGTCTTGCGATTGCTTTTGCAAAGCGGCCAAAATTCCTATGCCATGGGGAAGCGGACTGGGGAGGCAGGTCCGCCGTTCGTATTCGATTCAGAGGCCGCTCTCGAACCCATAGCGGGTTCGGAGTTTAGCTTGTTCGATCTACTCGCTCCTTTCGTTTACTGGCCGAAATTTCGTTATGAAGGCAGAACGACTTTCCGGGGAAGCCCAACCCATCTTTTCTGGATGTATCCGCCAGAGGAGGATAGCTTGCTGAATGAGCGTATTGGGGGTGTGCGGATCTTCATAAATGACCAGTTCAATGTCCTAACTCAAACGGAGATTTTTGACACTGGGAAGACGAAGCTGAAAACAATCTATATCATCGGCGTCGACAAGGCAGATGGTCAGACGATTTTTCGAGAGTTGGATGTTCGCAACGAAGTGACTCGTGACAAGACGCGACTAAAAATCTTGGACGCAAAGATGGGACTGGAATTGCCTACGAGTCTGTTTACCGCTCAGTCTTTAATGGATGATTTGCAGAATCAGACGATTCCAATTGTCAGGCAAGAGGCGTTTGAGTTGCTCCAGTAGTTCGGCCCTTTACTGAGGCCAGCCAAGGTATTTGCATAACTCAGGTACAGGTTGAATGCCTTCTGCCTCAGGATTCAGATTCCAAAGCGATCTTGATTGTTACCATTAAGTTTTCGGCGGGTGGATCGAATCGCTGTCCCTAGTATAATGATACGTGAAATCAGTTTGAGGAGCAACCAATTTGCCTGCTGTAAACAACGGTGAAAGGCATGATGGGACCTAGCGTTTTTAGCGACGGGTTTTCTCGATACTTCAGAAACAACCACCGGAACCGAGATTGGGCCTCAAGTGCCCTGAAAATGAGAATACAAGGCAAGTGCTGTCGGATATTTTGCGTATTAGTATTCTCCTAGTGTAAACGGGCGTGAAATGTGAATCGTATCCAAGTAGCTATTCTACAGTAAATTGCGAGGTTGCCAATGTCTGGATACGATTGGCTGTCACAAAAATTCGATCCAAAACTTAGGAACTGAGTAGGGTAATGCGCAATACGCGCTTCGAATTTGCGCTTTCGGAAGATTCTAAACTGTAAAAATGGCGGTTTTGGCTGTATTTTGAGGCTGGGTACCTCTGGCGGTTTGCGGAAATAGGGTGAATTCATCTAGATTCGGCTCTTTCCTCTACTGTTTTGACAAATATTTTGAATACATTGAGCTCAAACGCGACTTTTTTGGGATAAATGGGTGTAACCAAATTATAATAACACGATTGTTATTGAAATTATACAGAATGGTAGTATCCAGATTAAGATAGGTCGGAAAATACGTCCTTAAAACAATACTGTTAAAACATTATAACCATACTATAGCAATGGCAGCAAAGAAAAGCGCCGAGAGTTCACCTCTCACATTCGATCTGAAGGCAGATCTCATCGCAGTTCTGGACAAATATCAGTCCAAACTTGGTGGTGTATCAAAAAGCGAAATCATTCGTCATGCGATTTCGGGATTTGATTACAACTCCTTTAAACCGGTGGTAGAATCGCATCGTCAGATTTCGGTTCGACTTCCACTAAAACAAAAGAACGCTCTCGTGAGACTCGCGAAGGGCAAAAAAGTTAGCATCGGAGAGTTACTTCGTGCCGCTCTTGAAAGCCTACCTGGCAACCCTGCTAGTTCCGGAATAGAGAAGGCAGCTCCTAAGAAAAAAGCAGTGAAAAAGAAAAAAGCAGCACCAAAGAAGGCAGCTCCTAAGAAGGCGGCCAAGAAGAAGGCAGCTCCTAAGAAGGCAGCCAAGAAGGCAGCTCCTAAGAAAGCGGCAAAGAAGGCAGCTCCTAAGAAGGCGGCAAAGAAGGCAGCTCCTAAGAAAGCGGCAAAGAAGACAGCTCCTAAGAAAGCGGC
>Ga0255779_1000202_pt1 | contig 74447 bp, 58 predicted proteins | sample 011ome_21_FD_179977 | JGI IMG/M metagenome (GOLD analysis project Ga0255779, IMG submission 179977) | Coastal salt marsh microbial communities from the Groves Creek Marsh, Skidaway Island, Georgia - 011508AT metaG (version 2) | ecosystem: Environmental > Aquatic > Marine > Intertidal zone > Salt... | reverse complement strand
TACTCTTTGTGCTCCCAAAACTTTTGTTTCTTTCGTTCCTCGTCGGCTCTTTAACTTCTTCGTCTCGGACGATATCGAAATCTTTTCTCCTTTCGCGAATCGATTTTGTTGATGATGACGATGATGAGGAGGAAGAAGAAGACAAACCGTCGTCGCCCGATTCGTCGGACGCAAAAAAAAACGAGAAGCAGCAGCGGGCAAAGAGAACGAGGAGGCGCGAGAGTAAAAGGAGTCGCGAGAACAACACCCTTTTCCAAAGCTTTCGATGCGACTCAAGCGCATGTAATTTGTATGTCCTTTTTGAATTTTTTTCCCTTCAGCGCGCTCCCTTTCGTTAAAATTTAGGGTGTATAACCCTAATTCTTCTCGTTGTGAGGAGAGGCTTCGGGACGACTTTTTCCGCACACGAAGCGCTCGACTTTCTCCGCTCTGTTCTGTCCTCGGTCCGTCGGTTACACATATTCTTCGATTGATATACTCTCGAGGATATATACTATTCTTCGCTCTCTGAGAGGTGTTCTTCTCGCGCGCGCTCTCGAAGAGTGACTCTTTTGTCCGTCAGTAAACGCAAGTTTACGACGAATAGATTTCACGTGGAGTCGTTTTACACGCAGAACGGGTTCTTTGACACATCACCGAAATCAAATCTCATTAAAAAATGTCAACCCCGGCTCGGAAACGCCTCGTCCGTGACTTCAAACGCCTGCAATCGGACCCACCGACTGGAATTTCCGGCGCCCCGACGGAATCGAACATCATGCTCTGGCACGCGGTAATGTTCGGCCCGGAGGATACGCCCTGGGAAGGCGGGACGTTTAAACTGACGTTACAGTTTACCGAGGAGTATCCGAACAAAGCGCCGACGGTGAAGTTCGTGACGAAGATGTTCCATCCGAACATTTACGCGGACGGGTCGATATGTTTGGATATTTTACAGAATCAGTGGTCGCCGATATACGACGTCGCCGCGGTGTTGACGTCGATACAGAGTTTGTTGTGCGATCCGAATCCGAACTCGCCGGCGAATAGCGAAGCGGCGACGTTGTTTCGAGATTCGGTGAGGGAGTATAATAAGAGGGTACAGTTGGTCGTGGAGAATTCGTGGATGGAATGATGATGATGAATGATTGCGAGGAGATACAGTAGGGAGAGATTAGAGATACAACTAGAAACTTAAATTGCTAAAATGTAATATATAATAATAATTCTAAACATTATTCATCGCGGAGGAGGAGGAGGAGGAGGAGGCGGGATCCCGATCCCGCCCATAATCGGCGGCGGCGGCGGGATACCGCCCATCGGCATCATTCCACCTGGTACAGTACCACCACCACCACTATTACCACCCGCGTTACTACTGTTGCTGTTCTCGAAAAATACCTGGCACGCGTACGTCTGACTTCCTTCCTCCCACGCGGCTTGACACCCGCTAAATCCTCTCGAAGCGCCTCCTCCTCCTCTCGTCGCAATCTCTACGTTTGGAATCTTAAACGCGATCGTCTCGTACGGATCGCACGCAAAAACCACGTATTGATACTTCTTATCCCACGGTTCTATTTTTTGTTCGTACGAGCTCATAAACCTGTGCGTCGGTTTCGCGTTCGTCTCGCGTTCCGGATATTCGATTTGAAACAACAAAGACCTCTTCCGCGAGCGCGCGTCGAACTGTTTCGTCACGCGGTACCCCGGTCTTCCTATCGTCGTCACCCGTTTCCTCGGCACGACTTTATTCCTCTGTTGCGGTAAAACTTTCGTCTCTTGCGCTTCACGCGCGGCGCGTTTCGCCAGGTTTTGTTGATGTCGTTTCCCTTGCGTGTGCGCTAAATAGTTCCCTTCGTTCCCGTGGATGGTGAGACACAATTTGCACTCGTACGAACCTAAATGGTTGCGCATGAAATACGGGTCTTTGCTTAAATCGATCGTCTCGAGCGCGAGTTTGCGTAAACGTTCGCGTCTGTCCACGGCGGTTTGCGACGCCGAGGCTAACCCGGCGGAGCCGACTTTCGAGCCGCCTCGGCCTTCGAACGACATTCTTTTCTTCTTCTTCTTCTTCTTTCCCGGGAAAGCTCTGAATTCAGAATTGAATCGATGATGATGATGTTTTGACTTTGTGCTTTCTCTCTCTCTCTCTCTCTCTCTCTCTCTCTTTCAACACAAAGAAGAACAAAAAGAACAACACGCTAACAACACTCGCAGAAGTGACTCTCTCTCTCGCGGATGCACTCACGACAAGTGTAATCTCTCTCCTGCTCCTCAAAAGAGGATTGATTTTGACGAATGCAAGAAAGAAGAGAAAAGGCGAGAGAAAAAAAGAGTTTAGGGTATCTAGGGTTTAGAGAGAGACCCAGAGAGAAAGGGAAAAGAGTTCGACAGAAAAATCAGACCAAACACATCATGGCGACGAGTTCTACCTTTACGAACGGTGCGAAAGGCGCCTCCTTTTGCGCCTCGTCGTTCTCGCGCGGAGGAGGGAAAAGAGACAAAGGGGTTTTCATTGGGACGGTAAAAAACGGCGAGAAGTCGTCGTTTGTGAAAGGTTTTGGTCGAGGAAACGTGAGCGCAAAAGTTCGCGGGAAAAAAACGAACGTTGATGAATCATCATCGTCGAAAGGAAAAGAAGGGAAGAAACAGAAGAAGATGCCGGGAGACGAAGAGGAGGAGGAAGACGAGGAGGAGTTTGAGTACGAGGAAGTCGAGGTGGACGAAGATGGAAACGAAATAATAGCGACTGAAGGTTCTTCTGAAGGAGAAGAAGAGGAGGATTTAGGTGCATCCGATCTGGCGCCGACAAAAAGGAGCAGCACTAAAGAAAAGAAAGGCGTCCAACAAACGGTGACGAAATCCATCCAAAAAGCCTACGAGAACGAAGGCATTCGCAACTTATCCTACGTGGTTGGCGTCTTTCTCGCCGGGACGTTAGGGTGGAGCATATATAAAGTCTACCGAAGATCCACGTCGCGAAGGGCGGTGAGGAAGAAGACGGTGAACAAAAACGTACTCGTGATTGAACGTTTGAAACCGTTCTTTCCGAACGAGCGAGAGTCGATGACCCGAAACGTCGCGAAAGGAATCGCCCGCTCCACTGGGTTTACCACGCAGGAGGTGTTTAGGAAATATCTGAGGTATAAAATGGTCGAAGAACCGTTCACGGGAGCGTTTGTCGAGGACATTTTAGCGCTGAAGAACGCGTGCGAGTTAACGCCGAAACAAATGTCCGAGATCCTGTCCGAAAGCGCGGCGAGAATGGTGAAAAAGTACGGGACGTTGATTTTAGACGTCTCGGAGCTGACCAAGAGCGGCGCGGAGCGTAAAATGATCGCCGCGCAGATGTTTTCAAAGTTGTGTTATTTAGCCGATTTGCCGGCGTTGGTGGAGGACCAAGAGGTTGCCGCGGAAACCGGTCAAAAGTTGAAAGAGTTGTTCGGAGCCACGGACGAGGATTACGCGAGATTAAGAGTCGATTCCTTGTCGGAGAGTTCAGACGTCTCCGTCCTCGAAAAAATGAGCGGCTTTGACAAAGCGAAAGGAGGCGGGTCCGGCGGGAGTAGTAGCGAAGATGAGAATAAAGACGAATCGTCGGAAGCCGGCGGCGTATGATTATTTAAAAACAGTAATCACGAGAGAAAGAGAGAGAAAGAAAGAAAGAAAGAAAAGAACAAGAGTTAATATATACTATACAGTTTTAAAACGCGTGTGATGATAAAATGACATTGTTACGACGCGTTAAACATACCATTCGTCCTTCTCCCTAAATTCACCACAATTCAAACACACACTTAATTTGCACGAGAAACATGTCCAACGAGGACAATTCCCCACCTCCGGTTGTCCTAGACAACGGCACCGGGTACGTCAAGTGCGGATTCGCATCTGCGGAGGAATCACCTCCGATCGTGTTCCCATCCTGCGTCGGGAGAAGAGTCGTCCGGTTCGAGGAAGCGCTTGATAATTCTTCCCAAAACAGCAGCCTCACGGTCGTCGGTCAAGAGTGCATCGACAACCGCCAAAATTACGAGGTGTCGTACCCGATAAAAAACGGCATCGTCACTTCTTGGCAAGATATGATTTTAGTTTGGGAGCACGCGATTTACGACGAGTTGAAGTTGACGCGAGAGGAGATTGGCGAGCGAACGATTTTGCTCACCGAGGCGCCTCAAAATCCGATAAAAAATCGAGAGAAAATGGTGGAGATTATGTTTACACATTTCGGGTTTAAAGGCGTGTTCGTGCACGTGCAAGCGGTGCTGACGTTGTACTCGCAAGGGTTAATGACCGGGTTAGTGCTCGATAGCGGAGATGGGGTGTCGCACGTCGTTCCGGTTATCGACGGATTTACGAAGAGACAAGCGACGAAACGGTTGGACATCGCCGGCCGGACGGTAACGGAGAGGTTAATAGAGCTTTTAGGGAGAAGAGGATACGCGGTTGGACGCACGAACGACGTGGATTCGATTCGGGAGATGAAAGAGAGCGTGTGTTTTGTCGCGAAGGAGAGGAAAAGATGGTTGCGTTTGGCGAGGGAGACGACGGCGTGCGCCGAGTCGTACGAGTTGCCCGACGGGAGGAGGATTAAAGTAGAGAGCGAACGGTTCATGGCGCCGGAAATCATGTTTGAACCGAGTCTAGTGGGCGTGGAAAGCGTAGGGGTGAGCGAGTTGGTTTTCGAGTGCGTGCAAGAGTGCGATATGGACTCTCGAATGACGATGTACGAAAACATCGTCTTGAGCGGCGGGTCGACCACGTTTCCTGGATTCGGCGAACGGTTAAAGAAGGATTTAATAGACTTGTATAAAGAACGAATATTGAAAAGCGACCCGAACGCGAACGTAGAAAAGTTTGTGAATCGAGTAAACGTGGAAACGCCGGCGGATAGAAAGTATAGCGTGTTCGTCGGCGGCTCGGTGTTGGCGAACATTATGAAAGACAACGATAAGTTTTGGGTGACCAGACAAGAGTACGAAAAATTAGGAATAACGAAAGCGCTGAGAAAGTGCGAAGGAACGTTTCACGAATAGATGATAGAGAAGAAATGTGTATATATAGCAGCGACGCGCATAAATCGTACAAGAAAATCTAACAACAAGAAGAACAATACTTTTACGCGAAGACGCTAAACATGGCATCATCCTCTCGATCTTGCGCCAAAACAGCTTTCGACGTCAATTTTTCGATCGCGCGTTCTAAACAGTTCATCTCGGACTGTCTGCATATCCGCGCGAGTTCCACGCGTTCTCTTTTTAGTGACGCGGCGTTTTCTCGGGTATTCTTTATATCTCCTCCTCCTGACAATAAGTACGCCTCGCAAGCGCGTTCAAATTCTTTTTGACTCGGGTACAGTTTCAGTCGATGTAAAAATACCGAGCGAAGAATATCCTCTCGTCCAGGCGGCAATAAGCGAGTGATCTCCTCAATGGTATGCGTTTCCTCGTCTTCTCTGAACGCATCCGGTAACTTACTTGTTTTTGCCATCATCAAGAACCGTTGGCGAACGCTCAAACCGGTAATCCTCGGTGCCGTCGCCGCAACGTCGAGCGCGTTTTTATCGCAAAAACCATACGAGTTCAATAAATCAGTGTTTGATAACACTCCGTAGGTATTAAATAATTCCTCTCCTTTTTGCGCTCCACTTTGTTTCACGACAGATACGGCAACCGTCTCCGTCGTCTCGTCGTCTCCCTCGCACACGGCGACGTCGTTCCCTACCGACTTGTGATTGAACAAATCCGCCAACGGCATCAATCCAACCAATCCGGGAGCAATCTGAAACGCGCGCGAACTACACACCGACCTCGAACCCCGGTATCTCGCCAACGTAAAGTACTCCGCAAAACTATTCTCTTCTTCGTCGTCTTCTTCTTCTTCCCCTTCTTCAAAGTCCCGGGGCAAAAGCGCCGCGCGAAACGATTCGTACTCGCGCCTCGCCGCTTCCCTTTCATCCCGAACGTAATCCATCCCAACATCCGTGCCTCGCAAGAGCATCTCTTTCTCTCCCTCCTCCCAATTACACATCGCGTGTCGTTCGCATTCGTTCAAAGTTTTCAAATACGGCTCGAATCTGCTTCTCATCGTCTCATTTATCTTCTTTATCTTCTTCTCCGCGTTTTGAGAAGAAGCGCGTTGTTGTTGTTGTTGTTGTTGTTGTTGTTGTAACTGTTTCCTCTCGCTTTGCAAAATGCAAAACCGTTCAAAGCACAGCGCCAACGCCAACGCGCTCAACCAATCCGAAACTATCGACGATTGTTTAGTACGCTTCTTCAAGACACGTTCCAGGCGCTTTTTCCATCTTCTTTTGCTCGCTTTTTCATTCATCCTCGCGAAAAGCAAAGACGTTTCAAAGGTGAAACACGCTTGGAAAGGGATTCGAATTACGATGTTTTCCCGGTGATGTATCCGTCTTTTCCCGAGGACTTTCGTCGTCGCGTTAGGAGTAGTCGCATTCGAAACGACGAATTCGATGGCAGTCGCATCGTAAATGACGTTTTGGTCGAGCAACCATCGCTCGAACGACACGGACGACATTGATATATATTCACCGCATGTGGTCAAATGTTTTAGGGGAAATGAAGCAAGTTTCCCTTCACTTTTAACACGTCTCTCTCTGGATGATATTCACGCTTTGACGATGATGACGGGAAAGGAGGAGGAAGCATTTGTCCCCGCGCGACAACAAGAGCGGCAGAGTAAAGCTTTCGATCCGTTTTTGACGACGACGGCGGCGAGAATGGAAACATCAACGACATCAACGACGCGCTTAGGAGTCTTCGCGGGAACGACTTTGAGAGATGATGAAAAGAAGAACGATTCAGACGAGGAGATGCGACGGCAACGAGAGAGGCGTTCCTCGGGGTCCGACAACAACCACCTCGTCATCAGCTTGGAACGGATCGAAAATTTGGATTGCGCGCACAACGAGAAAGTACTCGTCACGGCGAGAGTGTCCGACAGGTTCGGGAATTTGAAAGGGAAAAGGTGCATGTTTAGCTCCAGGAAGCGAGCGGAAAACAGCAACACGAACATCGAGAGTAGTAGTAGTAGTAATAGAAAGAAAGATGCGACGACGGTGAATAACAACACCAACAACGCGATCGAGTGGGGAGGCGAAACGAGGGATTTGCTCTGTCGCGTAGGATTGCGGAGGGACGACCGGTTGGTCGTCGAGGCGAGCGTGAGCAACGAGGGAACGTTTTCGGGAGGGTTGTCGAAGATGATGGGTGGTGGTGCGAGTGGGAAGGAGAAGGATAAATCGTGCACGCAGAGAGTTATCGGGTACGGGACGTGCGGTTTGTGCTGCGATCGTTTAGAAGAAGAAGAAGGAAATGGTGGTGGTTTTGGTGACGGTGGATTTGACGACGACGACGACAACTTTCCTAGCGATAGTAAAACAAGCGTGACTTTGATCGTACCGCTTCGAATAGGATTGTCGAATACGAAGAACGCGAGCAGGAAGTGTCAAGCGGTCGTGCGAGTGTTGTTTGATGTAGTGCCAGCGATGAAAAAACGCATTTATTTATTCAGGCACGGAGAGAGCGCGTGGAATGAAGCCCAACGAAACGTGAACGTTCGAAACATGATGGCGTACGACCATCCGTTGACGGAAGCCGGCGTCGCCCAGTGCGTGAGAACGGCTGTACTCGCAAAAAAACCACCAACTCCGACGATTTCGACGATTTCGTCGTCGTCGGGCAATGACGATTGGGAAGAGGTCTATGCGAGCACCTATCACGTAATCGTGTCGCCTTTGACCAGAGCGGTACAAACGGCGATGATTTTATTAGCCAAACATCCCGCGACGATCAAACGGAACGCGGACGTGCAAAAAAGAAACGCGGCGGTAAAGATGGCGTCGTCGTCGTCATCATTTGCAACAGCGACGACACATTCCGATTTACCGCCGCTGATTGATATCGAAGGCATGAATATTAGTGGAAGTCCAAGCGTAAAAACTCAAACGAGGCGAGAAAGAGAAGAAGAAGACGCCCAAATGTGGCCGAGAGTTGATTTTCGATTCTCGAGAGCGTGTCGAGAAATTAAATCAGTCGGCGGCCTCGATTCCGTCGGCATCGAATGCGGAGGAACGAGAATATTCAAAAGAGCGTCCGAGAAACTGAACTTGCTCAACCTAGCCGAAACGCAAACGATCGTAGACATCTTTAGCGAACGCAAGTGCGCGGAGTACTTTGACGTGGATTCGCGCGACGTGAGAGATAAATGGTGGACCGCTGGGGACGAGAGCGACACGTCTTCTTCTTTAGTCAACGAACGCACGAAGGAGTTCTGGGAAGAGTTGAAGAATTCGTCGCATAGCTCCGTCTCAGTCGTCTCGCACTCCGATTTCATTCGCAAGCTGTTGAGACAGACGACGGATGACGCGTGCAACACGCGCTCGGCGAAAGAAACTTTGAAAAAAGTTCGCGAGCATAAAATATGCAACGCGGGTTGTATTGGTTTAGACGTGATGTTTAATCCTCGCACGGGGAACATCGAGGTTCTCGAGTGCGAATTGTTGTTTGGAACAACCTTCCAAGATTAAGTACTATTATTCATTTTTTTAAAACCGAAAGAACAACTCCTTCAAGCAGACGGCGAAAATCACGTTCGCACCGACGATGGCGACGCCCATCCCTTTCGCGATCGCCATCGCTTTCGTATTCCCAGATTCACCCTTTAACAACGCGTCTACGTTTCGAAACAAACTCGCGCTCGAAACCGCGCACGCCGTCATGACTGCCACCCACCGCAACGTTTCCACAGGAAAAATGCACAATATCGACGCGGGGATGTACGACATGATAGAATAGCCGTACAAGCACACTAACGCGGTGTAACTCGCGCTCCGAACGCCCGCGTAACATCTTTTTACTAAATACAATGAAAGAGGAAAGAGAAAGACGTACGCGTACGTCATCGCCGCGCACTGCGAGACTTTCGTCACGTCGAATTGCCACGGCTCTTTCGCGCTCACCACCGAAGTCGTCGCAGGAGGAGGAGAATACGGCGCCGGCGGCGGCAAAACGTTTTCTTCCTCTTCTTGCAACAACTTCCGCATCATCAGCATCCTCTTCCTATTGCTACTCGTCGTCGACGACGACGACATGCTCTCCAAATACTCCGCAAAGTTCCCGCCCATCGCCACGACAAACACGAGCGTCGCGCACCCCCAAAACGCCCCGTACAAGTCCGGTTTCTCCTTCACGTCGTCCAAAAACAACGCCCCGCCTAACGCGCCGTACGTTCCTTTCTTGATCCTCCTGAGGACGTCCGCGGTGTCCACGTCGAAGTATTTCTGGTAGTATTTGAAGCTGAAAATCCAAAATCCACCACCACCACCAGTAGTCGTAGTATGCGTCGTCGTCGTACTATTACTCCCACTGCTTCTCGTCGTCATCCTCGGCGCGGACGGTAACGGCGGCACGCTCTCCCTACTGCTCTTATTCGCAAACACCGAAGAAGAAGAAGTAGAAGAAGAAGTAGTCTTCATCGGGTGTGATGCCTCTCCCTCTCCTCCTCCGTACATCATTTCAGGGGAGGAGGACGAAATGTTGGAACCACCAAAACCCATCACGTTCGCGCGCGCGGCAGCCGTTCGTAACAGATTTTCTTCCTCTCGAGCATCGTCGTCGTCGTCGTCTGATTCGACCAGGAATGGATTGTGGCCAGACATTATTATTCGTCGTAGTATTCTCTTTGAGAAGAAGTGTGTGGGGTGTTTGTCTCGGACACAAGTGAAGTCAAAACTCCCCTATAAAAAAAGACCAACGAACAACGCCTTTTCGTTTTAGGGCAAAAGTGAAAGAAAAAAAGACGAGCACAGATCAGGAAAAAATACTCTATACAGTATAGAGTATATATCTGTCTTTGTACTCACGAAACAACGCGTATAATACTCGCACTTCACCTCGTCTTTCGCGAGAACAACACGCAGCGCCGCGTGTGTGCTTCCGCGTGTGTTATTCTTACTCAAAGTTAAAACGTGAGCGTTTCGCCTCCTGGGTGTTCCTTTTTAAAAAAGGGGGAGCACGAGGGGAAAGTTTTCATCAGTGCCTTGGAGACACAAAAAAAGAAGAGCTTCATTTACACGCGCGCGTGTGTTCCTCTCTTTCTCTGCTTGCGTTTACGATAAAACCACAAGCGCTTTGAAGTTGCTTTATACACGTCTCGTTTGAAGCTTTGATACGTAGTTTAGTAGCATGGTGAAACTGACGATGATTGCGCGCGTCCTGGACGGCCTCCCTCTCGCGGAAGGATTGGACACCGACGCCTCGCTCGATTTAGAATACTACAAACAACAAGCGAAAACGCTGTTTAAAAAACTCGGGCAGAACTCATCGTCGTCGCACGCGTCGGGCGCAGGAGGCGCACCGCCGTCGAGGATGTCGTACGAATCCGGAGAGTACTTCATGCACTACGTGATCGAAAGCGGGGTGTGCTATTTGACCTTGTGCGAGAGGAATTACCCGAAGAAATTAGCGTATTCGTACTTGGAAGGTGAGAGGAAACAGAACTCGTTTTTGTTCTTCGCGCGTATTCGATTCGATTGAAATGTCATCACGTTTTCATTCGAGACGTTTGTTTGACGTGTAATGACTCACCTTATGTATATTCTCTCTGGTTGTCGCATTTAACAGAACTGCAACGCGAATTCGCGGACAAACACGGCATGAACGTCGATTCCGTCGCTCGCCCGTACGCGTTTATTAAATTCGACACGTTTATTCAAAAGACGAAGAAATTGTACTCCGATCAACGCACGCAGAGGAACTTGGAGAAGTTGAACGAAGATTTGCACGATATTCAATCGATCATGACGAGGAACATTAACGACGTGTTGGAGCAAGGCGAACGGTTGGATCGAGTGGAAAATATGAGCGGGAATTTAGCGATGGAGAGTAAAAAGTACGCGAAGAAGGCGAAGGATTTGAGCAGGCAGGCGTTGATTCAAAAGTACATGCCGGTGATTGTTTTGGTCGGGTTGTTTATATGCGTGTACGGGTTTCGGAGATTTTTCGCCGCGGCGTGAGTAAATGTGTAGATTAGAAGAAGTGTATTCCTATCATAAATATTATTATTATTATTATTATTATCATCATCATCAATACGAAGCCACGAAGCTCGCTCCAATCCCTTTATTCAAACCAAACTCGTAGCAAGTGTTGTGGACGTAGGTTTGACCAACCTCCAGCACTGAATCCGGAAAGTCTTTTTCGTTGACTGCGTTTGGCCACCACTGCGTTTCGACGCAGAAACCCGTGTTTGCGTCGTACGCGACGTTGTTTTTACCTCTCGTGGTGCCATCGAGAAAGTTGCCGGTGTAAAATTGAAAGCCGGGGGCGTCGGTGTATACGTCCATGGTACGTCCGCTCGAAGAACTTTCGAACGACGCGCAATGGGTTAAACTTTCGTTAAATCGCGTCGATGGAATGCTTGCATGTCGCGAATAGTTAGAATCTTCCACCGCAAAGTACGATTTCGGACGATTATTCACCGATCTCGAGAAGTTGTCGCCGTCGATGCAAAAATTGTGATCGAATCCGAGCGGCGTGCGCATAGGCGGCAACTGCGCAAAGACTAACCTTTTCTCGGAGAAATCAAACGCCTCGTGACATTCGCGGATTTCACCGGTTGGAATATTTTCATCGTCTAAAACTAAGTACTTCGACACGTTCGGAAACTCCGCCAAGTGATACCCAACGTCTTCGTTCGAATCGCACCCGCTAAGATTGAAATACGAGTGTTGCGCCAAACAAATCGGCGTCTTGGCGTCCGTCGTCGCTTTGAACTCGCACGTAAGCGACGCGTACTTTTCCACGTACAACTCGCACGACGGCGCTTCCAACAGAGACATTTTCTTCCTCTCGCGAATTTTCGCGCGCTCAATAATCCGCACTCGATACACGACGGAAATCTTACAATTTCCCGGGAACCCTTTTTGCTCTAAATCTCCGCTCAACACGCTCAATTCCACGTGGCTTTCCGACACGTCTTTCAGCGTCCATCGTTTCACGTCCAAGCCTTCAAAACCGCCGTGTAACGTGTGTTTCTCCCCATCGTTTCGATCGCACTTATATTCCACGCCATCTAAGGTATATTTCCCATCTTTGATCCTATTCGCGACTCTCCCTACGACGACGCCAAAGTACGGATGGTCGTCCACTTTCGCGTACTCCTCCACTGAATTAAAACCTAAAACGACATCCTCCACGTCCTCGCTTTCTTTACTCGGCACTCTCAGCGCCACAATCGCCGCCCCAAACGTGGAAATATCAACCTCTATTCTCACGTCCTCCTCTTCTTCCTCCTCCTCTTCCTCTTCCTCGCTCTCGTCGCTCGCGCCTTTCTTCATCTTCATCCTCTTCTTCCCGAACAACAACTCTTTCGTCGTCGTCTTCGCCCGTTCTCTTTTCTTCCCGTCCTCTCGACTGCTCGCGCGAATGGTGATCATCTCGAACCCTTTCTCGTTCGCGCGTCTCACGCGCTCCTCGTTTCGCTCCATTTTTTGCTCCATTTTTTCTTGTGGGGAAAGAAAACCAATTTCTTCTTCTTTAATAACTTTTTCTTTAACTTCTTTACTGCTGCTGCTTTTGTTCGCTGCTTTTGCGTCGTCGTCCTTCTCGTCGTTTGAAGGAGGAGTTTTAATCGTTTCGTTCTCGTCGAAAGGTGTCTCCTTTTCCTTTGTCTTCTTTGTTTTCTTCTCTCCAAACCGTCCAAAAATGCGCTTAAAAATCGCGGGAACGTGTCCAACTCTGTGGTGGTTTTGGACGAGTAAAGCGCACGCGGTGGACGCGAGCGCGATCGTCGGGAGGACGATCGAAGGAAATTTGTTCGTGCCAGTATTGGAGGACATTTGCTTTTCGTATGTATTCTTTATTTTGCGCAGAGGGTAGAAGTGTTTCAAAGCGTGTTCGTAAAGTGAGAGAAAAGATATTTATGACGATTTTACCTTTAGGAGGAGGAGGAGGAAAATCGAGCGGCGTCGAGCGCGATGTACTCCTCCTCCTGATATTACGGTATTCTGGAATAATACTACTACGTGTGTGAGTGTGACAACGCGCTCTCTATTTATCATCATCAGATTTCTCTCTTCAAGCTTCAATTGTTATTGTTTTGAAACGCTTCCCATTTGGCGTCTTCCGCGTCGACGTCCGGTAACATCTCCATGCTTTCGCCTCTGGAATTTCGTCTCAAATCTGTTTTACTTCCAAACTTTCGTTTTGATTGGAGTTTTTCGCTCGCTTCTCCTGGACAGTGCGAGCAGACCCAGTCTTCGTTCCATTGGCCGAGGTTTTCGCGCAAAGAGCCAGTCATGCCGGAGAACAAACCTTCCTCGTCGGAGTCGTAGTCCTCGGAGTCGGAGTGGTCGCCCATGACTTCAACTTGGATTAAGCCGGCGGAGTAAGCGGCGACGGCGCCGGAGAGGCGGGCGAGTTGGCGGACGGTGATGTTATTGATGCGCTCTTCGATGCGTCCGCGGAGCTGTTCGGTGAGGACGAGCGCGATCATGTTGTAGAGCCACGCGGCGGAGGTGCCGCCGATTTCGACGTCGAGTTTACCGACGGCGATGTGCGTCGTGTGAACGCGCAAGGTGAGCACCGGGTCGGTCCCGAGGAACTCGGCGCCGAGGACGTCCTCGACAAACTTGCGATTTTTCTCCAGCTGCGCTTGCCTATCTATTTGTTCACTCTTTCCATTTTTCTCGTACCTGTTGTTGTCGTTTGCGGATTTGCTTTTGCTAGTAATATTCTCGTTTTTGTCTCGAATCATGTTGCCGTCGAAAGACGGCTTCCGCGGTTGAAAGTACGCGTGCTGTTGGTGTTCTCGCGCGTCTAAGGAACTTTCGTTCGGAGATTGCGGCGGCGTGTCTTCCGGAGACTCCGGAGGTTCGCCAAACGCGCCTCCGCCGCCAAACGCGCGGTCTAACGCGCTCGATAACGCATCGTCCACGGTGGATAAATCGAAATTGTTGTTCTTGTTCCCGCCACCTCCGGCTTCTTGAAACGACGGAGACGAATCTTGGTGGGGATTCTTTCCGCTCGGACTCAAAACCGGCGTCGCAAATTCCGAGTTATTTTCATCCGCTTCAGCCGCGGCGCCTTTCCTCCTCTCCTCTAAACTCGCTTGAAACTTCGCCGTCAACTCGTCTCTCGTTGTTTCATTCTTCACGATTTCCACGCCTTGGTTAACAATCTGTACCAATCTCGGCGTGTTGATGATGATCTCGTAAGAAATGCCAACTCTCGCTCCGTCTACTTTCACCGTGCACAAACCTTCGCCGTCGATGACGCCCCACCCTCTTGGATGTTCGCAATACGCGAACTCAATCTCTTCCATGTTCGTTTTGATTCCTCGCACTTCCACCGTGGAATGTAACCCGGTGTTGTTGTTGTTATTGCTACTATTATTTCGTTCGTTGAATTGATGGTATCCACTACCGTCGTCGTACGAATTCTCAAAATCTTCGTCGTCCTCGGAATCGTCCTCGGAATCGTAATACTCGTGGTGTCCGTCTTCGTCTTGGCCGTGGTGATGCGGTTTTCTATGATGCTTTCTATTATTACTGTTGTGCTTCTCGCCGTTGACGTGATTGATGACTCGCAAAGCGCCTTTATCGATGGAAAACTCGCTGAAGTGCAAGTTGTCCACGTGGTAACACACGGAGCCAATCGGCGAGTCGTAAATCCCGTCCACGCGAGGCAACTCTAATTTTGAAATCAACTCGCAGCTCACCTCCACCGCGTTCCTGATTAAACTATTAAATCCAGGCACGATTTCTTCTTTTAAGAGTTTATTAATTTGCTCGTCGCCCCGAATGTCTCTCCAAATCGATTGCGATTCTTCGCCTAAGGTTTTAAACCTAGAGTTGACGTTGCTCTTCTCGTCCAAACTCGCGCCGTTGTTTGATCTCAAACCACCCCCGGGTGTTCTCGGAGAGTTCATCAGCGACCCTCCGTCGCTCCCCGTACCTCCTCTCGGACTGCTTAACCCGTCTAACCCCATAACGGCTGCCATCGCCGCCTCTTCCTCTCTCTTCTTCTTATCCTCTTGCAACTTTCTCAACAACTCTCTCACTCTGCTGCTTAACCGATCGACCGTCGTCTTCATGCTCGAGACGTTCGAATTCGCGCTCGCTCGACTCCCTAACTTCTCCCAAACTTCTTTCCCTAAAACCTTCGCCGCTTCCGCCAACTCTTTCCTATTCTCCGACGTCTCGATTAACCGTTTCAAATTCGCCGTCGCCTCGGCAAACACCGACGCCGTTTGCGAAGTCGACGCGCTCTTCACCGCTAAACTCTCCGCAATCTCTAAAACTTGCGACGCTCTTCGTTTCGCCGTTTCGATGTCCTCTTCTTTCCTCAGAGAGTTATCGAATAAATCTTGACTTTTTAGTTGCAACTTTTTGGCTAAATCGGACGTTTCCATCAGCTCTTTCGCTTTTTGCTTGATCTTCGCTTCTGCGCTTTCATCGAGTAAATATTCGCTCGCGGTGTCGAGCGTTTGGTCGAAATTTTTGGAAACGCGTTCGTCGTTGGAGAATTCGGCGAGTTTTAAGGAGGCTTGGTGCGTGAACTCTTTCGCCACGGATTTGAGTTCTTCGCCTCTTTTACCGTCTTTATTCTCGTCCGTCATGATGCTTTCTCGTCGTCGTCGTCCTCCTCCTCCGGAGCGGAAACTTGATTCGAAGTTCTTATCGGAGAGAAACGAAGTCAAACTTTCCCGAACAAATGTTGTAAGCCTTTGATGAGTTACAAAAGTATTCTCTCTCTCTCCTAATCTGTCTGTCTCTGATGAATAAAGAAACCGCCACCAAACAATGCGAGAGATGAAACAAAGTGCTTTTCAAATCGAGAAGAAGGAGGCGCGAGAGAGAAGAGAGAGGCGCAGACGATGCGTGGTTTTCTGATGGGAAATGGACTTGAGTAAGCCCTCATTGATTTTAGGGTTTAGGGTTTCGTTTAGGGACTCATTTTTACTCGCTTATTACATATTACTATTTTAGGAGGAGGAGGAGGAAAAGGAGGAGGAGGAGGAGGAAAAGGAGGAGGGAGGATGCTTTCTTATAACACATCGATGCCGAATAAGGTCAACAACGTCTCACTTTCCCTCATTTTTTGGCAAAAAACGTCGTGTAAACCACTCTCGACCGTACGTTTACTCGACGCGAGAACGCCTCGCGCGTTGACGTACGCTTCGTTTTTGTTCGAGCAGTCGTAGACGAGTCGAGAGCCGAAGAGGTCGGTGACTGTACCACCGGAGGCGCGGAGTACTGCTTCGGGAGCGGCGGTGTCCCAGGCGCACGTGCCCATGTGCATCAACGCGCAGTCCGGCGGAGCGTTTTTTGTTTGTGTCGAAGGGTCGTTTGGAGTCGTCGTCGTTGGCGGCGTTTGTTGAGAAGACGACGAAGAAGGCGAGATTCCGGTCGCAACGCGGAGGATTTTGTTCCCGGCGCCGCCGGTGATTAAACGTTCCGGTGGGGTCGGATAAGCGTTGTCATCGCGTATGCATTCTTCGACTACTTCTACCGCCGCGCGTAACGCTTTCGATTTACTGTCGCCGGTAGTGAGGATGTACGGCGAACTCGGCGTCGTCGTTTCGGACGATACGCGCTGCTTTTTCTGCTGCTGCTGCTGCTGGTTTGTCGTCGGCGTTTTTGTTGTTTTTGTTTTTGTCGTTTCAGCGAGTGCGATGGTGGTGGCGGCGGCGGCGGCGTTCCCTAACAACGTCTCGTTGCACGTCTCCAAAACTCTCACCACCGTTCCTCCCTCATCCTCCTTTTCGTAACACATCCCGTACACCACCGCCAACGCTTCGACGTCGCAATCTTTTGTAATTTCCCCTTTTGGAAACGGTATACCTACGACACCGACAACTGCTCGTCCTTTATGCGCGATACCAATCAAACACTGACAATTTTGGTACCGTTCTTCTATAAATTCTCGCGTCCCGTCTACCGGGTCAACAAACACGACGCAGTCGCCGACTCTGACTTCAACGTCCTCCACCTCCTCCATCTTCGAAAACTCAAAACAATCGTCTCTCAACTTCTCCTCATCTTCCCTCGGCTTTGCGTTCGCGTCGCCATCTTCCTCGCCGACGATGTTCAACCGCTCTCCGTAACTCTTCCTCAACGCGCCGATGATAACCGATTGCGCGTTCACGTCCGCTTCCGTCAAAGCGCTTCTCGCGTCGTTCTCGTCTTTGAACGTGTGTTTAATCTTTTCCTTTTTCATCGCGAAATTTCCGTCATCATCCATCACGCGTTTGTTTCGTTTCGCGACCGCGCGTATCTCTTTGCATCCTCGAACGCACGCGTCCACGCAGTGCTTCGCGAGCAGTTTGAGAGATATTTTCTCATCAGCACCACCAAACTCCGTCATCTTGTCTGTGCGTTTGTGGGGCGTTCCAACCAGTTCAAATCAATCCTTTTCGCCCGAAATATCCTCAGACGACGATAACGACTTCGACGGTTTCGTCGACGCGCTTTCAGAGCTGCCACTGAATAAAGAAAAAGACACCGAACTGCTCGCGCTTTGCCCTATCGCCGAGTTTTTATACGCCTCGGATTGGGAAATGCTTTGCACGTTGTGATGCAAACCAGCGGCCCAAACGACGAGCGCGAGAGAAGCAAACGCGCGCGAGCTGTTGCTTTGGAGCATGTACAATACTAACAACAACAAAACTTTTCTTTCAACAGCAAACGCTTTGTTTTGTTGTTGTTCTGCGGGGAAGCAAAGTGATGATGATGTGTGAATTTGTGCAGTTTGCTGCTTAGTACTTAATTACTTGACTAAAAACAACCGCGGCTTGACGACGACAATCGACAACACGAAGATCTGTTGTTCTTCTCTGCGCTATGGTGAGCTACGTGGGTGCTATTGAGGAGTTTACTACCGCCACTTCTTTCTCGGTTTCGTCGGTTGAGGAATTTCTTTCTTTGCGATTTCGTGAGCGGTATCGGCGTTTCGACGGCGGCGTTGTGCGCTTTCAAGGATTGAGGTTTCGGGGAGGCGGTGGATCCTGGAGGGTGGATGCGCATCACGTGTTCGGCATTTTCGGGGATGCAGTAAATGCATCCGTCGTGCGCTAAGAATCCTCCTTGGTATTTATCTTCCATCGTGCCTAAATCGCCGCCAACGAATGAACACTCGGCAGTTTCCGGGTTTATTCGGAGGACGTACGGCGCGTCGCACGGGACGCCGTAAATCATACCGTCGTTGGCGAGGACGCCTCCTTGCCATTTATTTCGCAGGTTGGGAAGCATTCCTGGAAGTCCGAGACCGAGGAACTCCACGAGCGGTTCCTCGACTTCGACCACAGTTTGCTTTTTTTTACTGTTTTTCCGCTCCATGGAGTATGATTTCTCTCGCGCTTTGTTGAAATCAAAAGTTACTTTGCGAAAACCTTCACCCGCCGCAGACGGCGAACTGCTCAGACTCGCACCTGGGCTCGAAGGTGCACTTTTTTGACTTTCTGATTCATAGCCGCACTCGTTGTTATTATTATTGTTGTTGTTCTCTTCTGTTATTATATGTTTTACTTTCACGGTCGTTCTCGGATCGATCCTCAAAACGCACGCGCAATCCGAAGGTATCGCGTACACGCGACCTTCTCTATCGACGGCCCCACCACCCCATTTATACCGCCCTTCGTTCATGTCTTGCGGAAAGTTACCACCAATTTGCGTCACTTTACCTGTTTTACAGTCGATTCGTAAGATTTTATCCGCATGCGACGGGAACCCGTAAATGCATTCGTCAATCGGGCAATACGTGCCGCCGTGCCATTTATAGTCTTTCCTTTTCGCAATCTCGTGAAGTGCTCCTTCGCCGTCGAGCAGTTCCACGCGTGGGTTTCTTTCGTCTGGAATAACTTTCAACACTTTATCCGCGCAATACGGGACGCCGTAAATATTCCCGTCCGATCCGGTGATGCCGCCGTAAAATTTGTTGTTCTGCGCGCCCGACATCTTCGAAATAACATCCTCGCCAACCATACTAATCGCCTTTGCTTTCTCCGTCGCGTTTTTCCCGTTTCTCGCTTGTTTCACGTCCACCCGCAATACGGCTTTCGCGTTACACGGAATCGCGTACAAGTTTCCATCTTTTGTCTTTGCAATTTGCCCGCCGTGCCACATCCACTTCTCCTCCCATTTCGTCCGATCGTTCGCGTCGCGTAAATACAACTCCTCCATCCAATTCGCAATCTCCGGTACCTCGTTCTCCTCCTCTCGATTAAAATCCGATCTCAACACGTTATCCCCCCACGCGGGAAGCGCAAATATCGTCGGTTCCTCGCTCTCCTCGTCCACGCTCGTCACCCCTCTCAAATACTTAAACTTCCGATCGCCTAAATCCGGGCCGACGACGGACACCAAACCCGTTTTCGCGACAACCTTCAACACTCTTCTCGCGTGGCTCGGAACGCCGTAAAACGTCGTCTCTTTCGTCTCTTTATCAACAATCGTCGCCGCGCCGAGCCATTTTCGAGCGCCGCGTAACCCGTCCCCGATAAAATCGACCACCACCGTGACATCCTCCTCCTCCGAAACCTTCCTCGTGGGACTGTCCTCCTCTTCGTTCTCATCGAAATCATCATTCGTCGACGAGAGCAACACGCGCTTGCTGTTCATCACCGCCAATCTCGCTCGACGGCGCAAATCGTTCGAGTGTTGTTCTTTTTTAATTTTGTCCTCTCCCTCCATTCTTTATCTTCTTCTTCTTTAGTTCTTCTTCTTTATCCGCTCGAAGCGAGGAGATGTCTTTCCCTTGAGTTGATGAATTTGATGATGTTGTTGTGCGAGAGAGAGAGAGACCAGAGACGAAAAAAACGACGTAAATACTACGGAGTCAGTCGACTTCTGAGTGTTCCGTGAACGTCGCCTGTTGAAACGGAAGAAACTGTTGTCGTTGTTGTTGTTCTTGGTGTGCAGTTGTTGTGTGTCTTTTAGGGGAGAATTTGTGGAGCTTTTTGGTGTTGTGACAGAGGAGAAAAAAAACGAACATTTTTACAACATCTCGCATCTCTCTCTCTCTTTCTCTCTTTCTCTCTCTCCCTATCTATCTACCTACGTGCTATTATGCTTTTTCTCCGTGTTCTTCGTATTCTTGTTCTTTTATTCTTCGAGAAAGGCGAGGATTTTCGGGTACACCAACACCGGCGCTCGCTTACCGCAGAGAACGTCGTAGTGACTCATGTGGCTCGGAACCGCGTCTCCGTTGGCGTCTCTCATTTCGGGCATATCATCACTTTTTACGCGGCCAGAGTTTAGGAGGTCGCGCTGTTTTTGCTCTTCTTCTTTGTCGATGATGTTTTCGCCTTTTTCTTTGTCGTCGTCGTTTTCGAAAATGGACCCGTCGCCGACGCACTCGTATCGAGCGTTGACTCTTTTCGCGAAGGCTTTGACTTGTTCGGGAGGAAAGATTGGGTCGGAATCGGCGGCGATGCAAAGCATGGGGACGTTGCTGTTGGCGAACGCGTCGACGTAGTTGATGACGGGTTTTTGCATTTCCATTGGGTCTTCTTTGAATTTGTTTTCGCCAAAGATGGTGATTTCGGACGGGCGTTTGGATTCCGTGAAGAAGTTTCGCAAGCCTTCGCGCGAGCGCATGCCGCCCGGAGTGAATAACGTGCACATTTGAAGAAGTAGACTTAACGGGACGTTATCGAATCCGTACACGAGGAGTTTTCGGAGAAATTTTGCACTCGTGGCGCCCGGGTAACACGTCGTCGCAGAGACGGAGTTGTTCCAGAACGCCGAGGCTGGATTCGAAACGTCTTCTTGCCTTTTCTCGTCCGGCGGGCCCAAGACTCGAGTGAACAGTTCCGCGGTGCCGACTGAAACCGGCTGTAACGGTAAGTGTATTTTTGGTATCGCGGATGCGCCTCCGGTTAAACCTCTCGGTAAATGCCCGGCTAATGCCGCGAATCGAGCGTAAATGGACGGTACCGTCTGCGCGTTAGTCGAAGAGCACTCCAACGACGACGCTAAAGCGATGACTTTCCGAATCGACCACCCTGGGTGTTCGTGTTGACTTCTGGCCGCTATAGCGCACGCGAGCATACCGCCCATCGAGTGACCGATTAAATCGTACTCAAATGTATCCCTTTGTGCCCGGCCTTCGTTGACCATTAAGTTTCGTATATACGTAAACGCCGTCGGCAAATCGTCCAAAACGTACGTATCGAAGTCCCATCCGCCGTATACGGTAGGCTTGATTTTCGGCACCGAAACAATAATTTTCTTCTTCGTTTGCGATTTCTTTTTGCTCGATTCGTCGTATTGCTCCTCGTCCTCGACGTCTTCCTCCATCACGAGCTTCGTGTAACTCTCCAGCGGCGTCTCGTGGTTCCTCGCGTGACCAACCCCTCGAGATTCGCAAATCCAAACTTCTCTGCGTAGTTTTTCCGCGCATAATCTTGGCATGGAAAAACCATCGCTCGCATCAACATCGAATGTGTGCGCGTTCGACGCGCATCCTGGAATGAATATAACCGGCGGCTTCGAGTAATCCACGTTCGCGCTCGACCTTTTCGGAAGATACCGGAGTAAAGAGACGGACCAATTTTCGTTCGGTATCGGCACGAAATGCATCTCGTCCGCGTCGAGTGCACCCATAGCCGCGCGTTCCGCGTCGGTGAGTTTATATATCGTCGGTTTCGTCGCGTCCGGATACGCCACGGGAACCTTATTTTTCTCTCTCTTCTTCTCCGACGACGCATTTTTCCTTCCCAATAATGCCGCCGGATTATTCGATGAACTCGTCGTCAAAACGCCCGCGGTGCCCTTCCCGTTATTACTATTATTCACTTTCACCCGTAAACTCCTCGCCGCTTTCCCTGCTTTATACTGCATCGCTTTCGCCACTCGATCCGATTGTTTCGCGTTTCTTTTCATCCTTTCCAGTTGCTCGGACGCGTCGAATTCGTCGTACGACTTCAGCAAAGAATCAAAAATCCCGCTCGCTGAAAAGTTGTTGGTCTTGGTGTTGGAGTTGCTTTTCCCTCCACCAACAGAACCAGAACCACTTCCACCACCGCCAGTGTCGACGACGGATTCAAACACGACCGCATCCACGTTCAAATTTCCTCCTTCTTCCATATTCTCCTCGTTTTCCTCCTCCTTCATCGATGCCGTGGTCGAAGAGATGATGTTGTTCTTGGCGCAACTTTGAAAGCGTCGTCGATTCCCTAACGAGAACTTCGAATTGGAAATTCGTCTTAAAGAAGACAAAGAACAGAAGCGCTGCTGCTGCTTTCGGTAACATCCGAACGAAGACGAAGTAGACGACGAAGCGTGCTTTGACGAAGTAGACGCGACCTCTCTTCTTCGAGGATTATTCGCGAATGGTGTTGTTGTTTGATGGCAAAACATGATTTTGATTTTTGGGTCAATGCGTCAGCGTTTTGAGGCAAAATGATGGTTTTCTACGTTTTATATGATACACTTTACAATGCGCACTTGATGTCGCATTATTTGATGCTTCCTGCAGTTGATGCACTACCAATTACCGAGATATTCGATTTTCGTATCCAGGCGAGCACTCGTTCACGATGGAAGTTCGATCTATTTTAGTCGAAACTCGACGAGCGATACTCGAGACGACGATATCGCTACTCTCGAAGGGCGTCGAGTCGACTTTGCACGTCGACGACGACCGGCCGTCTTTCATCTTCTTCTTTGGAAACCGATGGGACGACGACCGCCTCAGTAGTCTTTGGTTGTTCATGTTCGACGACTTTCTCCGGCATTGCACCCGCGACCTCGCCGGCAAACTCTTTCAAAATCACATCCACCGCTCTCTCCGTTTCCTCTTCCTCGTCGTCCGTCGAAGCCATCCCGGCGAACGCGTCCTCGAGAACGTCCTCGATGACGCCTAATTTAAACATCTCTTTGCTCATAGCGACGACGTCTTTGGTCGCTTGACCGACGTTCGCGATGGCGTTCATCGACTTTAATATCTCTGCTGATGTTTTTACGCTCCCCGCCTGCGCCAACCTCCCCACGGACTCCCCTAGACGCATGGAAATCGAATTATAGTTCGCCTTTGTTTCGTATAAACTCTCCATCGTTTTCCTCGCTTTCGCGATTTCTTTCGCTAAAACTCGCGCAGAGTTTATATCTTGTCTTTTCAGGCACGTTTTAATCTCTCGAGTGGTTTTCATGCACTCTCGTTTGATCTCGTTAATGTTCGCGTCTATTCGTCTCTGTTCTTTCCGGATGTTCGATTGCCACTGTTTGGCGAGTTGTTTCGGGTCTGGAGGTTTGAAGAAAGCGATTATTTTCTCCATTTTTTTATGATACTATCGTCTTCGCGCTTCCCTTTCTCGAACCAGGTGGTAGGACACGGGGTACGCGTGTTAATGGTGAATTTGTGCGCAGTTATTACCCCACCGATGAATGAAGAATCCCTCAGAGATTTCCCCAACGGAATGGAATGAAGACAACGGATGACAACGACGACGAGGACAACGATGAAACGAATACCAGCGAGAATAACATCATCGTTCGAGTGTTATTCTGCGGCGAAGAATTCATCGGTGGATTCGAAGCCACGAAACGCTACGTAGAAGCATCGTCATCGTCATCATCATCATCATCCGATGGTGTAACGGTAAAAGTCCAAAACTGCCCCCGGGAAAGAGTGAAAGATATGATTCAGGAGTACGACGTGTTGGTGCCACTGATGACCAGATTCGACGAAGAAGTTATCAATTCTGCTGCTGGTAATGGTTTTGGTGATCGTGGGAAAAAGTTGTCAAAGTGTAAACTGATACTACAATTCGGCGTCGGCTTAGAAGGAGTGGCCATCGATTTGGCCACAAAAGCAGGCATAAAAGTCGGACGAATTCGCTCGGACTCGAACCCGAACGCAACGAGCACGGCGGAGATGGGGGTTTTTTTAACACTCGCGGCGTTAAAAAAAGTAAACGAGTGTCAAATATCCGTCGAAAATAAAGTGTTGGGATCACCGATGGGGGAGTCGTTGTTCGGGGCGACTGTTTTGTTCGTCGGATGGGGACGCGTCGCCAAGGCGCAAGCGAAGATGTTCAAGTTTGGGTTTCAATGTAAGATTTACGCGTTGAGACGGAAACGAGAGAGGAAAGGAGAAGAAGATGATGAAGACGACAACGAGTTGTTAGATGGCTTGTACGAGGGCGATATTTCGGACGTAGATTTAGTGGGTAGCTTTCCGAGCGGGCGAAATAATATCGTCGTCATCGCGTGCACGTGTACGCCGGAGAATAGAAAGATGGTGAATAAAACATTTTTAGATTCGCTAAAGTTTGGAGAGGAGAGAGTGCCTGGTATAGTTGTGAACGTCGCCCGCGGCGCGTTGGTGGATGAACGAGCCATGCGCGAGGCGTGCGAAAATGGCACGGTTTTGTATTACGCCACGGACGTGTGTTACGACGAACCGGTGGATGTGGGCGGCGACTTGCTCAGCCTCGGCGAAAACGGGAAACGGGCGTCGAACATCTTCGTCACGCCGCACGTCGGAGGCGTCACCGTGAACTCGTACGAACGAATGGGGAAAATCGTCGCCGAATATGCTAGAAAAATAGTCAAGGAGAAAAGAATCGAAAGCGACGAGTGCGTGTCCATCGTCAATTGAAGAAGTTTTATTATAATACCAATTGATGATATCACTTGCTCCTAGTGGTAGCGCGTGTAATTTTACAACATATTATATTATTACTCCTCGTCTCCAATCGCACTTCTCACGTTCGCTTGTAAGTGCGCCGGCATCATTCCACCTCTTTTGCCCATCAGAAAACCTTGTCCGCCAACGTCTTTATTTTCACCCGCTCCCTTGTGCTTAATTCGTCGCTTCTCTTTGCGTTTTTTGTGGAACTTGTGTTCCGGACGAACGCGTTGGGACGTTTTTTTCGTATCGTTGTTGTTTAATCGCGCGTGAAAGTCGGCGACTAAATCAGCAACGTCGAGGTCGTCTAAATCTTGCACTTCGGATGTGACACTCGTCGATTGTTGCTGCAACTTTAAGAGCGCCTTTTGGGTGTCTTCGGTGATGGCGCCGGCGCCGATGCCGTCGCCCATTTTACCGCCGTACGACTCGTACGGTTTCTCGCAGTGCAACAGACGACCTTCGGCGTACATTTTCAACAAATATCTACCGGCTTTACTATCATCGGGTCGACCGTGGACGAGCGCCCAGCCTCGCGCGGCGCAAAACGCGCGCAAGAGTTCACCCGCGGTTGGTTGTCTGTTTTGGTCTTCGTGTAATGCCGGTTTCGGTAACTGGCAGTGTAACGCAACCTCCAACGATTTACGCGGTATGCGTTCGCAAATTTTCGACACCGGAACGCGAACGTCCGTTAATCGGTCGACTGGTAACACACCTGCGCACACTAAATCCGCTCTCGATGACGCAAAGGAAGGGAAAACTAAACCAGGCGCATCGGCGAGCGTCAATCGAGGCCCGAGGTCGAGCGTTTGATATCTCTTCGTTTTCCCAGGCGTCGCGGATACTCCCGTTTTCTTGGTCCCAATTAACGAGTTCACCGTCGAAGATTTCCCGACGTTCGGGTATCCAACGAAACCGACGACGACGCGATCGCGTCGGTGTTCTGGAAAATCGAGTTGTTCGTCCGCGTATAACGTCGGATCGTTTCGAGTGACTCTGGCTGATTTCACCGCTAACCGCTCCAATTCTGCGAGAAGTTCGTCGCGATCGAGCACCCTAGCGCGCGGATCGTTGCGGCCGTTTTTATTATTACTACTAATACTAGCAATTGTATTATTTTCTTTCCCTGGTACTGTTGCTGCTTTCGTCGGCGATTGCAAACTCGTCTTTGTGGCTTGCGTCCATCCGGACATCGCCGACGGCGGTCTGAGTTGTTCCGTCGCCGCAATCGAGCTCGCGTCTTCTTCGTTTTGTTTTCCTTCATCAGTCAACGAGGACGAGGACGACGACGACGATACATCTCCTCCACCGCCTTCCCTCTCTCCTTCCTCTCTTTCATCCTCGCTGGAGGAGCTCGAGCCGTTCTCGTACTCCCTGAGCCTCGCCCTTTCTTCCGCCTCTAACCTCGCCAACGCCCTCGTCCTCTTCTCCAAAATCGCATCCCGCTCAATCTTCTCCGTCGCCGCCTTCGCGCTCCAAAACAAATATTTCACCCCCATGTCGTCGAATTTATCCGCCCACGCCGATCTCAGCTCCTCGTGCAACAAATCCGCTTTATTCAGAACCATCACGCACTCTTTCCCTTCGTTCAACTCTTTCACGTACCTCTCCAAATCTTCGCACCTGTAAAACATCGGATCCCTCGCGTCCACAATCTGCGCCACGCAATCCGCCAACTCGCACGTCCTCCACAACTGCTTCCAAATCTCCAGATTCTTCTCGAACGGCGTCAATCTCACTCTTTCCGTCTCTTCGATCTCCGCCAAGGTTCTTCGCCACTCGAGAAACGCGTTCTTCTCGTTTTGATCGAGCGCGTCCCTCGGCGTCTCCGTCGTCCACGCCGGTCGTCGAGGAATCCTCGCCGCGTTTTCGTGCGTCAGTTTCGCTCGCTCCACTTCCTCTCTCGTCGCCTCGTCCCCGAGTATATCTCCTCCAACACTCATCCGATGAGTATTCGTGGTACTGTTGCTTGCGTATTCCGAACCACCCCCAGTGCTCACGACCACTGGCCCTCCGTACCTTTCTCTTTCCGCGGTAAAATCTCGGTTCGAGAGTTGCGCCATGGCCATCATTTCCTCCAAATCGTCTCTCTCGAGCACGGACACGAGTCCTTCGCTTTCTCGCGTTTTATTCGCGTCTTGGTTCGTCGTGTTCGAGTAGTTGATGTGCGTCCCGTCTTGGCCTCGAACGGAGGATTTGTGCGCTTTCCTTTCCGCCGCTTTCGACAACGCGAGGCCTAAACCGGTGGATATTTTCTTGCCTCCGTTACGACTGCCACCCATGGTGTTGTTGTGTGTTGTCTCTCTTCCGCTCGATGACGTGCAAAAAGCGATGCGTGTTTCGCGATGCGCGCGTCTTTGTTCTGGAGGAAACGTCACGTCTCGCCGCCGCTTTGAAACTTCACTTTTCTCGAGCGCGTGCGGAGACTACTTTTAGTAAACACAGAGAGCGGCGCGCTCCTTTTCGACGAGAGAAGAACACGGAGAGAGAGAAAAGAGAGAGAGAGTTTTATATTACTGTCCTCGATCGCGCGCATAAAATCGATACGCTCGTTCGGGAAAAGAGCGCGTCGTTCTCGTCCCATCGCTTTTCGGGGAAATCAAACGAACGGATCGAATCACATCGAGAAGAGTAAACGCTTACACACACACACACACATAAAGTCATCATGGCGACAAAAGTCCAGCGCATAATGACGCAGCCGATCAACCTCATCTTCCGTTTCCTGCAAACGAAAAGCAGAGTGCAGATTTGGCTGTACGAACACGCCGCGAACGGAGACGTTCTGGAAGGGCAAATCGTCGGTTTCGACGAGTACATGAATCTCGTCCTGGACGATTGCGAGGAGGTGAAGCGCGTCGGAGGTGCGACGCGAAGGACGAGCGTCGGGAGAGTTTTATTGAAAGGTGATTCGGTCACCATGATGGTTAAAGTAGACAAATAGTACCATATACATACTAGTGCTAAAGTAAACATACATTCCATTTCGTTTCGTGTTTCCCTCACAAAATGTCTTCCGCGCAACCACATCAACACCGAGAAAGAGGAGGACGAGACGGAGGCGGCGACCCGTTCTCGTCCGAATCGTTCGACCCGATCGATTTCATCAACGCCATCTTCCCTTCTTCTTCGTGCGAGAGCAGCAGCAGCGGGGCTTCTCTCTCCGCGCGCGACGCGTTCAACGATGCCAACATACACGACACGAACACCGGTGGGGGAAAATCATCATCGAATCGTACGAACACGAATGATGATGCGTTCGCGTTGCTCGAACAAAAGCTGAGACGCGCGTCGCGACAAATGGATAAAGACGTCCGAAAATCCATCCGGGACAGATCGATTGCCGGTGAACGCGTGGCGAGCGACGTCGCGCTCGCCGAATGCGCCGCGGAACAGTTGCGTGTGAAAATGCTTCAGCTTTCGCTCGATTGCGAACGCGCATACGAAAGGTCGAGGGATATTTCGAGAGACGTGGGGAAACTGGACGCGTGTAAGAAACGATTACAGAAAGCGATCACATCTTTACGGAGATTATCGATGTTTGTGTCGGCGACGTCGCAGTTGGAAACGATGTGTCATCGGAGGAATTATCGGGAGGCGGCGCACTTGTTAGAAGCGGTTGGGCAGTTATCGCAACACTTCGCGGAGTACGGCGACGTGCCGAAGATTCAAAGGTTGAGGGCGAAGTACGAGGAAATCGCGAGTGGGTTGAAGACGGCGGTGTTCGAGGACTTTGCGACGTTGTGGCAACCGACGATTTTGATGAACGATCCGAACGCGTTTCGGACGTTATCGGACGCGTGCTTAGTCGTGGACGCGTTGGAGCCGAGGGTGAGGGAGGACGTCGTCGGGAGGTTGACGAGTAAAGAATTGGCGGAATACGCGGCGAGTTTTGCGAGCGAGAGGAATAACGTGGAGAGCGTAGATAGGAGGTGTAATTGGATCGCGAAGAGGGTGAGGGAGAAGAGCACGGCGTGGGGGGTGTTTCCAGAGCGGTGGGCGGTGGCGAGATTGTTCGCGGCGAGTTTGTGTAAAATGACCAGAGCGTTCGTGACGGAAGCTTTGGATAATAAGAAGGAAATGATGCGCGCTGAATACGGCAATAATAATATTAATACTATTAACGGAAGCGTAGACGATGTGAACGCGTTATCGCAACAGAACTCGGACGACGCGCAGGTGTTGTTGATGGCGTTGAGGAGGACGCTTGAGTTTGAAGCGGAATTGGACGAGACGTTTGGGAACGGCGAAAAAAGGTCTTCGTCTTCGTCGTCGACCTCGTCGGACGCGACGAACGCTAAGGGCGTCTCGTTACAGGAAGGAGAAACGAGTTTAGATGGTGAAACCGCCTCGGCCGTGCGAGAACGCGCCGAGCGCGAACGTAAACAAAGAGATTTAAACGCAAACAATCGAGGTCGAATGATGCCGATGGATTCCGCCGCCTCGGCGGCCATGAATATCACGTTCAGAGGCGCTATTTCCGGCGCGTTTGAGGGACACTTGCAAAGTTACGTCGATTTAGAAAAGAGACAAATGCTCGATGGCATCGAACGAGGGACGAAAACCGAGACGTGGGGGTCCGCGGATTACGAAGCCGGAGGAGGCGGAGGTGATGGCGCTCAAGCGGGGACGGGCGCATCAGACAGTGGCGCTCCTTCCGGATCCAAGAGTACTTCGTCATCAAACGCGGGACCGACGAGCACTACGAATAAGAGCGATAAAATTCTCATCAGCTCCGGCGATATGTTCATGAACATCAAGAAAGTGTTCAAACGATGCGCCAACTTGGCGAGAGGTCAAACGTTATTCGATATGTTCATCGCGTTTCAAGCGGTTTTAGAAACGTACGCGTTCAAACTCAACGAAAGAGCCGAACGCGCTGCGTCGGCCATCGCCAACCCTCGCAATTCCGAACAAGTCAAAATGAACGAAATCAAGGTTTTAGTTCTCATAGTGAACACGGCGGAATATTGCGCGGAGACGATTTTGCCGCTCGCGGAATCGACTCGACGCGCTTTGGACCCGTCCTTTCGCGAGAAAATTGACGGATCCTCTTCCGAAGACGCGTTTCAATCATGCATCGCGAAAACTTTGAACACGTTAGTTCGTTCCGTCACGCTTAAAACGGGCGTTTCTACTGAGGTCTTGCGCGTGAACTGGGGGACGATTGAAACCGTCGGCGACCACTCGAAGTTTGTCGAAACGTGCGCGACGACGTTTTTGAACGCGTCTAAGATTGTTCGCGCGAACGCGTCGTCAGAGAACCATTTCCGATTCTTCTGCGAAAAGCTCGCCGCATCGGTTTCCAGAGAACTCAGAGCCACGTTACTTCGCGTCAAAAAGTTCTCTATGGTTGGCTGTCAACAAGCGCTCTTGGACGCGAACGCGATCAAATCGCAACTCCTCGAAATCCCTCTGGTCGTCTCCGGAGGAGGAGGAGGATCCTCGTCTGCGTCGTCCTCAACGAACGCAACCAATTACGCGCGCTCTTTCCGCCGAACCGTCGAACGCGAATTCTCCCGCATCGACGCCGTGCTCAAATGCGTCCTCAACCCGGAAGACTCCATCGCGGAATCCCTCCGCGCCATGGACCCGAAAGCCACCCGAAGCGAATTCACGCGCATCTGCGAAGCCAGAGGCATGCGCAAAGCAGACATCGCGCGATTCGTCGAACAGTTCGACCGCCTAGGCACCACCGACGGCGACGATACTTTCGACGAAGTATCTGTCGCTGGAGCGGCGATGGCGGGAAATTCAGGAAACGACCGCGAAAGAGATTTACGCCAACGCTCAAACTCAAATCTGAAAAATCTTATGCAGAAAATGAGCGCGGATATGAGCGGGATGTTTACTGTCAAGAAGTGATGCATTTCGTCGCATCTGTAACGTAGCAAATAGTATAATGTTCGCGTAATAAACAGTAGTAGTATTTCTCTCGAGAGTGCGTTCGTCGCGCGTGAAGGGTTCCTCCGCTTTCTCTCGTTTTCTCGCTTTGTTGCCCTTTTAAGTTTGTTTTTTACCGTTATCCTAAAACGCCACAATTTTTACCTAATACTAGTTGAATGCATCACACGCGACAACGACGACGACGACGACGACGATGAGCAACATCAAAGAGGACGATACGAAATTATTCCCGTACAACTCTCGCATCGTCCGCTTGAAAGACGAGGACCGGTTCCAAGTCTGCTTGGATTTGCGCAGACGACGGGAAACGACGACTGAAACGCAAACGCAAACCGAGGAAGACGAATTGACGCAGAGAGTTCCAAGAATCGGGGACGTGACCGCACAGCTCGCGGTGTTCGACGGACACATCACGAATTTAGCGGCGAAGTACGCGGAGAAGCACTGGTTGGAATACGTGTTCAAAGCTACGGAGAAAGAGAAGGAGGAAACCGCAAAGGAGAAGAAGAGAAAAGGTGGGAGTAAGCCCGTTTTGAGGGAAACTTCCTCTTTGGAGCCTTCGGACGCGTTTGGTGACGCAGAGGATGTTTTGAGCGAAGAGATTGATTTCGACTTGGAAAAAGCGTTGATTCGAGCGACGAGGGATCTGGAAAAAGGGTTCAAACAGCACGGGTTGGAAGAAGGGGACGAAAGCGTGCACGTGAAAAGGAGCGGATGTTTCGGAACGTGTTTCGGAGGGAAACAGAAAGTGCCCACGGGCGGGACGACGGTGACGAGTGCTTCCATTCAGAGAGGGTTGGATACCAAAGAGGGCGATGCGACGTTTTATATCGTCTGCGCGTCGTGTGGAGATTCAGGGGCGCTTTTATTGCCGCATCCGAATGAGCACGACCCGGACGATCTCGAGGTGAATTTGCGCGCGCATAAACGGTTGACGCGAGAGCACAACGCCGACGATCCTTTGGAAGCGGTGAGATTAGTGCAATCCGGATGCAGACTCGGGAGAATGCAAAGAGCGGATGGAAGCGAGATTGGTCCTCTGAGAGCGTACCCTGGAGGTTTCGCGGTGTCCCGAGCGGTCGGCGATTTCGCCGTTCCCGGGATTACTTGCGAACCGGAAGTGACGAGGGTAAAAGTACCAAAAACGGGCGCTCGATTACTCGTCGCCAGCGACGGTGTGTTTGCGGCCATTTCAGACGGCGACATTAGCGAGATTTGTGCAACCTTGAGTAGCTCCAAGGAGTGCGCGGACAAGATTATAGAAAAGGTATTGGAGTTGCGAGGAAGACACGACGATATTACGTTGTTGATCGCGGATATACCGCCGCCGGAGGAATACATGAAATTGTTTAAAGCCACGGAGATTAAGGATAGATTGCAAGTTAGCGTCGCGAGGAAAAAGAAAACGAAAAAGGAATTGATGCAGTTAATCATGGACGAGCAGAAACAAGCGAATCAGAACGCCTCCGACGGCAAAGGCAAGACAGACGTCTCCTTTGATCGAGTCATCGGCGAAGACGATTACGTTCTTCAAGAGGATGATTTCTTCATCGACGACGTTGCGGATGATATTACCGTATACGGCTTTCGAGGTACTCGACAACAAAGGCTGGTTTTTGACGAGTACCAAATCGGGGCGTTGTTAGGAAGAGGCGCGTTTGGTTCCGTTCGAATTGCCGTGCGAAGAGAAACCGGTGACGTGTGCGCGGTAAAATCGGTGCTCAAAACCTTCGAATCGAGAAAACAAATCATGAACGAAATCGATACATTGCGAATTGTCAGTGGGAAACATCCAAATTTACCCATCTTAAGCGGCGTATACCAAGACAAATCGAACGAACTCGGGATCTGTTATATCGTCACGGAAATTTGCGGCGGATCTTCCTTATTCGACGCGATTGCGCGACGCAGATGGTTCGACGAGAATGATTGGCGCGCAATAGCAGCGCAAATGCTGGGTGCGGTATCGTTCATGCACTCATTGGGCGTGTGTCACCGCGATATCAAACCAGACAATATCATGTGTAAAGATGTGTGGACGAGAGAACCGAACAGCGTCCCGCATTTGAAATTGATCGATTTTGGCTCAGCGATATTTTGCTCCGCCGGTGAAACGTTGAAAGGGATGCACGGAACGAAATTTTTCGCCTCCCCGGAAATGTGCAGCGACATGCCGTACGCGAAGAAAACGGATTGCTGGAGCGTCGGTGTGGTTTTATTAACGTTACTCTCTGGCTTTCCAGACGGACCGGCGATAGCGCAAGTCTGGCACGACATGCTTCGCGGCATCTTCCCAAGATTGGACGACTCTACGCCGAGGCACTTCGTGAAGTTGATCCGAGCGTTACTCACGGTCAACGCGAGCGAGCGACCGTCTTGTGGAGAAGTATTGGGCGTCGCGGACGATTGGTTGCGTTTCTCCTGGTCAACGTTAGAACGGTCAAAGTCTGTCGCCGGTATTAAACATCGTCCGATGCAATCGCAAAAACTGAAAATCCCGAAAAACTTAACCGGAGACGTTGGAAAAAATATAAAGACGATCGACCATAATTTCACAGGAGAAGATATTAACAACAGTAACAGTAGCAGCAGCATTGGTGGACAAAGTTCCGGACGAAGCAGTTTTGAGAGAAGTAGCGGCGAAAATTTAGGGAGGCACTCGACAATTTCTGGTAAGAAGTTCAACGCCGGTTTACTCACGGCTGAAAATTTAGCGCTTCTCGAGAAACGCGCCATGAAGAGTCCGAAATCGAAGAAGCACTTCTCTATGGACGAAATCGAGGAAGGCTCTGAGGAAGATCACGAAGAGAGAGGCGCCTTAGCTGCGCATTTGACTTTGAGCGATTTGTCCTTGGACGAACGACCGAAAAAAAAATGGCACTCCGAATCCGGCGCTCGATTGAACAATTCCGTGAAAAGGATCGCGGCTTCCGTTTTAGCGGCCGAGTACGAAAAACACGTCGCGAACGTGCTCTCTGTCTGCGCTTCCTCCGAGGAAATTCACAAAACGCTCGTAAATTTACAAAAAATGCTTGAACATGACCCGGAAGTCGCCGCGTCTGTCGCGGCTGGCGGATCAACGACCACCGTCCACGCTCGAGTAACCGCCAGAGATTTAGAAGATGCCACGAGAGCTGCTGGTGCCAGCGAGGTTGCCGCGCAATTAGCGACGCTGAGACGATTCCACGAACCTCCCGGTAGAACTTTGACATTGGACATCGAACCTCTCCGCGACCTGGAAAAACTTCACGAACGCCACGACCACGTCTTCCGCGCCGTCGACGCCGCCGCCGATTCAAGAATCCGCATTCGCGAATACACTCGAATGGATAACGACATGCGCTCGCTGGTCCAGTCCAACGTGCACACGGAAATGGTCATGGCCATGCTCGGTAAAGGGTTTCTCTCAGAGAGCGAGAAGGAGAAATCTCGACAAAGTTTAGACGGTACGAAGAAGAAAAAGTGGATCACGGAAATGCTCGACGATAGCGTCCGTTCTGGCGTCGTAGGTATAAAAACCGAGCAGGAAGTGTTGGAAGATGGGCAAGCGGAGGAAGTGTTAGCTATGATTCATCGCTCGTAGTTTTATGTTTTTACAACTCCTAAAAGGATATATTTATATCGCTACATCGGCGAGCTTTACCCCTACCGGTTTCTCGCACACCTCCACGATCACCGTTTCTTCCGTTTCCATCATCAACGCCCCAACCGTCTTCCTCTCCATCCTTTTTTCGTCGTTAATCCATCTGTATTTATAAATCGCGCCTTGTTCGAACTCCTTCGCGAGCCGTACCACGTCGCTCTCCGCGGTGGCGTCCACATCCGAAAACGCCACCGCGTACCCGTCTTCTCTCCAGTCATCCTCCGAGGAAAACCCAAACGACGGCCAATACATCGCCTGGTCTTTTCCTTGGCTTCCTCTCGATGCGATTAATTGCTTTATCTTCTCTTCCAACTTTTCGTTCGCTCGCTCGTTTCTCGCTCGTGAAATTACTTCCACGCCTCGCGGGTTGTGCGCAGTCAAAGCGAACACTTGTTTCCTCCGTAACCAACTCGGAAACTGAAACGCATCCTCATCGCTGTTACTGCTACTCATCGTGCTCGTATTAGTATTCAAAGTTGGTTTCATGTACAACACTTTTTCTTTCGATTCCGGGCAATCGATCCACGCTTCGTACGCTCCCGCCCATAATTCTTTCAACTGTTTTTCCCCGCTCCTCGTAGGGGTCGTCATGGAAGAATTCGAAGAAAAACGAACACCTTTATTCAGTGCGAAAGTCGTGAAGGCGTAACAGCAGCAACAACACAGAAATGCGCCTCCTTGTTTTGATGCCGTTGAACTTGTTATCTTCGCGCTCTTCAATCGGTCTCGAACTGCGAGAGCATTACCGGAGATGCGAGACACAGATGTCCTCATTTTGAAGCATTTGTCCAATTCCAATTTGCGTCATTTCAAAAACACACGAACACTATGGCTGCCGAAGAAGAGGAAGAAGAGTTGCTCGATTACGAGGAGGAAGACGTCGCTAAAACGACCACCCTGACGGCATCAAAAGATGGCGAAAAGAAAGGGGAAAAGAATAAGAAAAAAGGGTACGTTGGAATGCATTCCACCGGATTCCGGGACTTCCTCTTAAAGCCGGAATTGCTCCGAGCGATCGTGGATTGCGGTTTCGAACATCCATCCGAAGGTAATTACACGTAGAAATTCTCGAGAACGCGATCGTCCGTTGTTAGTATTCGTAGTCTTTTCCTTTAGACGCTCTCTTTTTTGTCTCTCTCTCTCGAAAACGATGCGCGTAAGAGTTCTCAGCGTGCATTCGTATCATAATTGGACACGTAATTGGACAACTAATTGGCCGGATTTAAAAAACTCACAAAAATTTCTCAATTTTAGTACAACACGAGTGCATCCCGCAAGCGATTCTCGGGATGGACGTCCTGTGCCAAGCAAAATCCGGGATGGGAAAAACCGCGGTGTTTGTGATTACGGTGTTACAACAACTCGACCCGTCGCCTGGGGAGGTTGGCGCGGTGATTATGTGTCACACGAGAGAACTCGCGTATCAAATCTCGCACGAGATGACTCGGTTTAGCGCGCACATGCCGAACGTGAAATGCGCGGTGATTTACGGTGGGGTGAATATTAAGACGCAAAGGGAGGAGTTGAAAGCGAATATGCCGAACGTGATCGTGGCGACGCCGGGGAGGTTGAAGGTGTTGGCGCAAGAAGGGACGATCAATTTGAAGAAGTGCGCGCATTTCATCTTGGACGAGTGCGATAAGTGCTTGGAGAAGTTGGATATGAGGGCGGACGTGCAAGAGATTTTTAAGTTGACGCCGCACGATAAGCAAGTGATGATGTTTACCGCGACGTTGAGTAAAGAATTGAGACCGGTGTGTAAGAAGTTTATGAACGATCCGATGGAGATTTTCGTGGACGACGAGACGAAATTGACGTTGCACGGTTTGGTGCAACATTACGTCAAGTTGGAAGAGCAAGAGAAGAATAGAAAGTTGACCGATTTGTTGGACGCGCTGCAGTTTAACCAGGTTGTTATTTTTGTCAGCAGTGTGGCGAGGTGCACGGCGTTGGATAAGTTGATGCAGGAGTGCAACTTTCCGAGCATCGCGATTTCGAGAGCCATGTCGCAAGAGGAACGCTTGTTGAGATACCAAAGTTTTAAAGACGGGAATAAGAGAATTTTAGTGGCCACGGATTTAGTCGCGCGAGGTATCGATATCGAGCGCGTGAACATTGTGATTAACTACGACATGCCCGGGGACGCGGATACGTATTTGCACAGAGTTGGCAGAGCCGGTCGATTCGGGACGAAAGGTTTGGCGATCAGCTTCGTCTCGAGCTCGGAAGATTCCGACGTGTTGAGCAAAGTGCACGAGAGATTTGAAGTCAGCATCGACGGTTTGCCGGATGAGATTGACACGAGCTCGTACATGCCGTCCTAATACCTAATAAACGAATAATACGTCAATTTAGAGAGTGAGTGAAGAAAACACGGGTGGGTACTCTCAAAAGTATATCTTTTCCGCAAAAGAACACGTTGGTTTTGAAGAAAGGAAGAGAGCAAGAATTTTATTATTGTCCAAGAAGAAGATCTTTAATAACATTAAATACTATATATTACATTTACACGTAGATGCTGCTATTCGTCGCTTTTATCATCAAAATCAAGGCATATCTGCGCGCGCGCCTTGCTTGATGTTTAGAGTGTTGGTTCCGTCCTCGTTCGCGCGAGGGATGATGCTGGACTCCGCCAGCGAGTGTTTACACGTAGGATTGCAAAACACGCCCGAGCACGTATCGACTAACTTGACGTTTGAATCTTTAAACACCCACCACGCCAAAGCGGTGTGGTGATCGATCCCGTCGATATACACGTCGTCAAAGTCGTTGTGCGCGTAACAGGCTGGCGCGAACACGCCCGCGTTGGGATGTTCGACGACCATTTTCAACTCTGAGCGCATGACTTTCATCAAGTTTTCTGCGTAGATTTCTCGCGCCGTCGCGTTCAAAGACATCAACCGTAAGATTTCGTTGCTTTCTTCTTTCGTGTCCATGCTAAGAATGTCAGCAGAGGTGAGTTTCTTCAGGGCAATCTTCTCGCGTTTGCCTAAAGCGCCTTCGACGGACGGGTTGGACGGATCCGAGGAAAGACCGTAGGGGGACGCATTATCGCCAACCATTTCAGCTAACAAAGCGTCCGTCAACGCTTGCGAAATAAACACCGGCGTTTTGACGTGTTTAAACGCCTCTTCGGCGGAAGCGCATTTCCAGTAGCTCTCTTCGTTCTTGGACACGCACGCTCGATTGAGCGAACGCTTCGCGTGCCAGTATTTGATGTACGTCTCCCATTCGCCGTCGTTTCCTCCATTTTCCATTTTTTTCAAAGCCGCTTTACGAGTTATTTTCGCTCTTAAGGAAGACGTCGGCGATGATGACGTTGAAGCTGAATGCTCGTTTTCATCATCTTCTGTTTCTTCTTCATCGCGCTTTCTCGTCGGAGGCCTGGGAACTTTACCGAGATCCGCCGTCGATTCCGCCGAGCGTTCTCCTCCAGAAAGCTCCTCCGCGAACTGGTTCCGTTGTTTCTTCATCTCCAGCAATTCGATGCGTTTTTTCGTTCTCTCCATCTCCTCTATGATATTTTTGTCTCTGTTCGCGACTTCGCCGTTACTTTCATGCGCGGCGACAGCTCCTTCTAATACTCGCTCGCGTTCGAGTTGCGATAACTGTTTCTTCATCTCCAACAAATCAATCTTTTTCTTCGTGCGATCAACCTCTTCCTTGAGATTGCGGTCGCGATTCGCCACCGCGGCGGTTTCAGGAAAGTCAACCGCCGGATGAGAAATCGATGAAGAAAGTAACGCTCTTCGCACGGAGCCGTGGCGTTGAGTGTGTTGTTGTTCTTGTTGTTCTTGTTGTTGATGAAGTTTCTTTGAGCCTCGAGATTCTTTGTTATTATTACTGTTATTATTATTAGACTCTTCCGACCTGTGCGTGTACCTGAACCCGGCAAACGGCGCGGCGTACACTTTTGGCGCCGGTTTCGAACGACGAAAGTTCGTCCACCAATCCGTGCTCTTCGCTCCGCGTTCAATCATGGTGCGCCATCGATCGGCTTGACTCAACACGCCGATCCCGGCCGAAGACCGTCCGGCGATTAAAACTTTGTCCGCGTTCTTCATCTCGTGTTTTTCCAACAACGTGTCGATAACCGCGTCGACGATGTGCCCACCCGAGTGCCACAACCCGTCTTTATCGGCTTCCGTGCCTCGACCTAAAAACGAGTCGCCGGAGCAGTAATTCACGACCACCATATTCGCGTACATGAACGCCGGGTTGTGCGTCTCGTGCAACTCAGTCAATCCGCTCTTAAACTCGTGCGTCGGCGCGGCTAAACTCGAACTTCCCAACTCTGTCTCCGCTCTCTCCGAGCACTTCTGCCCTTCCACGCACTCGCCTCCTCCGTTCAGCATGATCACCCATGTCCTGTGCGTCGAAAACCCGTCCATCGCCGAGGACGCAATTTCCGCCTCCGATTTCTTCACGAACTTATCCCCGGATCCGGCTAAATTCTTATAGTGCGCTTTCTTCGCGATCCCGGAACTCGGCGCGAACGACGCGTAATAACTCCCGCTCGTCCCATCCAAACACTTCGCGTACGGATACCTCATCTCATCCACGAGCGTCACTCCCGCTTCGGCGTGCCTTCTCGATTTCCCAATCGCCGATTCCCGTCGCGGTCTTACCTTGACGTATAAATCGCCCCCGAACCGCGAGCCGTACGACGCGCCCGTGAGCAAGGCGCCGGTAATGAACAGGACGGTTAAAAGGACTCGCAACGTCGACGCGTTACAAAATAATAGGTCCTTCGACGTTGAAATCATTCGACTCAGACTCGTTTTCTTCCAATCGCTTTCGTTTGGAGCGAAAAAATGTTCCTTCCTCGACGAAAAAGAGTTGGCCGAGGGCGGTGTTTCGACAATTAAATTCTCCTCCTCCGCCTCGGTGTCCTCCTCCTCGTGGTAGTAATAGGAGTACTGCTCTTCCTCTTCCTCTTCCGACGACGCGTTGTTGTTCTCGGGGTTCCCGTCGTTGTTGTTCTTTGTGTTCTTCTTTGTTAAAAGCGACGTCCGTTCTTCGTCCGCTCTTTTCTCGTCTTCGACGCTCCGCATCATCGTTTCGAGAGTAATTTATATCTCGCGAGAGTAAGAACGCGGCCCCAAAATCCAAACACAAATGGAAATTGTAATGTGTTGTATTTGAATATATTCTTCCTCTTTCCTCTCGAGATGTGTAATACCACTACCTTTACGTGAAAGCAGCGCGTAGCTCTGCTCTTCTTTTCGTTAAATCGTTTTCATAACACGCTCTGGCCGTTGCTGCGCGCGCTTTCTTGGTATCTCGTTCTGCCGCTTTCACTCGATGGTTTTTTCCCTTCAAAGGCGAGTGTTTAGGGTTTCTCTCAGTCAAAGCGAGTGAATCTCTTTGCGCTCGCTGTTCGCACCGTAGAAGAAGCGCGCACACACACACACGCGCGCGATATATATTATTATATATGGGAGCTTCGTTTCTGTCCTCCATCTTTTTCTCTCTCTCTTCCTCGAAACCATCGAGATCGAAGTTTTTATCTAAGATTCCAGTCCCTCTGAAATCCATCCTCCTTCGAATCCTTTGGTTTTGCACGCGTTTCCCCGCGAAATTCATCTTACGTCTCCTCTGCGTGTACAAAGTCAGACCGAGAAGCGAGGAAAATTTGAAAAAGGAGAAGCAGCGAACGATGACGACTCGAGACTCGCTTTTGATGTTGAAGCAGTTCGGGAACGTTTCCGCGACGGAAAGGAAACAACGGAGACGTAAAGTCTCTGAACCGTCGGCTTCGTTGAAGAAGATGCACGGCGAGTCCGTTTCTGCGCCGAACTGGATGCGAACGGAACGAACAGACATGCGTGTGCGATTTGAAGCCGCGAGCGCGAAGAATGCGGAAGCGATGACGAGTAATAGAGATGAGAAGCATTTGTACGTGTTCGTGCACGGATTGGGCGGCTCCGAGGACGATTTACTCGCGCTCGCGACCGAGTTGATGACGCGAGACGAGAACAGCGTGATATTGAGAGTGTCGTGTAACACGCCGATGCGAAGTTTTGACGGAGTCGTTGCCGGCGGAGAACGCATCGTCGACGAGGTGGAAACGTTCGCGGAGGAGTACGACGAGAAGAGGAAAGGACCGCTGACGAAGATTAGCTTCGTCGGGAATAGCATGGGCGGTTTATATTGTCGCTACGCGCTGACGAGGTTGTACGAGAGAGAGACGAAGACGATTTTAGGGATGGAGATGCACACGTTCATGACGACGGCGACGCCGCATTTAGGCGTAGGCGAGTACGGGTACTTCGAATTAGTCCCGGGACCGCTTCGGATGTGGGCCGGGGAAGGCCTCGGTCAAAGCGTTAAAGATTTAGCGTTGTTCGATGTCGAAGGAACGGAGGATACGAATGAAATGCCGCTGTTAGCTCGAATGACAATCGACGACGAGGAGTCTAACATGTTTTTTATCGAGGCGTTGAGCGCATTTAGACGAAGATGCGCGTTTGCAAACGCCGCGAACGATTTCCTCGTTTCCTACGAAACCGCTTCGATTAGACACGAAAAGTTATCGAGAAGACAAGAAGCCGAGTGGGCGAGTTTGAACTCAGGGCCGACGGTTGTTTTCGACGGCGTCATCAAATTAGAAGATCGCAAAGCGGGTGGATTAGCGGAAGTACAACCGACCGCGCCGTTGCGCGAACGCGTGGAGAAGTTAGTCAAGAAGAACAGTCGCGTCGGTAACGAGCGATGGACGAAGTTTATGGAACACGGGTTGAGATCCGCTGGGCCTTGGAGACACGTGGACGTGTCGTTCCCTGGACCGTTACCGATCGCGCACAACAAAATAATCGCGTTGCAACGAAACGTCGTGACCGCAAAACTGTTCAAAGAAGGCGAAGTCATCGTGAGAAAACAAGCGGAATACTTGATGAGCGACCTAGACTTGTAGATAATAGTTTTTCATGTAGAAATGTTTTGGTACACTTTATAATTAGTAGATAGAATTACAACATTAGAATTAATTTTAGCCTTTGTACATTGAATTGTTAATCACGAAAACAACCATCGCTTCGGGCTGTTCGCCCGTAAAGCGTCCGCGATGAGTTTACTCACGAAATCGTTATCTTCGTATTCCAAACCGCCGTTTTCCACGAATATTTTTTCCACGCCTCTTCGTAATACTATCGCGTAATGTTTTACGCCGTTGACGATACTCGCCACTTCTCTTTTCACGCTCGTCAGTTCCTGCGTCTTCCCGTATCTCACCTCGTAATCGAACCCGCCAATTTTACTCTTGATGGTAAACGTCTCCGGAGAAATCGTTATTATTTTCGTCTCGGTCACCGACAACACGGCGTCTCTGGCGACGACGAACCCAACTCCCCAAAACGGCACGGAAAACACGGGGAGCAAAAAATGCTGCGCGCCGCCTTGCTGCGCATGGTTCGCTCTCAACGCGCCTCTCGTAAACGTCGAGACGCAAAAGATCCAAAGCGAACTGAATGTAAACTGAGAGACGCCCCGCGCGGAAAAAAGCTTAGCCGGCGAGATTTCCAAGTACAACAGACTCGATTTGTTGTTCTTGTACGCCACCACTCTCGAGCCGTACGGTTTCAAAGACGTCACCGGCGCCATGCCGCCGTGCTCTTGCGTCAACTTCGAATCAAACGCCTCGTTAATCAACTCCATTCGTTTCCGTTCCTTCACTCTCTCTCGCGCGCTCCCAAACACCCATGGAAACAGCCCATACTCGTCCCCGTCAATGAGTCGTCTCCCGCCGCCAAATATAGGATGTGTTCCGGAATACAAATCCAAAGGAAACACCGGCGTCCAAAGCAAAGCGACTATACACGCAATCGCCACCCCGTACGCGTGCGTCACCGTCCATCGTCCAACCTCTTCCAACTGCTCTAAAAACACCCCCACCTTGCCCATTTTCCGTCTCTTCTCGTCGAGTAAAAACTCTCTCGCTTTCGGTACCTCTCTGCTCTCCCACCCGGTCGGTACCTTCTCCGAGGGTAATTTTTCTAAATATTTCTGCACTGCTCTCCGTCGTTCCCAGTTTGTGATTAAGGTGTGGTTGTTCAAAGGCTCGTTCGTCATCGGGTCCCGCAACGGCATCCCCGCGCGTTTTAGCTTTTCGAAGAACGTTTCGATGGATTTCCGTTCGTACGTGTTCCCGGAACCGGCAACCATGACCGGGTCGAGAAAGACGCATCTCGAGATTGGACATCGAAGGCATTCGCTCTCGTCCTCCTCGCTGTCGCTGTTTTGTTGCTCTTGTTGTTGTTGTTGTTCTCGCGCATCATCGGGGTCCCGCGCATGCATTTGACGAGGAAGAGGATACATTCTGAGTTTTGAGAAGAACTCTGATCTCTTCTTCTTTATTAACTTCTTCTTTTTCTATGCGCGGGAATTGTGAGGTTTTGTAACGGCATTGGATAAGAAAATACGACCAAAAAAAGCTTACGCTTTGGTGGTTGCGATCGAGAGTATTATGGTTCATCAATGAATGATTACGTGTGTTACTTTACTCAAAGAGATGATGAGAGTAGAACTACTCTCTCTTTTTACTTTTTCTTAAACCATTTCGGTTAAGTCCGGCATGTCCTCGTCGTCCGAGGAGATATCGTCGAATAACTCCGCGTCTTCGTACTGGTCGATTTTCAACATCTTGTTCGCGTCGAACGTGAACTTGTTCTCGTCTTCCAACTCTTCGTCTTCGTCTTTCCAGCTGTCAAAGTCGGTTTTGACGTGGCGGAACTTTTCGCGCGTGGCGAGGAGTCGAGGCCAGTGCGGAGTTGGTTTTGGTTTGAAGAGAACCAGGTGGACGGTTTTATCCGTGACGGTGAGTTTATGCGAGATTTGGTTGGAAAGAACGGCGTTGTAAAGTTCCAGTTCGATGGCGTGCGTGTGCTTTTTACGTCGTCTTTCGCGAGAGAGAGGAGAACGGAGGCGTTGTTGGCCGTCGACGACAGATGTCGGCGAGGCTTCTTCTTCTTCTTCTTCTTCTCCTCCAAACGCCTGTCTTTTCAACTTCTCCCCGACTGTTTCCATCGAACAATCGTCGATCATCAAAATCCCTTCCTTCTCTTCTTCTTCTTCTCCGCACACGTCTAAACTCTCGCACGAAAACACAACCGCGCTCGTTCCAACGTACCCCAACGCCGCTCCTTTGCCTTCCTCTTCCTCCATCGCTTCCAGCGGGTACGGATTTCGTACCTCCAATTGAATCGAATCTCGAATCGCATTTTTGATCTCGAACGTTAAAAAAATGCGATCGCGTCGTTGCGCCCAAAGCACCGTCGGGAGGAGCGGGTTTTTCTTACCAATCCTCGTCATCTTCTCCTCCTCTTTGTTTTCTTTGTTGTCTTCTTTCACTTCTTCTGTTGTCATCTCGCGAGTCATATAAACGGTGGTGGTCAAACGCTGATGAAATGAGATGGAGAAAAAAAAGAATATATGAATAAGAAAAACGCTTACTTGTATGAAAAAATGGCAGACAGATGACAAAAAAAAAAAATTTCTTCATTCGTTCGTTCCTCAAGAGAGAAAAGAAGTGCACATTTTCGAGAGAGAATCGAGAGACGAAAAGTCAAATATCATGAACGACACGGCGGACGAAGAACACGCGCGCGGAAGAAGACAACAACAACACAAAGAAGAGGAAGAGGAAGAAGAGTGGACCACGGTCGTGCAAAACAACGCGAAAAGGAAAAAGAACAAACCGCCTCTGAGTAGTGGTAAAGGAGGAGGAAAGAAGTCGAACGAATTTGAATCCATCAACGAGACCATCATCGATTCCAACAATAATGCGAGCGCGCAAAACTCGCGGAGAAACTCATTCAACGTCGAAGAGCGACAACAACACAAAAAGAAGTTTAACAACAACAACAACAACGCGAAAGGTGGAGGAGGTGGAGGAAACAGAGGTGGGATTAAAAGCGTGAACTCGTGGGACGCGTTGTTGAAGCAGAGAGATGAAGATTCGGACGAGGAGGAAGAGGAGGCGTTTGAAGACGCGAAGGAGAAGTTAAACGCGAAGGAGGACGGAGCCGCCGAAGGAGAGGAACACGGAGAAGAAGAAGAGGAAGAGGAGGATGAGGAGTTGAAACAACGGAAACAGAGAAGGAAGGAGAAGAAAAAACTGCGGAGGAAGATGAAAGCGGCGCAGCAACAGATGCAGACGGAAGAGACGAAGGAGGAAGGAGAGGCGTTGGAAGAGCGGAGCGTCGCCGTATCTTCTGAAGTTTCGGCGACTTCGAGGAGTAAACTTCCCGGCGCGAGGAGTAATATTCAAGAGGACGACGACGATACTGTGACGACGATGAAAAGGAACTCGGAGAGTTACGGGTCGTTGAACTCGTTAGACGAGGACGAAGAAGAAGAAGAAGAAGAAGAAGAGATGGACAACAAAAACAACGACGACGACGACAGCGAAGAGTGGAAGACGGTGGAAAGTAAGAAGAAGAAATCGGGATCGTCGAACTCGGCGTCGGCGTCAAATTTAGCTAAAACGGCCATGATGCGAAAGAATTCAGGGACGACGGAATTGACGTCGATGTCGTCGTCGTCGCAACATTTACAGGAGGAAGAACAACGCCGCGGCGGTAAAAACAAGCAGAAAAAGAAAAAGAAGAAAAGCAAGTCGACTAAAAAGTCAGCAGAAGAAGAAGGAGAAGAAGAAGAAGATAAAGGCGGTTCATCGTCCGGGTATTCTTCCGAACCGGAGTCGCCGTTAGGCACGGATAGCTCGTTTTCGCTCTCTACGCCGAATGCGAATTCGAGTCAGGAGAACATCGCACACATGCGAATGCTGGAGAAGAAGTCGAAAGAAACAGCAACAACTACATCAATATCAACCGCTACGACACCGACAAAAAAGAAGACGAAAAGCGCCGTCGAGGAGATTGCACAGATGATCACGAAGAACGCCGCGTTCAATTCCGACGACGACGATGATGTCAGCGAACGACGCAGGAAGCAACACGAACGAGACAAATCGTCCACTCGCTTTCCGAGCACGGAAAAACTCATCGTATTGCCGCCGAATTTGACTTCATCGACTTCGCCGGTCCATCGACCGTCGTCGCCGTCGTTAGGGCGCGCGAGGCGCGAAAGCGACGACAGTGGTAAGATTAACGCGTTACGAAGACAACTGTCCTCGGCGTCCAGACAACAGCAACAGTTACAACAACAACAACAAAGAGGCCATCACGGGCACACGCTTTCCTCCGAACGCACTTTCTCGGAAGATTTACCCTTAGTGCCCGGTCGATGGGCACATTTTGTGAACAAATTAGACGAGTGGGTGTATTTCTTCACCGACGTGTTTTGGAAATCTTTAGGCGCATTTTTGAGCACCATTTTGAATTGGTTCCGGGGAGGCACGAGTAAGAAAACCGAAGAAGCGCAACGAAGAGCGAGAGCGAATTTGAAACGCATACGCAAAGAAAACTCGAGTCAAAATTTACTTCATCTGTCGCAACAATCGACTGGAAGAACGCCTACGTATACGAGCGGTTCAGATGCTGGATATTTAACGCCTCCGTATCTCCCCTCGATGACGGGTGGCGCGAAAGCGCCGCCGGCGCAGCTCAGAACACCCGCGGTGAATCCGAAGAAATATAGCGGCAAAGATCAAAAAGATAATTTTGGCTTGGACAATCGAGCGATATTGAATCCTTACTTGGGTTGTTTTGGCGGCGCGGGCGACCGCGCGCCGAGTTTTCGACGCGCAATCGTCCCGGAAGAGGATCCGTTTGCACACAACGAACTCGTTTCATGCGTCGGTTGTTCGAAGACGAACGTTCTACCAAACGCAAAAATCGTCGCCACCGGTGGTTGGGACGGGACTATTCGCAGTTGGCGATGGAATCCAAACGTCGGTTTGTCCGGCGGCCACTCTTTATCTGGGCACACCGACCGCGTTGAGTTTCTCTCTATTGCAGATTATAGCAACGCCAGCGCAGGCATAATTCAAAAACCTTTCTTGTGCGTGTCCGGTGGTAGAGATAACACCGTTCGAGTTTGGGATTTAGAACGATCGCGTGAAACGCGAAAGATGTACGTCTTCGACGCCGTCACGTCTGGCGCTGTCGATTGGCAATCGGCGACCATCGCAGTTGGCTCGAGATCCGGCGCGCTCGGTTTGTGGGATTTAAACACTGGTCAGAAAAGAGCGAGTATCCGAGGTCATCAAAACGACGTCACGTGCGTGATTAGCTACAACGAACCGTCTTTGGATGGCGCTGGTTTGTTTGTTTCAGGAGGTGCGGACGGTGTCGTCAAAGTCTGGGATCCGAGGCAAGAAGTTGCCGCGGCGACCATGACTGGGCACAGACGCCGCGTTTTTTCCGTATGCGCCGGACCTCCCGGAGTTATTTTCGCCGGCGATTTCTCCTCCTCCGTGAAAACGCACGTGTTAGCGAGACCGTCCGCGAGACCTCGTGATTTACCAAACGCGCCAAGAATCGACGGGTGCGAAGCGCCCATTTCCGGATTAGAGTATTGCTCTTTACCAAACGCCACGCCGAAAAGTGCGACGAATCAGAGAAACTTACAAAGCGGCCAACCCTCTGGAGTGTTGGTTTCCACCGCGGCGTACTTTCCACCTTCGCAAAAGAGTAGAGAAACCCCGCTCTCTAAAGCAGTTTCGAACATTGCGAGCACTTTGTTGTTACGTAAGACGTCCGCGAACGCCTCATCGGACCATCACAAAGACGACCTCCCGGTTCTCGAAACCGCCACCAGCGGCCAAAGCCAAACGTCCACCTTATCCAGCGCTACGACCATGGGTGTCTCCGGATATTACGACGACGATGACGACACTTCCAACGACTCCGACGACTCCGACTCCTCCGACGCCCCTCTCGGCCTTCTCCACGTCCGGTGCGTCGACGGCCAAGGCGTCGGCCTCTCCGGCTCGCTCTTCGTCGAACGCGAAGAGGGCGAAGTCGTCTTGGACTCCGACGTCGACATCAACGGCGGCTATCTCTACTCCTTACCAGGTACGGAAGGCCTCCTCACGTGCGCAGCAATGAGCGCCAACGAATCCACCTCTGAAGTCTCCATCTTCGCCGGCGCCGCCTCGGGCGCCATCTGCGCTTGGTCCCAAGGCGGCGGCTTAACCGGCTTGAAACCCGCCGAAACAAATAAAGACCACGCGGAATACAGCGACGACGAATTTCACAAAGATTGGATGATGAATCACAAAACCGATGGGTTTTGGAAGTCCGAGTTCAGTGAAAGCGTCGACGTCGGGTGCGAGAAGTATTCCGTAGATTAATTAATTGTTGTATTTTTATGTTTTCGAATTTTTCGAGTTGATTTGAAACCCTAAACAACTCGTATCAAAAGATTTAGAGAAAGAGTTTTCCCAAAGCGCGCGCACACATCCGAAGAAAGATCTCGCTCTCTCTTTGGGGTGAAAGAAACAGCAACAACGAGAAGAATACCTCGTCGCATTTTATTATCGTTTAATAAAAGAAGCGCTCGATATTCTTCTTCTTCTTTTTTTTATCATCATCATCCTAAGCGTCTATTCGTTTTCACATCTCACATTTGGATTTCCATTTCCCTCGTTGTATACACATAAAGAAAAAATGGCTTCGGACGATGATGATCTGGGAGATTTGAGAGCAAAGATCGACCGCAAGGCGGAAAACGCGTGGTTCGGAAAATATCGCTCGTTTGGCGTGACCTTCGGCACGTTCGAGAACCTTCGAAAGGTCGTGAGAGTTGATGACGCTGGTGGAGTGAAAAATCCAACAAGAAACTTGAAGGAGAAGAAGGAGAGTCCGTTGCTGAAACTGTTTCAAGACCCCGATTTTATCGACATTTTCTTTACGAAAAACATGAAAAGGGATTCGCCGAACGTGGGGCAAAGTACGACGTTCTCGCGAACGAGCGCGTCGGGAAGGGCGCTTTGCTCAATCAGACGGACGCGATCTTGCTCGCGTGCGCCAGCGAAAAGATTCGGAAGAAGTTGTTGGAGCACGAGAAGACAAAGAATTTCGTGAAAAACGCCATTTTGTTTCCGTTTGAAATGAGGAATCCAATAATTGCCGCGCAGACGTGGTATGCGTACAAGAATAGCGCGGTAATGATCAACGCCACGGAGAGAAAGAAGCAAAAATTAACGTACGATTTTTGCAACGCGTTGGACAGAAATCCGTACGATCCAACGTTGCTCGCATTTTTGGTGAGAGAGGCGAACATTGACTACGTTTCACGCGCGCAGAGAATACGCGCGCAAGAAAATCGAGGCAATTTGTTGCGTGCGCTGACGGGTGGCTTGTCTGTCCAAGTATTCCCATCGCATATGTTCAGCGAACAAGGCTACTCCTCGGACAGCGAAGAGGAGGAAGCCGCGCTTGAAAAGTGGAAAGAACTCGACGCACAAATTCCGGTAATGACGCCAGAAATCTGGAACACGCTCCCACAAGAAGTCAGAGACCAAGGACTGTCCATGATGAATGCGGTAAACGCGATGAACGTGATCGACGGCTTTGCCGGGGAAGCGGCAACGCAACGAGCGGGAACAGCCGCCCAGACGACGACGACGGCCGCGGGCGCAAAGAAGAAGGAAAACCGTCTTTTGGCCATCCTCCGATGCGTCCTGTTTACACTCTTGGACTTTTCATTAGCCGTCCCTTTGCTTCTTACGATGTGCGTGACCTATCCATTGGGTTACTTTTTGGGCCGAACTCTACGATACGCGTTATCGTTCGTGAAATACATGCGGGCGATTTGCACAAAAGAGAAGAAGAAGAACGCGGAAAAAGAGCAACAAAAGCCGAAGAAGAAGAAGGATAACCCGTTCAGAGGCATGTTTGACCGCTAATAAGAGTCGTTTGAATGTGCGCCTCGCGGAAGAGAGAGAGAGACACAACACTTTAAAATTTTGCAACATACACAAATACCTCAGAAAAAACCAACTCGAAAGCGCTTTACATACCTAAAGAAGTTCTCCTCCTTTTGCGAAGAAGAGAGAAGAGGACGACGTAAACGACGACAAAAACAACACCAACGTAATACTAATACTAATGTTCAAAAAGTTTTCCTTGGAAGATTTCCACGGGAGCACGCAGATCAAATCCTCCGTCCAACGCGCGATTCGATCGAAAATCGCCGAACAGTTTCCCTCCTTGTGTTCCAATCGCTCGGTCAAGGATGAAGACGAGGACGAAGAAAAACGCCGCCAAAAACGCCGGGATTCCTCGGATTCAGATTCAACCTCGTCGTCGTCGGACGAGGAGGAGGAAAACGAGGAAGGGCCGACGCCGTTAGATTTGTTGTTGCCGAAAAAAAACGCGGAAATCCGAGTCGGGAAGTTGGAGAACAAAGTGACTGTCGTTCTAGTGGGAAACGAACCTTTATTCTTCCAAACCGTGAAAGACGGTCCGTATTACCCAACCTTAAAAGTCCTCCACCGATTCCCACGAATGATGAAACGACTACGAACAGACAAAGGGGCGATTAAATTCGTGTTTAAAGGATCAAACATCATGTGCCCAGGGTTAACGAGCGCGGGCGCGACCATGCACGACGAGGTGGAGGAAGACGAACCGGTAGCGATATACGCGGAAGGGAAAGAGCACGCGTTAGCGGTCGGGACGTGCGTTATGAGCGCGGAAGCTATGCGAAGGGAAAATAAAGGCATCGGGGTGGAGTTGTGCCACCATTTAGGCGATGGGTTGTGGGAGTATCTGTCCAAGGTGCACGAGTAGTTCTTAGTTTTATTATGCGAGGATGATGCTATTTACGTTTAGTTATTATATTACAGCGCTTCTTCTCACTAATCGCTCCCTCCGCTCATCTCTTTACCTCCCCCGCTACCTTTCCCGTACGTTTGCTTCCCCCACGAAAACGGCACGTATTTATGTTTAATCATGTGTCTCAACTGCTGCTTCATCGTCATCGTGAACAACATGATAAAATACATCAACAATATCGGCCAAAACACCGGCACGTCAAACACCGGGAAGAAGGTCATGGAGAAGGAGACGAGCAAGCTCTTCGCGGATTTGACCCAAAACTTAAACTCTGGCAGTTTTCGAACGAATGGTCTGCAACAAAAGTAATAACGAAAAGAGAACCGGTCAGCGACGGCAACGGCCACGCGTATATACATCGGCGCGTCGATAAAATCAAACGCGTCCTCCGAATATCATCGCGAAAACGCGACGAAGCGGAAAAGAAGAAGAAAACCGAGAAAGATACGATACACAAAACCGCATACACGGTGTTCCTTTTCTCCTTCGAATGCATTCGTAAACCGATGACGACGCTCGAAACTTTTTCCTAAAACGCACCGGTACTCTTCGTTATTGCTGCTCGGCAACGTCGGTCCTTCACTCGCGCTCAAACTTGGGTCTCTCGCCGGCGATAAAAACCCAATCATTAAGTTCAGGTTATAAATCCCTAACCCATACGTCACGATGTAATACCCGTGGACGAAATACGCTCTCAGCGTGTACATAAGCGCGAGAAAAACCCACGCGAGCCATCTGTGAAAGGCGAACGGAACGGATCGGTCCAACAGTCGTTGCATCCGTTGCGAGGATTGGATTCTGAGTTTCGAGAAGTAATCGTTCCTGTCTGGGTCTTCCGAGGCGCCGTACGCGAATGATTCCGACATTTACTCTTATTATATATCCGAGTGCGCGTGTGTGTGTATATCTTCTCTTTCGAGCGAGCAATCAATAGTAGCGAGTTGTTGTTGTTATGTGATGTGTGCTCTCTTCTCTATCTCGCGCGGAGTGAGTAAAACTCTTCTTACGTTTTTTTGAAGGCACATGAGAAAAAATTTAATTGACTGAAAAAAATTCAAAAAAAAAGGAGGGTGCTCTTTTCCCTCTGTTTTCCCGCATAAAAGCTTGCGTTTGTTGCGACACATCAGACGCGCGCTCTTTGAGCGTTCTCCGAAACAGGAGCCCAACGAGAGAACGGCGGAGGACCTTTTATTCTTTCTTTCTGCTGAGTGTTGCTTGTTGTATTGCCCTTTTGTGTTGTTGTTGATTGCTTTTTTGTGTGACACAAATTATAGGATGGATTTGGACGACACCGAGGGAGGAGGAGGAGGAGAATCGTCGGAGGAGGAAACGGCGTCGTTGCTCGCGTGGATGTCGGCGAAGAAAGAAGCGATGCTGGAAGAGGAAGAGGAGGAAAAGGAGGAGGATGATTCGGTGCCTCGGCAATTGCCACCGAAACTTTCCCCGATGAGAAAGAGAGGCGAAGTGTTGACGCCACCGAGCAGACTGTTAGGGGAAGAGACGAGATATTCTTCTTCAGAGGAAGAGGAAGAGGAGTTGACGTTTACGACAAAAATGGAGGATGATGCGAACAAGATCGACGAGGAGTACTTCGCCAGCGAGAAAACGACGAATAAGAATACGAGTGGTGTTTCGGCGGAAGCGACGACGACAACGGTAAACAAGCGGTTAGACGGGATGACGCTGAATAGAGAAGAGGAGGAGAAGTACATGCGAAGGAATCCGCGACGAGGGGTGGTATCGTCGTCAGGGGTGGCGGCGTCTTCGCCGTGGGAGGAAGAATATGGGAAACCGATGATACTTCCAGAGGCGAAACCGATTGGGAGTTACCCGATGACGGATTTGGAGAAAAGGACGTTGGAGTTGCGCGCGGATCCCGCGGCGAAGGACGATTTGGAGAGAGCTATTCATCTGGCGATGGAGAGAGCGACGATACCGATAAATGGTAGTGTTGGCAAGACAGTGGTGAGCAAAGAGGTGGGAAAAGAAGAAGAAGAAGAAGAAGAAGAAGATTTAAAGCGCGCCGCCGCTCATAGTAGAAAGCTCGTCGCGTTGCAAAATAGAGATTTTAGAAGTGTAGAAAACGTCGCGGAAATCAGAGAAAGCGCGGCGAGAGTGAAAACGTGGTTTCGCGCGCTCGGCGTCGAGCTCAACGAAAACGTGTTGGTATCCGCCAGAGATGACGACGAAAACGAGACGGACACGTTTGCTCGAGCGTTGACCAAGGCTGCCACGGATGGGAGTTTGTTGAAAGAAATCGTAGAATCCGAATCAAAAGTTCGCATTCCATCGGGCGTCTTTGCGGCTTCTTCGTCGATTACGGAAGGCGTTTTGAAACATTTGCGAACGGTTCCAGGTGTTCAACCGCGATTTTTGTGGTGCCAAGACGAAATCGAAACGGGCGTTGACGTCGAAGCGACAGTTGGTTTGTTCGATGATATCAGAACGTGCGGTAGATGGCGCTAAAAAATCACACTACACATTTGTTTGTACTATTATTGGACTTTTTGCGCGCCTCCTCTTCTTCTTCCAAGCCTCCCCGTTCGAGAGAGTCTCGGAAAGAGAAACCAAAAAACCCAGTGTTCGCCTTTGGTCCGTTCAAACACCGCTTTTACCCTCGCCTCTTCCACGTGCTTACTCAATCCCGACGCGTCTCTTGCCATCGACTCGGGACTCCCGCCGCGCTCTTCTCTTTCCCGTTTCGCTTTTAAAGACGCGACGTAAAATTCGCCTCGTTTGACCGCCATGTACGTTTGGTAAAATAAACCAAACGTGAGAGGAGTGATGGTTGCAGTTGCTAATACGACTATGCACCACGTGCCAATCCACGTGTCTTCGCACGCACTCACGTATTTCAAAGCGAAAGTGCAATACTGTATGAGCGCTCCGGTTGACGTCGGGAAATGCCCTATGTGTTCGTACGTGTTCTTGCCAAAGTTGGAATATTTATCCGTGCCACTCATAACTCTCTCGTACGGTTTCATAAACGTCGCTCTTTGCGACGTGAACGGTAACAAAATGGCAACGGTAAACGCCAACGCGCATCCCAACGAACACCACAAGCAAAAACACGTAAACGCTCTCACGTTATGTTTGCCGACGCAGTTTTGTAAAAACGGACAGTGGTGGTCTAAATCGACTATGCACTTATTGCACGTGGAGCAATGAGAGGTCCCAAACGGTTTCACGTCATCACATTTGATGCAATACGCGCAATTTCTAAACGAGTCTCGAGGCACGATGGTCGTCGGATGTCTCTCCGTTGTCTCCGTGCCGTTTTCGATATCCGTCTCAGTCTCGTTCTCCAGATTTTGACGTTGCTGCTGACACCACGGCACCGGCATAATCCCATTCCGGTTACTATTTCTATCACTAGTATTACGTCTACCACCACTCTCTACGTCTTCATCGTCGCTTTCGCTCCCACTCATACTCCCTTCCCCGTCCTCTCGCAACTGGCGAATGCTCTTCGGCCGCGAAAGAATCGACACCGCGTAGTTCCAATAAATGTTCGCGCACGCGAACATCAACAGGCATCTCAATCCAAAACTCGTCGCCAAATCCATCATTCGCGCGTTCGTCGTCCTTTCCATCATCTCCCCTTCAACATTTAAAACTCTTTTCTCTCTTTCCGTCGTCAACTTTGGAATGGACACTTCGTACGTTTTCGAGACTAAATAATACACCAAACACAGAACGGTTGGTATTAAAATCCTTCCCATCGTTCTCGCGAGACATCTCGCCGGCAAAACGAGACAAAACTCTTTCACTCCTTTGCCTTTGCATCCCCCGAGTCCTCCTTTTCCTCCTCGCGCGAAAAAAGCGGCGGGAGAAGACTCGAGCGACGAATTCATCGCCCCGCAGTGCCCGCACAAAAACTTGGGGGCGAGCTTCCTCGGGAGATTGGATTTCTCTCCGTCGTTTTTATCGTCGTCGTCACCGAATAAAGGAGGAGGTTGTAATCGCGCCGAGCATCCCCAACACTGGACGAGCGAGGAAACGCCCTCTCCTCCTCCTCCGAGTGGTGTTTTTGTCGGTCGATGCATCACAGATGTCGCATCATGTGTTTATTCTGCCGTTTTTGTATGGAAATCCTTCAGAATTGCATCGCTCGGGATAGAGAAACGATGTCGTGGAAACGACGCGAAGTTTCAGCGATGATGACGGCGACGACGAGGAGATATCTCCTCCTCAGGCATCTCTCCTCCTCATACGCAGGAGGGAAAGGAGGTGGAGCACACGCGCGCATCGGTGGGGGCTTTTGGAGGCGTCAATATCATCATCAATGTGCGAGCTTTACGAGGAGCGCTTTAGACGTTTCCCGGGAAGGATTCGTGTTTTGGAGAGGATTCGCCGCGCGGAGTAGCACGCACACCGCGCGCGATGGCGGAAGGAACCGGGCGTTTTCGAGCGCGTCATCCGTGTTGTCTTCGAACAAAAGCGCTTCGAGCAGCAGCGAGGGCGAGACAGACGACGACAGCGATGATGAGAACGAGAACGACTCAGAGATGAGAGAAAAAGAAGAGCAAAAACGAGGACTACTCCTGCGAGAAGAAGGAACATCCGAAACATCCTCCTCTTCCTCTGTGACGAACAAAATCGTAAACATTCCAAACGCGTTATCCGTGGGTCGAGCAGTATCCGGTCCAATCATATCTTACATGATCATCCAAGGTCCAGATGTGTATTCGAGCGAGCTCGTGTTGACGACGATAGCGCTGGCGGGGATTTCGGATTACGCGGACGGGTACCTGGCGAGGAGATGGAACCAAACGAGTAATTTTGGTTCTTTTTTCGATGCCGCGGCGGATAAGATTTTCGTCAGTTCCGTCGGGGTCGGGATGGCGGCGACTGGGCAGCTGCCGGCGTGGATCGTTGGTCTGTTCGTGTTGAGGGATTGTGGTTTTTTAGCGAGCGGGTTTTGGCGGCGAGCGAACGCGCTCAAGTTTGAAAATTTGACGTGGCGACAGTATTTTGCCATCGACACGGTGAAGAGGGAGGATGAAAGGGAGGACAACGGAGTCGTAGAAAAGAGTGGTCGTGGTGAGAGCAGCAGTAGCGTGGAGAATAGCGACACCTCTCGAGTGGCGGCACGGAAAGAGAAAAGCGATTGGGAAGCGTTCAACTCCACGGAAAAGTGGGAACCGCTCTTCGTCGGCAAAGTCGCCACGGCGTTACAAATGGGTCTCCTCGCTGTCGCGTGCGGGCAAACGCTCGACCACATCCCGCTCCTCTTCGACACGTACGAGACGCAAAAGCAAGTCATTTCCACCACGACTGAAAACTTTGCCCACTTCACCTTCGCCGCCACCGCCTACGCCACCGCGCATTACGCCAAAGCGTACTTCTCGCACCCCGGATGGAAAGAACTGAAACAAAAGCGAGAAGAGAGAAGAGAAGAGAGAAGAGATTACGTCCGAGCGAGCGTTCGCGATATTCGCGATTCCGCGAAAACCAAGTACCGAGTGAGCAAAGAGAAAATTTTACAACGCGTGGCGAAAAGCGAAACCGACTTTCGACAAAGACGACAGAGCTTAAAGCGACACAGGCAACACCAACATCAGCAGCAGCAAGAGACGACGACATAAAGCGTCGTCGAATAATGAGTACGCGACGATTGTTTTTAGACCGAAGGCATCAAGGAGCGCAGTATCTTCGGGAATAGTTCACATTAGTTATTTAGTTCATAAAGTCTATAGGAGCAGCAACAGAGATAAAATGTATTCGTCCCAACTTTCCTCACATCCCCGACAAGCAAAAGGACACGCGAGAGAGACAGAGAGAGAAGAAATGAACGAATCTCACCCTCCTCTGGACGAAGCCGCGAAAACTGCCTTATTCCACGCGCAAAACGCCGTCCTCCACTGCAAACAAAGTTGGAAAGAGCTCAAAGACGCGCTCGGGAAAACGACGAGAAATATCGCAGAAAACGTCGACTCGAAAGCGTGCGAAATGCATTTTCTCAAGCTCGAGGAATCGATCAACCACGTCGAGAGGACGTACGAGGAGGTGAAACGAGACGCCGTGTTATCAAACATGCTTCGCGAAGCGAGAGAATCGAGACCGCCGTTCGTTTTAACCGCGAAAATTCCAAAGGAACGAAGCGCGTTCTTCGGGAGTTCGCTCGGGAATTTGCTCTCGCATTACGAGGGGAGATGTGCACGAAAAAAGGAGTTCTTTGAAGGCGCGGAGAAAAAAATGAAAAAAATGATTGGCGGAATGACACCGTACGACGGCTCTGTGATCGCGTACGCGGTGGATGAACGCGGGAAACGAATCGGGTTCAACGCGTTCGAGGTGAACGAGAAGTGTCATATGGTTAAAGTTATATCGAGCGGGAATTTTGAGTGTCGAGCGCCGTGGGACGGGTGGAACATCGAGAGTATTTTAGAGTTGGAGATTGGGCCGGACGACTGGAAGAAGAGGGAGGAAGAGGAGAGAGAAGAAGAGGACGAGGAGGTGGTGGAAGAGCCGACGAAGAAGAGAGCGAAGAAGGTTGCGAACGCGAAGAAGAGCTGGACGGACGGACCGGGGAACGTTGTCGCGAAAAAAAAGGACGAGGACGCTTCTTCTTCGATCGCGTTGGAATTCGCGAAAGTATCGCTGCGGAAAAAGAGCGTCGCTGAAATGGTCGGAGAGAAGAACGAAAAGAAAGCGTTCGAGAAGTTTACGAAAATGGCGAGAGAGAGGGCGAAGGAAAACATCAAAAAGTATTGCGGCGACGACGGGAAGAAAGGCGCGGCGGTGATGGCGTTGGCGATGTTGTTGGAATGGTTTGAAGATTTTCACACGACGAGTAGAGCGGCGAAGAAAGCGAAAGAACGCGACGATAACGGCGGCGGAGGAGGTAACGAGATGGAAGCCGATCCGAGAACGTGTGGGGTGGAGGTGCAAAAACGGTACTTACCGGAGTATTACAAGGATAGCGAGACGAAAAATATGACGTACCAGGACGTCGCGAAGCAAGAACAAGCAAAGGAGAAGAAGGGGGAGAAAGCAGAGGAAGGAGAAGAAGAGGAAGAAGGCGAGGTGAAGGAATAACAATGTGTACAATATGTAGTAGATAGAAATAGAAATTTAGAAAATGTAGACACACAAGCAGCGCGTGACTCAATAGAAATTGCAAAGTGCTACTAATGATAGGTAGTGCGATTAGATACTACTACATGGTAAAACAAACTACACGCAATTTTTCTACAAACCGTCGAGGTAATCCATCTTCTCGTCAATGGTCAATAAACTTTCCTCGTCCAGCGTCCAACCCATGGCGTTTTCGATATCCGCAATCTGTTCGACTTTCTTCACGCCGGGGATTGGAATGGTGCCTTTGGTCACGCAATAATTCAACATCACCGATACGCTCGATTTCCCTCCGCTGTTCACTTGACCGATGAAATCGCAAAGTTTATTCATTATGACATACTTCTCCGCGATTTCCGTCGTCTTCAACGCCTTCAAAGGCGAATACGCAACCACCTTCACGTCTCGATCTTGACAACTCCGCAACAATCCTTCCTTTTCCGCTTTCCGATTTAAAATTGAATACTCCACTTGATTTGACGCCAACGGGATCCCCCTCTTATCTAAAATATCGTACGCTTTTTCCAACTGCTCTTTGTTATAGTTGCTCACGCCGACCGCTTTGGTCAGTCCCAAATCTAAACTCTCCTCGAGCGCGCTCATCAAAACTTCTTGCGAGAACGACGGAAACGGAAAATGGATCGACCACAGGTCCATCGGTCGATTGTTCATTCGTTTCACGCTCTCCTTCCCGGCTAGAACTAAGCTTTCCTTCCCGAGTCGAAACCCGCCACCTAACAACGCGTTCGTCCATGGAATCGTGAACACTTTACTTCCAATCACGACTTCCGATTCGTCCTCCGCTTCCTCCTCCCGACACCTCGACAAGATATGTTCGCTGCTCTGTTCAAATTTTGTATTCTTATACCCGTACACCTCCGCGGTGTCGAAGAAGTTCACTTTGCATTCCCTGGCTTTTCTGTACGTTTCTTTCAAATCTTTCTCGCGGTATTGCTTGTTGAATCCGTAGCTCTCGTCGCCCCACGAGATTGTCCCGAGGCCGATTTCGGATATCGGGAGATTTTCGTTTCCGTCGACGGTTTTTAGATACAACGACTTCGAATTCGTATTCGAAGACATCGCGCGACAGATTTTGCTCGTTTTTCTTCGTCGTCTCGTAAAAGGCACTCTGTTGCTCGCGTTGCTGCTGCTCGGCAGCGAGGATTGAGGAGACCGCATCCCGGGGAAAGACGTGTGTGATGTATAAAACTCTGGAGAATTGGAAAAATCTCTTCAGAGTCAGAGAGAAAGAGACATGACGCCGGAGGAACAGCAACACGCACGTCCTCCTCCGCGAGGAAAAGGAGACGAAGCAGAGCGTTCACTTCGACGGAAAATCCTCGGTCAGCGCAGTATTCTCAAACGCGCTCGAAAGATGACGCGCATCGCGTTTGATGCGTGGACATCCGCCGTACATTTGAGGAAGACATTAGAGCGGACGAAGCAAAAGATGGAAACGCGATTGCGACGGAAACTCATCAAAGAGTGGCACTTGACCGCGGTGAAAATGAGAAACGCGAGGGAGGACAGGAAGAGGGTGATGAAAACGACGTTTCGACTGTGGAGGATGAGTTTGAGAGTGAAAGATGACGACGAAGGAGGCGAAGATGGAACACTTGCAACGACTGCAAATCGTCGTAACGGTCAAAACAAAGAAGAGGAGGAGAAAAAATGTTCACTTATGCGAAAGATGTTTCATCGTTGGCACATATCCGCGCTGACGAAAAAACGAAACGAACGAGAGAAGGAATTCGTGAAGGTGGAAGTTCGAGAGCGAGTGTTGGGAGAAAACGCGAAGGAGATGAAAGCGCGATGGAAATCGGAGGCGAGGAAGATTCGAGCGTGCGAAGACGCGTTGGAGGCGTTGCGGAGCGCCGCGCTGAAGGCGATGAAGGAGTTGGAGGGTGAGAAAGAGAATGCGCGCGATCATCGCAGAGATGATGGTGAGTATGGAAATAATATTAATAATAACGGCAAAGAAGCGGACGAGAGGACGGAGCGCTTAAATAAGAGACGGGAGCGGTTGCGAGAGGCGTTGATGAAACAGAAAGTGCGCTTGCTCGAGGAAATCGAAAGAGAAGAAAATCGCGAACGGATACGAGCGCGGTTCGGGAGCTAGATAGCATAACGTAGTCAGCGCAGAGACAAAAGCAAACAGTCCGCAGCAAAAGCAATAGCGTGATAGGAAAATGTGAAGTACGACTTAGTAGTAGGATATTTATTAGAGCTAAAATGTACCATATCTATAATTTAGTAGTCGTCGTAGTGACGAACTTTCTTCGGCGGCGCGGACAAGAAGTCGGTATACTCTTGCGCCGGCGCTTTTTGCCACTTGTTCTCCGCCCACAAGTCCGGAGTCAAGAACTCGTACGTAGATCTCAATGCGAAGTACGTCGCCTTCACAAAGTTACCCAACGTTCTCGTGTGGCCTCTGGAGCACGTAAACACGTCGTGAATACCCGCCATGACTAAAACCTTCTTCGGCGTTTGCGCGGCAACAACACCAGTACCCTTCGGCGCCGGAATCAAACGAATGTGAACGGAACCGCACTTGCCGTGAACCTTAGTCGGCACGGTGTGCGGCGCGCCGAGCGCGGCGCCCCAATAGCCTCTTCTCACCGGAACCATGTTCAACTTGGCCAAAATCATAGACCCTTGAATAGAGTGCGCGACTTCCTTGCACGCTTTCACGCCCAAACCAATGTGGCCGTTGCTGTCCCCGACGACGACGAACGCCTTGAATCGCATGCGTTGACCCGCGGAGGTTTGCTTTTGCACCGGCATGATCTTCATGACTTCATCCACCAAGTTGGCGCCGATGAAGTAATCGACGATTTGGTACTCTTTGATCGGGATGGAGTGGAGGTAGATTTGCTCCAGCGATTTGATTTTGCCCTGTTTAATAATAGTAGAATAAGAGTAAAGCGTTTTGGTGAGCGTTAGGTCTTCGCATCGATGAAACCGGGAGGACGTTTCGAAAATCCTCGCGCTTGCGCAAAAGCCCTCTCGCCTGGGTCCTAAAACGCAAAGATGAAGGAAAAAAACCCGCGCGGAAATCGCGCGCGATGACCACGTCGCGACGCGCACGTCCACATAAAAATGCCATCAAAACATCCCTCCATAATGTCCCGAACGAAGCGCATCCATCCCGCGCTCGTTTTTCGCTCGGGCGTCTCCCAATAAACAAAAACAAAAACGTACCGCTTGGACCAATCTCCCTAACTTTGTGCACGGCGTCCAGACGTCTTTCTCGTCCTTCCCACCTCTGCCACCGCGACCACCGCGACCACCACCGCGACCGCGACCACCTCGGTCGCCGCCTCGACCTCCTCGGTCACCGCCGCGACCTCCTCGGTCGCCGCCGCGGCCGAAACCGCGCGAAAATCCACCTCTGTCCGATGATTCTTCAGCCATTTTTTTGTTCCTGTGGTTTGTCTGCAAAAATTTGCGTGTGAGAAGTGAAGACGTTTGACATTTAAGGCAATTTTGAAAAAGCTCGTTTAAAATACTATTCTATTCATACACGGTATTACGCAAGTACAACAGAGCATCAACCAAAACGGCATGCAGTGAAAGGAGTAGTAGTAGAAGTATCAGTGGTTTTGTACGGATCATCATTCAATCAATTCAGTCTTCTTTCAACTGCTTCCTGAGCGGGGACTGGCGGGAGAGCAAGCGCCAAGAGTTCACGCTTAAGCGGACGAAGTGAAACTGCGCGAGCGCGAACCAGGCGGCTTGGATGCCGAAACCGGCTTTTAAGGTGAACCCTAAACCGATCCAAGCGAGAAGGGCGTTTGGGACGTACGCCATGGACATGAATTTGGTATCTCTTCCGGCTAATAAGCATCCCTCGGAGGCCATGGAGCTGGTGTGTAAAAGCAACGACAAGGAAGACACCGGGGAGATTTCTTTCATCAAAGCCGCGACCGTGCTGTCTGTGGTGAAGGAATACGGGAAGTAGACAGGAACGATTCTGGAGAAAACAGCGGAGAAACATCCGATGCACAGAGCGGCCAATAATAAGCGTTTGGCCATTTCGAACGCTCTCGTTTCGTCGCCTAACTGCGCCGGTAAGAACGTTTGCGCAGCTTGCGACACGCCGTCGCCGATCACCGCGAAGAAGAAGTACACGGTGAACATAACCCCGTTCGCGGCAGAAAATGCCGGTCCTAAAGCTGTTCCCGAACGAATCGTACTTCCGACGAAAATAGCTTTCACTAACGTCACGAAAAATACCGGCGAGGCAATCTTTCCAATTCGACTAATCGCCGCTAGACTCGGCAATCGCAAAGGCATCCGCAACGGCGGCGGCCCGTTTAACCGGTACCCCAAATCATCTTTTCTCGCGTCGCATTTCTTTCCTCTCGTAACCATCGCTCTGACGAACAACACGGTCACCACAATTTGCGCGAAAGTTGTCGCCCACGCCACCCCGGCGATCCCAGCTTTCAAGAAAAACACCGCTACGAAGTCGCCGACGCCGTTGACCGCGGCGGCGACCAACGTCGCTTTTAAAGGCGTGTACGGATCTTCCGTTGCCAAGTGCGCGGATTGCATCACAGAGCAAGCGATGGCCGCTGGGAACGCTATCAATCTAATCTTTGCATACGTCGCCGCGTAAGGAATCAACGCCAACGAATTCGCCCCGACGTACTTCGTCAACCCCGGAACGTGAAACGCGAAAAGAATCGCGGCGACGACGCACCCCATCCCGGTGCTCATGACCAAAACATCGTTCACCGTCCTCGCATCTTCCTCCACCGCTTCCGGCGTATTCTTCCTCCTCGCTACAATCCGGTCTCTCGCGATCAACGTCGTCGCGCTCACCGCAAATGCCGAACACAAAATGTAACACGTGTGCCCCACGTACACGCTCGCCGGCGATATCGCCGCTAACTCAATCGTCGACGTCAATCCAACCATCGCGGTATCTAACAAACTCAAAATTGGATCGCACAACCATATCGCCATCGTTGGTAACGTAAACGCGATCAGTTCTGCAACCGATGTCACTTTTGCCGTTTGCGGCGACGGTAACGTGTTCTCGATGGCTTGACTCGTTAAGTCTCGTTTTTGTAACTCGTTGATATCTTCGGTTATGATTTCCGAATCCGGAGGCGAGAGGATGAACTCGTCCACCGAGCTCGACGTCGCGTCAACAACAGAAACGACGTCGTCTGAACCTTCCTCGAGTGCCATCTTTTTTGAACCCTTTTTTCTCCCTTTATTATTAAACCGCCGGGGCGTTCCTCGCGCGTTCGTTAAAAACACGTTCGACGACGACGGAATCTCATCGCGGGGAAGAGGAGTCGTGCGACGACTTATCACGGCCCCAACGCTACATGAAGGAGTGCGAGGCATCGTCGATAAAAGCCTCTCGTGTGTCAGCGCTGCTCGAACAACCGTCGTCGTCTGAATCGTCATCCTCACGCTTTGGTCGTTCTCGTTAAAGCGCGTTTTTTTATGCAGCCAATTTTGGATAAGACACGCAAGGCAACACCAACTGGTAAGCAGCGCAAACGGAACGAGACGAATACGCACGCAAAAGCGGAATTATTAAATGACTATTATTATTATTACAGTACAAAGCAGACTACTAGGAGGAGACTGAGGAGGACATGCTGGCGCTGAGCGCTTTGGCGACCGCGTCTACTCTCTCTTTAATTCTATCCTCGTCGCCTCCCGCTCGAACTCTCTTCCCGTATTTTTGCATGAACTTGTCCGGATGCCAGCGGAGGATGAGCTCGCGGTAGACTTTTTTCTTGCTGATGCTTGTCCCTTGATGTTGGTGGTGTTTTTCTTGTTCGGAAACTTTGCGTTCTAAGAGTTTTGCCATTTTTGGCGGCCACGGGATGTCGTTGTACGTCAGCGGGAGGCGAGAGGTGGCGGAGGAGGCGTCGAGGGATTCCCAGCGCTGGTCGAATTTGGACCAGCGGCGTTCCCGTTTCGCCGAGGCGGATTCTTTTTCTTTTTTCGAAGAGGATACCGAGGAGGAGGGTTTTTGTTGGTGTTGGTGTTGCCTAGTGTTCGTGCTCGTATTACCCCCGCGTCTATCCTCCTTCTCCTCGTGTTTGGTGAAATACTCGTGATGGTTCCTCTGATCTTCCTCGTTCTCCTCCGCTTCCAATTCCTCCGCCTCTCGTCTCGCCCAGAGCGTTTCCCGATACGCGCGTTCTCTGGCCGTCTCACTCGTCGCGCCTTCGCTGTACCCAAATCCAGTCGCAAACTCAGTTTTATCCTCGTCCAAAGTTCCGTTAATGTTTGTACCGTTAGTATTCGCGCTCTCGCTCCCTTTACTCCACACGCTCGTCGGCGCTTTCGCTTTCGCCCAGTTGGCGTCCGGCGGTCTCGACGAACTCGAACTCGTCGTCGTCGACGGTGAATTCCGGTACGGACTCGATAACACCGACGTCGCATGTGTCGTTTGTTCCACCCAGTGACTTCCGTTCCAACTTTTCTGTTGCCCACTCGCATTCGCCGGTATCGTCGCCGGTTGCCCTTCTATTTTAACGTGACTACTATTCTTCCGCGCCCGTCTCGCTAAAACCAAAATCCCAATCGTCGCTACACACGCCGCAAACAAGGCGATGTTGGCTAGTTTTTCCCAGAAATCGAGCGTTTTATCCTCGTCTTTCTTCATCGTCTTCAAAGAATCCTCCTTTTCCTCTTTCATCGTCGTCTGTATCGTTGAAACAGAAGGGGAGAATCCGAGCGCATTTCCTCCGTCAACCACCAACAACGCGACGAATGCGACGACGCAACAAAGAGAGAAAAGCACAAAAACCGGTTTCTTACCGGACGATCGAGCGGACGCGACGAGTTTGATGAGCAGTTCGACGATTTTTACGCCGTGTGGTGGTTGTTGTTGACTTGGCAATACCGCCATGTTTGATACTCTTCGTGTGTTTTACTTTGATGTGTTTTGGGGAAATCTCTTCACACGTGTGCTTTGAAGGAATCCATTCAACGGAAACACCTCCTCTCTCTCGCGCGTGAGAATAATGGCGACGACGACCTCTGAGAACATAAACGACGCAGAGACGCTCCCGGAGTTGGACGTGATTTGGAAAATCGTCTCCCCTGGCGAACTCGACGTTTGGCAAAGTTCGAACGCGTTTACGTTAGAATCGGAATTGGATAAAAGCGATGGATTTTTCCACTGCTCGAACACGCTTCGGATCCGGAAAACCGCGGACTTGTACTTCAAAACAATCTCAAATCACAAGATGGTTAAAATTGAGACGAAAACGTTGACGCACGGGAACACGCGCTCGGTGATTTTTACCGCGGAGGCACCGACGAAAGAGGAAGTGGATGAGAACAAGGATTCGATATTTATCCACTATTTATTGGTTGAGGGGAAGGCATGCTGTGCGCACGTGTTCGCGAACTTTGAGAAGTATCCGCTGAAGACGGAAGACGTGATTAGTGGAGTGTTTGATATGCCGTGGGTGGCTAGCGAAGGGAAGCATGAGTTTCCCGGTTTAGATATGTTGTGTTAGAATATAGTTGTAATAGTTTTTTATACACTCTGTGTGTGTTCGTGTCTCTCTTTCTTTCTTTCTCTCTCTCTCTCTCTCTCTCTCTCTCTCTCTGAGTGTGTATGTACAGTTATGACGTGTGTAACTCGCCGTGTCCGTATCGCCAACCATATGGTAATGGACAGTCGTTGTCGAGGAGGTATTGTACACAGTCGGGGTGTTTCTTCTCGTGCGCGTTGCGTACGGCCTCAGAGTTCCACGGCGCTTTGGCGGTTTCGTGCAAGTACTTCAAACAGTCGAAGTGGCCGTACTTGGCCGCCCACTGACACGCATCTCCGTTATATTTATCATACTTTCGCTCAACAAGATATTCGAGTATGTGGAGATGACCATTTCGAGCCGCCCATTTGGCAGTCCAAAAATCCCAAGGCGCTTTGACTTCTTCGTGTAAGTATTTGAGGCACTCGAGTTGACCTCCTGAGGCAGCATATGCACACGCGTTCTCATTGATAGGACACTCATTTGCCACGCAATACTTTACCATTTCCAGATTACCTTGACGTGCGGCCGCATTAATCGGCCCTACACTCCACTCACACTTTTTCTCCTCTCGCGCCCACTTGAGCAACTCGAGTTTATTCGTTTGAGCAACTTCGTAGCAGAAATATGTTCCGCCTTTTATGTAAAGCGTCCACAACGATTGATGCTCCCACATAAACTCCAACGTAGATATCGACGACATCTCTTTAATATAAAACTTCTTTTTCAACTCTTCTTTACGAGACGATCTCTTAATCAAAGCTCTCGTCTCCGTATTCACGTCGTACAAGAATTTCACATCGGTCCCATTCAATCTCGGCAAAATATGAACGAAACAAATATCGTCGCACTTCACGATCAAATCCCACAAATCTCTCGCCCCTCTCCGTCTTTTCTGCCCTCGCGTCTTCGCTCCGGTCGACATCGCTCCGCGCTCTTCTTCTTCTTTATATCAGAAAGATGATGATATGCGACAGAGAAAAGAGAGAATGAATCTTTTTCGTGCGGATGTAAATCGAAGCGTTTCGCACGCGTTTATTAATTTTTAAATAGTTCTCAAGACTACACTTCGAAAGCTTTGCACTGTACGCGCGCACGAAAAGAAGTTTCAGAAAAAAATGCCAACCACTTCTTCCTCCTCGCGCTTCAACAAGTTCGCAAAGTACGCGTTCATCGCGTTCGCGTTGACCGGAACCGCGTATTACGCGTACAAGCAAGGGTACCTCCGAGAGGATGATTTTGATGGAACCAATCTTTCCCCGTTGGAAGATGATGACGAGAAGGAGGAGGAAGACAACACGGAAGAAGAAGAAGAAGAAGAAGAAGAAGAAGACAACAAAGAAGAAACGTTCGATGTTGAGAGCGTTGTTGAACTCGAAACGGCGAATTTGAAAAGAAGAGGCGCGAGAGGGAAACCTCCGAGAAGTCCCCCGCCTCCTTCCTTGAGTGTGAGAAATCGAGTAAAAGAAGCAGAAGAATCAAAAGGCAAAAATGGAACGACGAACAGAAGCGAGAGGGAAGAGAGAAAGCTCAGCAAAGGTCATCGCAACGACAGAATGAAGAGAGGATTTCTGAACGAGAAGAAACTGTCGTCCAGCGGGCTGTTTGGCGACGGAGACGACGAAGAGGATCCAGAAAAAGAAGAAGAAGAAGAAGATGTCCCGAAGAAGGCGACGACGACGACGAAAGAGTCGAGGAAACGAGAACTCGCGATGAAGTCTCCGCTGCAACTTATTTACAGAAACATTCGGAAAGATTTGCTCATCTCGAAATCGTTCGATGTGTCCGCGATCGAGGCGACGAGGAGTTTGTTTCACTTTGAACCATTTCCAGGGGTGGGCGTTTGGCCGGTGAAGTACGACGATATGAAAATGTTTCCGATGAAGAGTTCGTGTTCGCGGTTAATTGTTTTGTCCGTGTTTGACGACGCGCCGAGTTTAGCCGCGAGTGGAACCGCGATTGTGTCTGAATTGAGCAAATTGATGATGGGTTTCGGAGGAGATCGTATAGACGACGAGGAAGAGGAGGAAGAAGAGAACGAAGGAAACGCGACGAAAGTGAAACAAAGACCGATGTTCGTGTGCAATCGAGCGCAGTATCACGTGACGATGTTCTTTTTTAGTCGACCGATTGAAGGAATGACGAGAGAGGAGCCGGTAGAGTTTTTGATCGATGGCAGTGGTGTAGCAGACACACAAAGAGAAGTACTAGCTAAGAAAAACGACGAAGAAATAGAACCGCCGTCGACGCCGCCGCCGTCGGCGCGAACGATGGAGAAGCAACCGTCCATTCCAAAAGGATTAGGAGAAACGGTACTCCCGGACAAGCCAAAGCCAAGAGTTAAACGTTCTGTCGCTCAAAACTACGACCGCGTGTTATCTCCACCAACGCCTATGTCTAAACTCAAGCCGCCGTCGGCTATTAGCAGCGCCGAAAATCTCGCGCACGCGTCGACACCGATATCGTCGACGCAAAGCAAATTCAAACGCTCCGCCTCGGGCGCCATCCTCGACGAAGCCACCAAAGCGCAAGAAGTCCTCCAAACCTGCGAACCGGTCGAGTTAGTCGTCGACCGCGTCGTCTTAGCCACGAGTGGAGCCCTTCTCTTGTGCTTCGACGACGTCGACGATTCGCTCAAAAAATGTCGCGCGTCGCTCGCCTCCAACGCCGTCGGCGTTCGCGGCGTCCAACAAACCTCCACCGCGCACTGCACGTTGGCGAGAATTTTACCAAACGCCGGCGACGAGCGCTTGTCCGATTTCGAGTTGAAACAAATCGACCAACTTCTGACGAAGTGGACGAAAAAGTTAAAAGGGGCGAAGATGACCTGTCCGAAAGCTTGGTACGTCAGAGAGGAACGGTTTTCCTCCGTCGACGGCGATAAAGTCCGCTTGCGGTTTAAAGAGTAGAAATTGTTTTGTGAGCACCTCATATTACCAAGCACCCGAACACCAAAATGTCCTCTTCCTCCTCTTCCTCTTTTGGAGAAACGAACGATTTTGCCAGCGGCAATTATCACGCTCGTCGTCGTCGCAGAACGACGAACGATGGCAGTTTGCCGTCGTCTTCGTCGTCTTCGTCTTCTCTGAGACGCATCCTCCACATCAAAAACAGCGTCTTCGGGGAAATCTCCAAAGCATCGAACGAGACGACGAAGAAGTTAAAGAAGAAGAAGAGCGAACACTACCAGCGAGTAAAAATCAAAGGCGATGGGCGGTGCATGTTTCGCGCGTTGGCGTTAGGTTTAGCGCACGTATCGAAATTGAACTTGACGTCCTCGGAAGAAACGAGAGAGGCGGATACGTTAAGAACGGCTGTTTTCGAGCAAATGTGCAGAGAGGAGGAGAAAAGGAAAGAACACGCGGAGGCGAACATGTCGATTAAATACGGCGGCGAGGCGGACGGAATCGAAGGATACTGTCGAAGAATTCAGAAGGACGACTTTTGGGGCGGCGAGACGGAGTTGTTGGTGCTGGCGAAACTGGTGAAACGGCCGATAATGGTGTATTTACCCGCGCACATGGCGAAGAACGCGGCGAGCGGAAGCGGGTACGTGTGCATACAAACGTACGGCGAAGAGTACGCGAAGAAAACGAATAAGAAGACCGGTAAGGTGACAGAGAGAGCGCCGGTGAGGCTTTTGTACGACGGATCGGTGCATTACGATCTGCTCATCTAGTAGTTGTTTATTATTATTATTATTATTATTATAATTATGGTTGTCGTTGTCAAGTAACGACGCCGTTTGGCTATTGACTAAAATGTCGAGAGAGTTACTAAACTCGCGCGTTATCATCATTCGTCGTTGTCGTCGTCACCGCCTCCGTCTATTTTTGCTCTTCTTCGTTAATGTTTCTATGTCTTCCGCGCCGGCGATGGCGGACTTGTTGGAGAGGTACGAGCCGCCCGTCGCGGTTTCGCCGACAGAAGCGCACGCGCCGAATTCGTCGTGCTTCTCCGTCGGCACTGGAGCGTTGACTTTATCGACTCTTCTCAGCGTTCTCTTCTCCATTCTGTCGACGTAGAGAACGCCGTTCAAATGATCCATCTCGTGTTGGGCGATGCGCGCCGGCCACCCAGTTAAATCCACGTCGATAGGTTTCCCATCCGGCGCGACGCCTTTCAATTTCACCTTTAAATGTCTCCTCACGAGTGCCCTATAGCCTTGCACGGATAAACACCCCTCCATAAACGCCGCGCTCGCGTCTCCGATCGGTATCAACACCGGATTGATAACCACTTTCGCTTTAAACGGATACCGTTTCTTCCTCTCCCTCTCTTCCTCGCTTTCGTCCGACATGCCTTCCTCGGTATCTTCCATCACGAATATCCGCTTCTTCACGCCAATCTGCGGCGCGGCTAAACCAACCCCACGTCCTTTCACTATCCTTAACATCTCCGAAACTAATTCTTGCACCTCCGTGCTCGAGATATCGGCTTCCTCGACTTCTTTCGAGCGTTCGTACAAACACGCCTCACCCGCCTGGACGATATCTCTTTGCCCTTTGGCTAAAGAAATCAACGAATTGAACGCGTTGGATTGGTTCTCGTTCCACGTGCCGTCGGGATCTGAGACGCCGTAACACGATGATTGCATCGCGGTGGTTACTAATCCTACTTTTCGTTGAATTCTTCGTGGTTTTGTTGCTGCTGATGATGATAATGATGTCGCCGATGTTCTTCTCGTTAGGGGTAAACCAGCGCGATGGTGATTTTGCGTTTTGGTAAACGACGACGTAAACGACGCAGAGGAGAACGAAGACGACGCTGAAATCCCCGTCGCAAAGCAGCAGCAGAGGTGGTGTTGCATGCTGCTGGAGTACTTTTATGTTTATATGTGTTATGCAAACCCGCGCGCGCGGGATTTTGTAAAGCAATGAAATACAACTCTATCCAAACTTCTCTCTTTTATTTTACGCGAATTTCTTAGCGCTCTGGTCCCGAATGCGCTTCTTCTGCCTATCTCTTCTCTCCGCGTTTGCTTGAGCTATTCTAATTTGACTATTCGTGACTAACGGTTCGTGAACGGCGTAGACGGTGTGCGCGTGCGTGCACGCACCGACCAAGAGGAGACCGACGATTTGTTCGGTTTGGAGCATCTCGCCTCGAGTGACGGATTCGATGACGCCGGTTAAGATTAAACCGAGCGTGATGGCGAATCCTTTGGCGACGGAGCCGAGGTTTTTGGTAACCAGACCGACACAAATGCCACCGATGGCGGAAGTGAAGATCGGTATGAACGTGAGGAAGGTGAAGTTGTCAAACATGGAGGACCATTTGGTGGAGCCGGCGTAGAGGAGACGTTGGATGGCCGCGGAGGAGACGAGGTTACCGGTTGGTGTTGGTGTCGCCGCCGCCTCGTCTTGTTCTTCATGGAGATGAGGTTGCGCTTGTTGCACGAAGAGTTCGTCGCCAAATGCCAGCTTGGAGACGTGGACGAAATAGACGATCGGTATAGAAGCGATGGCCATTTCAATCGTCAACACTTGCGCGGATCGTCGCAACGCTTGCAGCGAAATTTGAGTGCTCGTGCTTGCGAGTCCACTCAAACAAGACGCCGCGGTTACGGCAATTACCCCTAAATATCTCGCGTACTCTTCCTCCGCAATTACCGTCATGCCACTCGCGTCCGCTCCGTTTACGTCGCCGCTCGATCCCAACGATTTTTGCGCGTCCACCGCTGGTTCTAAAATCTCTTTGATTTGTAAAATCACGCTCGCTAACATCAACCCGAATAGACTCAAGCACTGAACGAATGTCTGTTTTGTCCCAAACACGACGTACACGAACAACGCGGTCCATATGATTTTCGTTTGATTCAAGCAGTTGAATAACACCGGGTCGACGGAGTGGTATCCGTACTGCATCAACATGTTTTGAATGGAATACACAATCGCGGGGACCACGCTCAAAGCAAACACGTTCAACCTCACCTTCCCAAACTGCCGACGAATCTCCCTCGGACCTTGCATTCGCATCGAAATCAAACACAACGCAATCTTCACGCACTCCGTCGCCGCGACGACGCCTAAGCTCGAAACGTTCGCCGATATGAACTTCTTCGTCAACAGAGGCTGCGCGCCGTACTGAACGCTCAACACGCAAAACGGCGCCACGTTCCGCGCGATTTTCTTCCACGAGATGACGAACCGTTGATGATGTTTTCCCTCTTTCGAACCACCGTGGGTGTTGTTCCTTCCTCGCGATGAAGGAAGAGGAGAAGGCGGTGTTCCCGTCGTCGTCGTCGTCGTCGTCGCGTCGATACCAAAGAAAGATTTCCTCCCCCCGTGGTCTTCTGCTCCCAAATCTGACATCTCCCTCGTCTCGGGCCTCGTCGTCGTCGGAACGTGTCCTCCTCCTCCTCCTCCTCCGCCTGCGTTGTGTACTGTTCCACCTGTGTTTTGTTTAGGAGGAGGACGTCGACTTCCTCTCGTCAAAATGTCGTTCTCTTCCTCGTCGATATCACGAAGACGGTGGTGTCGGCTACTCAATTTCCGTACATTTTTTAATCCATCCGGGGCGTCGTTTTCCCCGTCGTCCTCGTCCTCGTCTTGTGTTTCCTCCCTCTCTCTCGCGTCCTCGTCTTTAAACTTTTTCGTCTTTAAAGACGTCCTCCTCCTCGCTCGCATCGTTCTCGCGGAAATTTCTTCTCTCGGAGGCACCATTCGCGCGGCGCGGGCGGTTTTGGAGGCGTCTTTGTTCTTCTGGTGTTCTTATCTCACGTCAGATGGATGGTCGACGGCTACACGGGGCGGAGAAAGAAAAATGGAGGAGCGTGTGGCCTCTTAAATTCTCACGTAAAGAGGTGAAAAGGCCAAAAAGCGGTTTCCGTAAAAATTATTTGGAGGGGACTTTTGTGCCAGAGTGGTTGGAGGAAAAACATGCAAACCCTAAATTTTGTGAGCCGAAAAAAATGTATTTTGATGAGTCCATGAGAATGGAATTAAATGAACGTAAAGGGACAGTTTCAAGTGCGACTTCTTTCTCGTGTTTCTCAGTTGTTTCTCGTGGGATTAATAAAGTTGGTATTAAAAAAATCCTCTTTTGCGCCAATAACGCGATGCCTTTAATTCAGTTCTTCTTCTTTAATCAATCTCTTTTTTAAGCGCTTCCGTACTTACTCGGCGGCGATTCACCCTTTGGCGCGTCTAACAAAGGCGCGTGGCGATCGTCGTCGTAGTTCCCCGTGTGGTCGTCGTCGTCCGAATCGTCGCCCCCGCTTGGGCAACAGCACGATTCGCAGATGCAACAGTACGCTCTTCGGCGTCGACTGGAGCATAAGGCGACGTTGGCGATGTCTTGGGACCCCGGGTAGCCGTTTCGGTTCAAGTCTCTTTCTAACTGGTCGCCTTCTTTGACTAAATGGACCCAGGAGGAGAGGATGATAAACGTGCCGGCGGCCATGACGATGAACCAGGAGACGTACGGGTTCGTGACTTCGGGTTGCATGGCGATGCGGAGTTGGTCGGCGGACATGAGGAAGAAGTCGAATGCGCCGTGGTAGAGCCAGGAGCGGGAGATGCACTTGATTGGATCGATGAAAAATCCGTTTGAGGCTTGGATGATCCAGTGCGCTCGGACGTACCGCATGCCAGAAAGACCGGCCCAAATGGCGTGCATGGGCATGAAGCCTCTGGTAACGGTTATCATCGTCGCCGTGGCACCACGTTCTTCGTCATACAATGGACGCCCGTCCATGGTTTGTACCGTGCAGTTGATTGCAGTTTGGTTCCAGCTCGTGATGGCGACTTCGGTCTGGTTGCCGTTCGGATCGGCGAAACCGTACCGGGTCAACGCGCGAACGATGACGCTTTCGCGTTGTTTCGGATCATCCGTGACAACACCCAAACGACCGCTACTTTTCTGCTGTTGTTGTTGTTCCCCCTCGTTGTTGTTGTTGTTGTTGTTGTTGTTGTTGTTGTTGTTGTTGTTCGGGTAGCTAATGCCACCGCCACTATTGCTATTTTCTCCTCCCTCGCCGTCGCTCTCTTGTTCGCCCATTTTCCCAACCGTCAATCTACCATCCTCGGCGGCGCTCACGCTGGATAATCGCAAGTACTCCTTCGCGTTCGATGGTCTCAATATCCCCTTCGTGATGTACGAATGCATGCCATCTGTCGCCTTCTCGAGAGACAATTTTGTTTGCGCAAAACTTTCGTAGATGCCTTGCAAAATTTGGTTCTTAAACTCCCAAATGATCTCGCGATCGTCGTACACCGGGTGCAATTGGCCTTTACCGCCGCTGCTTTTTCTTGAAATACCAGTCATCTTCCCGAGAAACGGGATCCATCCAGAATCCGTGGACATGAAATAACTCATTTTGTGTGATAGTTGCTTTTGTTGTTGAATTATGTGTTGTTGCTCTTGAGCGTACGCTCTTTGCGCGTCGTCGTTTACTTCTTCTACCGCTTTTGCTTTTTCTGCCGCCGCCGCTTTAGATTTCGACTTCGTGCTCGTGATCAAGGCTGGGATGCTTTGCGTTTCTTGCGTCACTTCTTGCGCCGCCGCTGCTGTCGCCGCCGTCGCTTCGTTCGGTATCACCGCCTCCGCGATTGGAGTATCCAAAGACCCGCTCAACACCACAATCCTCGGGTGTAGCGGATCGGTACACACCACCGTAATATCCGCTTTCGTCACGTCCATCAACACTTGCGTATTTTGCATTTGCTCGTACGTTCGTACCCCGTACTGAACGTTCTCGATCCACGCGAATCCTAAGCCGACTACCATGGCTAACAAAACAACCTTCCTTGGCGACCGAGTTCGTTTGGACCAGCCGATGGCGTACGAACATCCCCCCATATCCTCCTCCAACTCTGCTTTGCTCCCTAAACTGTCGTCTTTCGCTCTCACCCACCTGCTGGCGACGAAATACTTCGCCGTCTCTTCGCTAAATCCGGCTAAAATGAACGCCAACCATGCCGTCGCCATGATCGTTTCCACGCTGACGCCTCCTTGACCTTCCTCGTTCGTCGGCGGTTCCGCGCTAAACGCCATCGCCGAGTACCCGAGCAACGCCGTCACGATCCCGGCGGCGAACGCTCTCACCGTATACACCGCGATCGGCGCCACAATCGCCCCACACCAAAACGTCTGCGCTAAAACCCCGAACGATAAGTGCTCGTGAAACTGGTCGTTGTGCCCTCGCTTGGACATGTACACGAAAAACACCGCCCACATGCAGCACGGAATCAACGCGGCGAATAAGACAATCACCGCGGACAACCAATCGCCCTCGCACTCGAGCGTCGTGATGATGCCTTTCGCGAGGAACAATAAGAGCGTCACGAACAGCCACGAGAACGAGCTCGAATCGTCCGACCAGACCGAGAGGCACGTGACGTACCAGCTTTGTCGTTGCGCGAAATCTTCGACGCGCGTTGCCGTCCTCGGCGACTGAGGAATGCTGCTGCGCTTTGGGGGTAACGCCATTTTTTTATCGCGCTCGTCGTCGTCTGATGATGGTGATGGAAATGATTTTGTGTATCTCTCTTCTGTTGCTGCGTCTGCTTACGATGCTTAAGAAGGAGAGGCACTCGAGCGCGCAGCACTCACCACCCACCGCAGAACGTGCGAAATTGATACAAAACAGCGTCCGTCGGGTTTCTTTTCTTTCCGCGTTTGTTGTTGTTGTTCTTGCGAGACGAGATTTTGATGGATTTTGAGGCGCGTCTTCGTTTGGGTGTTCGTCAGTTTAGGGTTTTTGATTAAAACCCTAAATTTTCAGTTTTGTGTGTTTGTTTTGGGCTCGTGACAAAGAGCACCACGACTGCCTAAACTCCTTGCTCGAAAAAGGGTGCCCAGAACCAACGGACGAAGCTACGCTTGGTTTGTCGAGCGATGCGATTGGTTTGTCGAGCAAAAGCGATTGACCACACAGATAGAGAGAAATACATGGAGAGAGACTTCGAGTAACGCT
>Ga0255779_1000182_pt1 | contig 78092 bp, 46 predicted proteins | sample 011ome_21_FD_179977 | JGI IMG/M metagenome (GOLD analysis project Ga0255779, IMG submission 179977) | Coastal salt marsh microbial communities from the Groves Creek Marsh, Skidaway Island, Georgia - 011508AT metaG (version 2) | ecosystem: Environmental > Aquatic > Marine > Intertidal zone > Salt... | reverse complement strand
TCCAAAAACCATTTCTTCTTCTTCTTCTTCTTCTTCTTCTTCTTCTTCTTCTTCTTCTTCTTCTTCTTCGGCGGACGTTTCCTTTTCAATGTTAATGCTCTGTACTATTACTCTGACGTCTGCGGGAAGATTTTGGAGCGATTTCCTCCCCTCCTTTGCCTCATTTCCAACTCGCGTATTACATTCGAAGAAGAAGTCAAGAAGAAGTCAAGAAGAAGAAGCGATCGATACACAACAACAATTTGAAGAGGAAGAATGAAAAAACGAGCTTTTCTTTCGTCGACTTTTTCATCATCCGCTTTTTCATCCAACTTTGCCGATTATTGTATATCTCTCAATACATCGCTCCGACGAACATTCCTCGAACATGTTCTCGGTGGGAAACGAAATCTAAAACACATCTCAAAAGAAATCAAGCGACGGAAATGGATCGTGGAACGTTTAAGAAGATCTCGTTTGATACAAAAAAGGAAATATTACGTAACCGACGAGGATGTTTTGACGGTTTTGTTGGTCGCGTTTACGATCGCGCTCGTTCTTGTTCTTCTTCTTTGCGTTCGCGCGTTGGTGTCGTTCTTCAAACATCATCGAAACGTCAAAGTCGTTTTAAAGGAAAACGAAGAGGAAACGAAGGAAACCATCAAGAGAGACTATTCGCGCTCGGTGACGATGAACCCAGAAGAGGAGGATAGTTTTACGGTGGACGATTTCACGCCAAACGAAAAAAGGAAAAAGGACAAAAAAGGCCAAAATGCCGGGGATGCGAATGCGACGAGTGAGAAATCGCCGCTGGTGAAGCGCGTGAGCATCGACGAGACCTTCGGAGCGGAGACGGGTACGGAAAAGACGAAGAAGGCGAAGAGGACGGCGATTGTGGCGAAAGAACAACCCGCGGCGGGTTCGAACGCGCTCTCGCAACAGTCGCTCATTACCGTCGAAGAGCGAACGAAAATAGCCGAACTGCGTCAGTTAGTCAACGAGGAGAAGGAGGAGTTGTTATCCACGGACGCTTTGAAAATGTACTGTTCGGACGCGCAGTTGGCGAGAAACTTGCGCGCGAGGAAATGGGACGTGTTGAAAGCGTTTGAAATGTTAAAGAAAACATTGCTGTGGAGGAAAGAATACAAACCAGAGCTGATTACTTTTGAAGATATCGAAGAAGAGTTAAAGACTGGGAAACAGTACCGTTCGGGGAGAGATCGATCCGGTCGACGCATCATCGTCATGCGACCGTCGCGAGAAAATACTCGAGAACACGACGGCAACATTCGTTTATTGGTGTACACGTTCGAGAACGCGTTGTGGCGAACGAATGGCGAACGCATCGTTCGAGGTTCCTCTAACATACCCGCGTTAGCGCAAGAGCAGATTTGCGTCTTGATTAACTTTACAAAGTGGTCGTTAAAACTCTCCCCGCCGTGGCGAACGAGCATGGAAACGTTGCACATCATGCAAGAACACTACCCGGAGCGATTAGGCTTAGCCGTGTGCTACGATCCGCCATCCGTCTTCTCCGTCTTTTGGAAACTCATCTCTCCATTCATCGACGTGAAAACCAAATCGAAAATCCGTTTCGTTCAACCTCGAGGCGATAAACAAAAAGCGGCGAAAAAAATGAACGCGACGTTTCATCCGAACACGATCGACTCGGATATGGGCGGAAGAGTCGACGCGACCTGGGACCTCGACGAGTACAAAGTGTTTTTACAAAGGTACGACGCAGTGAAAAAGAACGTTTTCGAGACGTTGAAAGAGAGGAGAATAGAGTGAATTTTAGTGAGAGAGTATCATAAGCGCGTTCATTGGAGATAAACTTAGTACACTTTGACGTAGTCTTTACCTCGTGCTTGATGTGAGGGCGACTTTGTTGAATAAATTTTTTTGTGAGCAACTCTCATCATCGTTCGTTTTCCCAACAAACACAAAAGTTCTTCTCGATAAAAAAACTGACTGGATAACGGTGTTGCGTGAAAAAGCGTCGTTCGTCGTTCGTTGCCACAAAATTATTAAAATTACTCTCACCATTAAAATCTCTCATCTTTCCTACGCTGTCGCGCGTGAGACACGTAAACGATAAAAACACGTAACATCGCACGATACACACAAACATCATCGTAATAAAGTCGTAAAAGTCGAGATCGTAAAAGGACAACAGAAGAAGAAAAAGAGAGAACAAAAAGAGAGAATTTAAAAAGGAATAATAAAAAATGCAGCAGTCCTTTTCCTCGAGAGGTCAACGACTCTTCGGGAAAGGAGGGACGCCGCCTTCTTTTCTGAGACGAAGACGGTGTATGAATTTGGTCTCGCAAAAGCCGCAGCGAAACGACAAAAGCAAAAGTGGAAACATCTCTGTCATCGCATCTTCGACGAACGAAAACAGCAAGAATTGTCCGTCGTCTTTTTCAGAGCGAAGAAAGAACGTAAACACGACGAACGCGCTGGCGAACGACGCGCCAACGGTGGAAGACGTGACATCGAATTTGAATGCTGCTGACTTGGATAAAGAAGGACGAACACCCAAAAAGACGAACAACAACAACAACAAAGAAAAGAGCGACGAACTCGAACGCAGACGGAAACAAAAACTCTTACAGCGATACTCCTCGAATTACGATGCGACGACAACAACGAACAACGCATCATCATCGGAGAATCCAACAACATCTCGACGAGTCGTGACTTTATTGGATGGCAACGCGAGATTGCGAGTCTGTTCAGACGGACGCGTTTCTTTGTTTTACGCGCACTTCGAGGACGAGGAAGAGACGAAGTGGGAGTTGACGAGTCGGAGTTTGGTGACGGTCCCTCCTGGGGCGGAGAGTGTCGGGAGGATTGTGAGTGATGAGACAACGATGAAAGTCGAGTTTTTGGAACGAAGCAAGTCGGACGGTTTTGAGAGCAACGTTGATAGTAGTACGAAGAAGAAAGTGTTGTCCACTTTGACGATCAAACCGTTATCGGCAAAAGGAAGTTTGACGAAAGACGAAAGAGAATGGACGGATAATTTAACCTCTGGATTCATTCTCGATTACGTCGTACAAACCAGCGAGGAGAACGAGTACTCCGTGGAAATGGCAGAAATCGTGACTGATGTAGAATCGAGCGGGAAATGGTTCGGCGGTGGGCATTTCGTTCGGCAAGAGTGGCCTCTGAACGGCGCGTGTCAAGAAGTCGGCCCGCATTATCCGTTCGATTTCGGGCCGCACGGAATCAACACCTTAGTTTCAAATCATTGGGTCACGTCCACGGGGTTTGCCATCGTCGCCGATCCGGAAACCTCTTTTTTCCACGTCGGCTTAAATGCACCGAAAGAAAACACGTTCTTTGAAGCGTTGACGCCGAACGGATCGAGACGAAAATTTCACACCGGCGTGGCGAACATTTTGCGACCGACGGCGTTGCCGCTCACCTCGCAAAGCAGACAAGGCGACGGAAAATTACGGTTACAGTCTCGGTCTGGATATTGCGACTCTAAATACGGCGCGTTCTCCCAAGAGCACCCACTGGTTGGTTGGAAAAGCGAGAAAACGCACGTGCAACTTCCAGAAAATATCGATCCGATGGGCAACTTGTCCTTACCGACTGAAGAGAAGGAAACACCCGCCGCCGCGAAAACGAAGAACAACAACAACAGAAAAAACGTAAAAACGCGAACGTGTTCTATGCGCGTCGCGATGCTCGCAAAACGTAACGTTCGAGAAGCGACCGAAAACGTGCTGGAATCCATGCCAAAACCCACGCAAGCGGTCGATACCGCGCTCGTTCGAGGACCAAAATGGTCCACCTGGTCTAGGTATAAAACCGCGGTGGACCAAGAGAAAGTCTTGAAATTCGCGAGTGAAATTTTAGAGTTAAAATACGAACGATCAATCATGGAAATCGACGATAGATGGTCGTCCGCGTACGGCGAGTTAGAATTCGACTCGGTAAAGTTCCCAGACGTGAAGGCAATGGTAGACGATTTACATTTGAAAGGATTTAAAGTGACGCTTTGGGTGACTCCGTTTGTCACCGAAGGCACGCGAGCGTATAAAGAAGGCGTGAAGAACGGCTACTTCGTAAAGTCAAAAGTTTTAACTCCCGGACATTCAAAAGCGGGATTCTTTTCGTGGTGGCAACCGACACCAGTTGTTGCGATCGATTTAACCAACAAAGATGCTCGAGAATGGTTCTTAAACGGGTTGAAGAGTTTACAAACGCGATACGGCATCGACGGTTTTAAATTCGACGCCGGAGAGCCGTGTTTCTTACCGAAAGAATTTGAAACGAAAGTTCCCATGAAACATCCTTCCGAGTATACGAAGTTATGGTCGACTGAAATCGCGAAAACGTTTGAGCTTTGCGAAGTGAGGAGTGGTCATCACTCCACGAATTCCGGAGTGTGGACAAGAATCGGCGATACGTTTAGTTCCTGGACCACCTCGAACGGATTGCGAAGCTTAATCCCGCACTTGTTGACATCTTCCATCGTCGGGTATCCTTTATGTTTACCGGATATGATTGGTGGTAACGCATACGCCGGAGGTCCCTCGAAAGAGCTATTCGTGCGATGGGCGCAAGCGAACTGTTTCATGCCCGCCATGCAATTCTCCATCCCGCCTTGGGAGTTTGGTAAAGACGTTTCGGAAGCGACGAATAAAATTTTGAAAACTCGATTGAAACTGATTGATTTAATCGAAGATTTATCCATCAAAAGTTCCAAAACGTTGCAGCCAATTTGCAAACCGTTGTGGTGGCTCGCGCCGGAAGATTCGAACACGTTCGATATAAACGATCAGTTTTGTTTAGGCGACGATATCGTCGTCGCGCCCGTCGTATACGATAAGCAGAGACGAAGAGAGGTCTATTTGCCGAAAGGTGAGTGGAAAGAGTTTGACGGCGAGAAGATTTTCTCGGGCGGGCAATGGATCGAGGGCGGCTACGAGGCTGGGATTTACGACATTCCAGCGTTCGTGAGAGTCATTTAAATACAGATTTATCATCATCATCATTATTATACACATAGCAAAATCACGCATACGAGAAGGTTAGAAGAAGGAGGAGAGAATATAAAGAATGTATTAGTAGTTGAAATGTTTTATTAATAATCAGAGCGCTGCAACTTTCGAATTGTATTTAGCTGTATCGTTTATGGTTATCTATATTCCCTTTTTCGATTCTGTATTTGTAATAGTAGTATATAATATGGTAGTGCGAACGAGTATACATCACCAAAGCGGTTGCGATTGTTGTTGTTGCTGTTGCTGCGCGTCCGCGCCGCACTCGACGCCTTGTTGAAACTGAGTCTGCGACGGCTCGTACGAACTACCAGCTTGTTGCTCGTCAACGTACCCCCCTGCAAACGCAGCCATAACCGTGTTCCCGTTATCAAATCCAACGTTCTCGTTACCAAACCCTTCAGTCGTAATCTCTTCTTGCATCATCTGCATGTTCCCTCCGTCTTCGGTTGGAATCGACACGGCGTCAAACTCGCACGGAAACCTCGTCACTCTCGGCTTCTCCGCTAAAATATTCCTCACAATCTTATCTAACTGCGGTACCGATGGCGGATTTTCCCGTAACTCCTCGTCGTTGTACTCGTTGTTCACGTAATACCCGACTCTCACGAATTCGTTTTGCTGATACGAGCACGTTAACAACAACGCCGTCACGCCTAAGATGTCGCTGTTTGGAATCTTCGTCGCGTCCGGTGGGTTCGCTTGAAACACAAACTTATACGCGCCTCTCGAGACAGGACCGACTAAAACAGTGTCTAAGATTTGGTCGTGTTGATCGCTCTCCGCGGAGCCGACGTACGTGAGCTTCCACTCCAAGTCGTCTTGGAGGTTCGTCAGGCACTCGTACTGGATTTCAAACTGTAACGGGTTTTGGAAATATTGCGGGTTGTCCTGTTATTATTATTATTATAGTTATGAAAGAAAGAAAGAATATGCGCATAAAAACGTGTCAGTTTATGTGTAATCGAGAGAAGGAAACCGGCTGTCTTCCCAATCGTCATCGCTCGCTCGCCGCCAAAAGGGTATACCTCTTTCGCCTTTGAGACGAGAGCGAGATTTTTCAAAATTTCAGCCTAAAACCAGCAGGCGAAAGGCGAAGAAAAAAGTGATGAGAGAGAGTAAACGCGTACCAACACTTGGACTTGCGTGATGTTAATCGCGCTCATTACGTTTCCTCCTTTTCTGTTTTATTCGTTTCTTCTCTGCTGTTCTCTATTGTTCTCTATTCGCTCCTTATTTCTCTTTCTCTTTTGATTCGATCGATTTGGATTTCTCTCTTTTCTCTCGGTAAAAGTTGTTGCCGTTTCTCTGCGTTGCGATGATGAGAGCTTCGTTTATTGAATCGTTTAACCTATGCTCTCTGCTTCTTTCGTGCTTCCCTTCTCCTCACGCGCGCTCTTCCTGTTCTTCTTCTTCTTCTTCTTCTTCCGATGTATTACCGATGTATTACTCGCGCGTCGTGTATTCTTTCACCCTCCCTCTGGTGTGTGTGTGTGTGTGTGTACTCTCTATCACCGCACGCGCGCTGGAAAGAGTGAAGATGCGTTTGAAAATTATTCAAACAGACGATGAGATCGTTCGTCTTGTCAACGTATACTTTTGAAACCGTATGGGATACATCCGTCCAATTTCAAATCGAGAGGTTTTTTCGTTTTTTCGTTTTTCTTTTTCTGTTTCCGTTCGAGAGCTATGGCATAGCTTTACAGTCGAGTGGAACACAACAGAGAGAGAGAGAGAGAGAAACAAAAAATATAAACTACCTTTTTTTCACTCTTTTTTGTTTTGAGGGGAATGAATTCTTCTCTTCTCTTGTTGAATTGAAGAAAATGAATTAATTTTAAGTGAAATTCGTGGCGAATAGACCACGAGAGGATCTCCTGCCTTTGTAGACCACGAAAAAACTGCTCTTTGTGACTCTGTATTTGTCTGTTTATTCCTTCATAAGAGGAATCGTCGTTTCGCGCGCGCTCTCTTTCTCTTTCTCTTTCTCTTTTATCATCACACACACACACACGGTATTGATTGCCCGTGATTGATACTCACAAGATGATATGGTCCACGACGCGTTGTAGTTCTTTGGAACGAGCGACGTCTTTGTGCGTCGCGAGTTCGTCGTCGTCCCACAACGGAACGACGAGGACAAAATCGAAAAACGAGAACAAGATAACACAGAAGACGATGATGAGGACGACGATGATGAGACGACGTTTTGTTGTCCTCGCGCGATGTTCGAAAAAGAGGAGTAGTATTCTTCTCACGAGACGAGGAAGGAATGAGAATACGATCACAACATGCAACGCGTGGAATAACGACGACCACGAGTTTTACGGAACAGGAGGAGCTGATGAAGAAGAAAACACGGGCAGTCTAGACGAAGGCGATACGTTTGAAGGCGAGCAATATTTACGAGCGAGCGAATCGTTGCGAGAGAAAACGATACAATACGAGGAAGAGAACGGAGAATCGACGCACGTTTTACCGTCTTTATTGTTTCCAGTCGCCGAACCGCTCATTCCTGGACAAAGAAAAGTATTACACCTGTACGAGCCGAGGTTTGTGAGTCTGTTGAACGATAGCGTGGAAACGCACGGAGGATTGTTGGCGTTCGTGCACTACTCGCAAATACCGCCGAGCAGAGGAAAAAGCGCAAAGACGAGAGGGAGGAGAGTTTTAGAGGATGAAAACGAAGACGACGAAGAGGAGGAAAAGGTAACGAGTAGTAGTAATAGTAGCAGCATCGACGGCGCGATGGCAGGAAAAACGGAACGAGAAGAAGATAAATTGAATCAAAGGCCGTTGCCGAACGAGCGAGCGGAGAAATTGGAGGTGTTTGGAGAAGTTTCCGGCGACTCGGATTCGGATGATTCCGACTACGAGGAAGAGTTTGAAAGGTTCAGCGAGTTTGCGAGAAAAGTCAACAGTCGGTACGGCGACGAAGCCGGGTTTGGGTCCGCCGATGACGACGAAGAAGAAGATTATTACTACGACGACGACGATGACGACGATGAGGAAGAGACGCAAGCGGTGCAATTGAACGCATCGTGTACGCTAGGTAGAGTCATTCACTACGAGCCGATTAAAGTTTTATCCAGTGATGATTTTGATGACGGCGTTTCTTTCGACATCGTCGACGAACGCGGCGAATCTTCGAGTACGTTCGGTGAAACCTACCGAGTTTTAGTCGTCGGCGAAACGCGAATGATGGTTGAGGACGTGAACGAAACACCCGCGGGCTACGTTGCCGGTACGTACTCCCTGGTCAACTCGCCAGACTCAAAATTTGCTGCTCAACCGACGCAAGATGAGCGCAAAGAAATCGAGCAACTGGCTGACGACGTCGAACTTCTCATGAATTACGTCATCGAGTTCAGCGATAAGCTGTTGGAAGTTTCGAACGTGACGAAAGAAACGCTCTTTGATGACATCGTTCGTAAAGCGGAAAATGCCAGAGATTATCCGACCGAAATTCATCGCAAGTTTGCCATTGAAGAAGCGAAAATGGTTCGGTGGGCAAAAGCAGTTGGCAAAGTTGATTCGTTACACGAAAGCATGAAATGGGTGGAAGAAGACGGCGTCTTCTTCGACGCTAAAATCGAATTGGAAAACGTCGCGCGAATGAAACGCGACCAAGATAAGGCTGGCTTATCCTTGGACGATGCCATCTTATCTCGCCTGCGTCGTTCAGCTGCTCTCACGATGACCCAGAACGAAGACGAAGACGAGGATGAAAAGAAAACCACCGCCACAGACTTGAAAACGAAATCTCGAGCCTCCGCTATGGTTCGCGCCGAGCGTCTCTCTTTCGCTGCGTTCCAAGAGGTCCCTTTCTCCTCCGAGGCTGAGAACGAAAAATTGATCGCTCGGAGAGCTGCTGCTATGTCAACTTCTAGAGGATTAGTCGACCGTTTGCGTCTCGCTAAGTTCGGATTGGAAGAGCAACTCGGAGGCTTACGCGCCAAGTTAGCGTTGGAAAAGTCCTTGCGCGCCATGCTCGACGGCAACACGGGTTCGTCGTCCTCCGGCGATACCACAAACGATACCAACACGAAGAACAAGGAAGACAAAGATTCCGACGAGAACAAAAATAACACGAGAGACTAAAACGAACGAACAAAGAGGAGACTGTACAATTAGTTACACATACAATCGCTTTAAATTATACGTGCACATAATCATCAAACATTTTATTTGTTGTTGTTGTTGTTGTAATAGAAGAAGAAGAGAAAATATAATAAGCGTTGCACTCTCAAAGACATCGTCAGTCAAAGCACACGCGAACGAAAGAAGGTGAAAAAATGAGATAAAAATGAGTCCACTGCTTCTACAGCAGCAGCAGAAAGAATGATGAGCGGACAGACTACGCGTTCAAATTCGTGCGAGTGCGATTCAAACGCGTACACTGGTCTCGTGCGCGATATCTTTCGCGTGTGCGCGTACTCTCCGATCGAATATGTTGGTTTCTTGAGCGGTTTGTGTTCGATCGCGTTTTGGATCGTCTGCCAATTTCCACAAATGTTGCAAAACTATCAGCTGAAAACGAGCGAAGGATTGAGCGGTTACTTCTTACTCCTGTGGGCGTTCGGGGACAGTTGCAACCTGGTCGCGTGTGTCCTCACGGGAGACCAAACGCCGGTGCAGATGTACACCGCGGTGTACTTTTTGATGAGCGATTCGGTGCTGATTTCGCAATTCGTTTTGTATAGGAAAAGACAAATTCAACGAGAAGAAAGGCAAACGAGAAGACGACGACGACTGAGTTTCAATGAATCGATAATACGGGAGGAGGAAGAATCTCCTGAGGACGCGAACGAGAATGCGGTGATATCGGCCACGATGGCGAGGATTGATGAGAACATCAGCACCGCGCGTAGTTACGAAGAGGAATCGAGGAACGATCCAACGACGCCGAAGCGCACTACTAAGAAACACAAAAAGAAGAAGAAGCCGGTGTCACCGTCGACATACGTGACGGGTTTCTTAGGCGCAGGCGTTTCCGTGTATTCAATACGATCGCTTTCTGGTTCTGATGCAATGAGATCGTTGAGCGGTGCTACGCGTTCGTTGCAAAGCGCGACCGGGTGTTTGAATCAAGCCGTAAGTACGGCGTCGGAAGCGAGAGTAACGTCCGGTCGGTTCATCGGTTACGCTTCCGCGACGAGTTATTTAGGAGGGAGAGTGTTTCAGATCATGAAAAATAGGAAACGCAAATCGTGCGAAGGCGTGTCGGCGTTGATGTTTTTCTTTGCCATTAGCGCGAACGTGACTTATGGAATGTCGATCATCTTCATGAAGAATTTTAGATGGGTTGAAATCGTCGATTCGCTGAGCTTCTTGCTCGGTAGTTTAGGCACGTGCGTTTTGGATTTGTACATTTTAAAGCAAAGCAGATATTATCGCGCGTTAGGCACGGACGCGTCGGCAACAACTGCTCCCGTTGATCGCACGAGTAGTTTGATAGAAAACGATTGGCTGGAAAGAGAAGCGAGCGTCCACTTGCTCTCGCAAGAAGCGGTCGAAGATTTGTAATTTTACATAGGTGTGTACGATTAATAGCGCATTATATTAAATATACCTAACACGGTTTCTGACCTTTCATCGGTTTCTCGCCTTCTTCGTAACATCCGACGTCTTGAATACCGCCGCCGGTACCGAAAAACTTTGCCTGTTTCGCCTCGGCTTCCCTCAGCGCCTTCTCCGCCGCTTTCGCCTCTTTCAAGCGCCACGTGACCAGTCGCGCCTCTTTTCTAAGATTTTCTTCGCGTTCTCTCCTGCGCAATTCACGAGCTTGTCGTTCCGTGTCCGACTTTTTCAACGCGTTTTCGACTCGAATAGCTTCTTGTTTCTTTGCTCTTTCTACGTTACGTTTATAAACTTCCTTCTTTTTACGTTCGCGTTCTTTCCTCGCCTCTTCGTGCTCTCGAATTTCCTCATCTTTGCGTCTTCGCAACTCCTCCAGGTTATCCTCCGGACACGCGTCCGTGCCGTCGCCAAACCATCCAAACTTTCTCGAATCCGGTTCGCACTTACCCAATACGTCCTCGTAGACGTTCAAACCAACTTTCGAAAACGTTTCGTTCAAATCGGATATCGCCGTAAACACGCACAAACAATTCGCCGTCGTGTCTTCACCGCTTTCGCTTTCATCTTGATCTTCAAAACGATGCGTGGCATCCGGAGCAAACGCAAAATCGAGCGTTTGACAACATTTCTGCACGTCGCCGCCGAGTAAACACGGTTTAAACAACGCTCTCAAACGATCCACCGAGCACGTGCGCGAAGGATCTTCCGGGAGCGACTCCGATCGAGGGAGCTTGGGGTCTAAATCATCCGCATCGCCCGCGCCTGGTTTGACTTCCTCTAACGGCTCATCGTTTATTGTATCTTCTTGTTCTTGTTCGTTGTTATTGTTATTATTGTCGTCGTCCTCGTCGCGCGCTTCTTCTTGTTCCTCTTCTGCGTTATCTTTCTCATTCTCGTTCGCGATATCTTCATCTTCGTTTATGATGTTCTCGACATCGACATCGCTAGACGTACTACTATGAACCGCATTTTCCTCTTCCTCCTCCCCACTGCTATCGTTATTGTTATTATTATCGTCGCTATTATTATCAACGCCCTCGTTTTCTAGATCTTCTTCTTTTGTTTCGTCGTTATATATATCGTTCTTCTCGTCCTCGCGATGTTGATGACTTTCCTCGTGAAACATCATCTTCCTCTCCTCTTCCTCCATCTGTTTCTGTTTCTTCTTCCGTATATTTTCCTCGATCATTCTGTCTAAACTCCCATCGTCGAAGTTGATCACTTCTCGTCCTATCTTCCCCGTTTTAATCGCTTCTTCCACTAAAACTTGGCCTTCTAAATCCGTTCTCGCTTTCCGTCCCGTGCCGATGATTCGTCGAGCTTCGCTCAGCGTTTGCTTGCGAAGGAAATTGTACGAGATGTACATCACGACTATCAGAAACGTAAACGAGAACACAAAAACGAGAGTTCGTTTTTTTCGTCGTCTGCGTTGTTGCGTTTTAAAAGTGACCGGTTTCGAGTGCACTTTGTTCTTCTCCTCGTTGTTCGTACCACCACCGAAGGCGGAGGAGGAGGAGGAGGAAAACATCTCTCTTCTTAAAACTTTCTCTCTCTGATTTTTTTATGATGCACTACTCCTTTTGGTTTAAAAAAAAGTTACGTATGTTTCAGCCAAAACGAGAGAAAAAGCAACACAACAAAAGAGAGAGAGAGAGAGAGAGAAAAGAGAGAAAATTTTCTTTCTGTTGTGCCTTTTACATGCACATTGCACTTATCTCTTTACAATTTTTTTCTTCTTTCGTATTTACACCATAATAAAAGCTTTACACAGAAGGACTAGAATTATATCTATATATAAATAAGACACAAAAGGATGATGACTTTGAGTTTTGCGAGATCTGCGAAGAACACACGCGCGAAGAAGAAGAATGAGACGTTCTTTTATTCCTCGTTTGTGTTGCTGTTGTTGTTCGTGGTCTCTTTTCTCTCTCTGGGTTTTGTTTCGGCGAAAGATGATGCCGATTATTTCGTAACATCTTCAATTTCTAAAGCGCGATCGTCGCAAAGGTTTTCGAACGAAGGAGAAAGCTTTGTATCGTCAGAAAAAAGAAGACGAAGCTTGCTCGCGGATGAAGAACAACCAATAACGGAATCTACGGCGGAAGCGATTTCAGAGGACGTGCAAGACGCGGCGGATGCCGTGGACGAGGCGACGGAAACCGTCGCGGATGCCGCAGATTCCATCGAAGAAGCGAACGAAGCGATAGCGGAAGTGGCGGAGCAAACGGAAGAGGCGGTGGAAGCGGTGGAAGAGGCGAGCGAAGCGGTGGCGGAAAGTACCGAAGCAATCGAAGATGCCGCAGATGCGGTGGATGATGCGACGGAAGCGGTGGAAGATGCGGCGGAGCAAATACAAGATACCGCGGAGACGGTGGAGGAGGTCGCCGCGGACGTGGAAGACGCGACGGCGGCGGTGGACGAAGCCACCGAGGCGGTGGAAGACGCCGCGGATAGTTTAGCGGATATTACGGATACCGCGCAGGAAGTTCTCTCGAACTTAGAAGGCTCAAAAGCGGTGAATTCGTTGGTGATGGATAAAGTCGAGCAAGAGCAAGGCGCGGTGGCGACGGAGTTATTGACGATGGCGAAGGAGATCAACCGCTTGGAAGCCGTGGTCACGAGATTGGAGAATTACGAAGGCGGAGGTAGAAGAGGTGGACCAGGATCTGGTGCTGGTTTAGGCGCGTGGTTTAAAGCGCAATACGCGGACCAAACCTCTTTCATTAGTGGATTAGTCACCTCGTTTTTGGTTATTTTGTTCATCGAGGTTGGCGACAGAACGTATTTCATCGCGGCGTTGATGTCGGTGAAACATTCCCGACGAATTGTATTTTTGGGCGCTTTCAGCGCGTTGGCGGTGATGACCATCGTGTCCACCTTATTAGGCGTCGCCGCGCCTATGTTCTTACCGCGATGGTTTGTCCATTGGGCCGCGGTGATCTTGTTTCTCGGCTACGGCGTCACCATGTTGTACAACTCCCAATTCATGTCCGACGACGTTTCCGAGGAGTTCGAGGAAGTCGAACACGAGTTGGACGAAATCGCCAACCGACGATCTGGGAAGAAATCCGACGACAACAACGCGAGCAAAGACGACGACGACGTGGCGGAAAAAGGCGGCAAATTGTCGCCTGGAAAGAAAAAAGGGACTTCGAAAAACGAAAAGCAATGGTGGGAATTCTTCGTCTCTGCGATTTTCGTCCAAGCGTTTACGCTCACCTTCTTAGCGGAATGGGGCGACCGATCCCAAATCGCCACCATCGCCATGGCTGCCGATTACGACCCGTACGGTATCATCATCGGCGGTTCCTTAGGCCACGGTTTAGCCACTTCCACGGCGTGCATTGGAGGTCGCATCTTAGCTCAGAAAATATCCGAGAAGAAAATCGCCATGGTCGGCGGCGGCATCTTTTTGATTTTCGGCATCTTGGCCGTCTTCGACGACCCGAGCGCGGATTACGCCAAAGCGTTGCCGAAGTGGATGAAGACTTCTTCTTCTGGAAGTGGTGCTCTCCCTTCGGCTTAAAAAAAATAAGGACATCATATCATCGCACACTTATAATATATATTTACTCATATACATTGTTTTATATAACTCGAGAGTAATGACTTCACTTTAAACTCTCCATCGACCGCGCGAAAAAGAAAGAGAGAGAGGACAAAGGAAAAGTTTACCAAAACGTTTAAAGCCGTTGGAGTCTTGTCGTTGTTGTTTTCGTTACTGGTGTTTTCATCGAAGACGTCGTTAAAGAAGTGCACATCATCTCGGAGAATAAACACTTGAAAGCGATTGGAGATGATGATGCTACGCGCCCCTTCGCATCTTCGTGGAAAACTATTTCTCTTCGTCTTTGTCTTCATCTTCTTTTCGTCAGTTTTAGCAGCCGAAGAGGAAATTTTAGAACGAGGAGATGAAGCGAAGGACAGTATTTCTAAAAGAATACTCGAGCACCAAGAGCGCGCGTTCGCGACCGAAAACAACCGAGGCGATAACTTCTCTGGATTCGTGCAGTCTTTACTGGTGATGCTTTCGCTTGAGTTCGGAGACAGGACGTTTTTCATCGCGTGTTTAATGTCCGGGAAATACGATTCAAAGGAAGTCTTTTTTGGCGCAATTATGGCGCTTTGGCTGATGACGTTCGTTTCGGTCGTGATCGGGATCGAAGCGGCGTCGATGATTCCGAGAAAAGTCATGCACTACGGTTCGGTGTGTTTGTTCGTGTTTTACGGCCTTTACATGCTGTATAGCGCGAGTCGGATGAAGGATACCGAAGAGGGGGAGGAGAACGAGGAGCTGAAAGAGATCGAAGAAGATTTGAACTCAAGAGCACCGATATTAGAAAAGGACGTAGAGAGCGGCAACGAAAACGAGAACAAAAAGAAGAAAGGTGGTAATTTTTACGAGTGCTTGTGTAACGGCGTGTGGATGCAAGCTTTCACGCTGACGTTCATCGCCGAGTGGGGCGACCGAAGTCAAATAGCCACGGTAGCGTTAGCTGGCGATTACGAAGCGTACGGCATAGTGTTTGGTTGTTTCTTAGGTCACACCATTGCCACGGGGACGGCCTGCATAGGGGGGAAATACATCGCGAATAAGTTTTCAGAGAAGAAAATGACCATCCTGGGCGGTTCGGTGTTTCTTACCTTCGCGGCGGTGACGTTGTTACAAGATCCCAATGCAAAAATGGAAAAAGTAGATTGGCGTCCGAATTGGATGGTTGCAGACGCTGCAAACTAGAGTTTCGTTTGTTATAGTGTGTCGTAGCATTAGTTGTATTTTAGTATTAGTAGAAGAGTAGTGATATTGTTATATGATGTTGGGTATTATTGCTTTGCGTTTATTAGAAGTTTTTTGTATTGGTAGCTAAAAGATGATGGTATTTACTTCGCAGAGGACGCCCACCAATCTTCTTTGGAGGAGGATTTGCTTCTACTCGACCCTTTTCCGGCGGATGACTTCTTACCGGACGAAGAGTTATCGTCGTCGTCTCCCCAATCGTCCACATCTTTTAATCTGCTATCGTTTTCAAACTTCTCGACATCTTCCTTGTCGTACTCTTTATCGTGGTCGGCTTCATCTCTCTCGTTGGACGAGGAGGAAGATTTCTTGCTTTCTTTTCTGTCGTCGTATCTTTCCTCTTCTTCTCGATCGTCTTCGTTACGTTTCTTCGATGAGGAGGAGGATTTGCGGTTGTCGTCTTCATCCTCGTCGTCGTCGTCGTACTTCGACGATGGGCGCCTCGATCGATCGTCTTTCTCCTCGTCGTCATACTTTGTGGATCGTCTGCGGTCGCCTTCTTCTTCTACTTCGTCGTCGGATCGCTTCTTGGAGCGTCGGTCGCCTTCGCGGTCGTCCTCGTCTTCGTGGCGACCCATCTTGGAGGAGGAACGTCTGTTGTCTTCCTCGTCGTCGTCGTCGTCGTATCGGCTCTTGGGCGAAGATCTGCGATCGTCATCTCTGTCATCGTATCGATCTCTTTCGTCGTCTTTGTCGTAACGAGAAGATCGGTGACTGTCTCTTCTGTCGTCATCGTCTTCATCATCGTAACGCTTCTTGGGAGAATCTCGTCTGTCGTCTTCATCATCGTAACGCTTCTTGGGAGAATCTCGTCTGTCGTCTTCATCGTCGTATCGACTCTTGGAGGAAGATTTTTTGTCCTCTCGTCGATCGTCATCGTCGCGTCGATCGTCGTCATCCCGGCTTCTTCGGGGGCGGTCGTCTTTCTCGTCGTCGTCGTCATCCTCGTAGTGCTTTTTAGAGGCAGAGCGTCGATCGTCTTCTTCATCGTCGTCGTACTTTGACGACGAGTGTCTTCGATCGTCGTCGTCGTCGTCGTCGTAGCGACCTTTGGAGGAGGAGGAAGATTTACGATCGGAGTCTTCTTCTTCGTCTTCATCCTTGTTGTTCTTCGTCTCTTCCAAGGGAGATTCCGATTTTAACGGAGCTTCTTCTGGCATTTCGTTTTCGTCCTCGTCTTCAAACACTGGGTCGTCTTGCCCCGTCATCGCCGCTTTGATTTGGAGCTTCAAGCGCTCTTGCATCTTTTGTGTCGCCTCCAAGTCCAACTTCGGCTTCGGCAAGTTCGAACCATCAAACCCTTCGGGAACCTCAAACGTCGGCACGGTATATAATCCTAAAGTCGCTTCGCAATCGGTCTTCTCCAAGGAAAATCTCGCGCACACCGCGGCTGGGCACGTCGGCCACTGCGCGGTGACTTTTTCCGTGTCCAACTTTGCTCCCGATTTTGTGACGCAAAATCGACACCCTTGCGCGTCTTGGCACCCGGGTAATAATCGTTCCGAGCACTTCTTGTCGCGAAACATGTGTCTCCCCACCGCTTGATCGGAAACCGTGGAATCGCACGTTCCAGAAATCCCAATTTGTTTCACGCGCGCGTTGTGTTTCGCGATGTCCTTCACGTGCATCCTCCACGAGATTTCATTCTTGGAAAACGAATCCCCGATGCATCCAATCCCGGAGCTCTTCTCGCACACCGAGTGTGGGCACTGCGGCCAGCCGGCAACTTTTCTCACCGCTTCTTCGGTTTGGCAAAATCTGCACGCCGTAACCGCGCCTCCGTTCCCGAGACACGCCGGCGTCAACGACGGGTTCGTCAAGCAAATTTTGTCCGGGTACTGGTAGATGCCTTTTTCTTCGTCGGCGGCTTCGCCGACGCAGTTTTCTTTCATCGCCGGGTCTTCTTCTTCTTCTTGATCTTCCTCTTCATCATCCGCAGATGATTTGCGATGATCGTCTTCATCGTCGTCGTCGTATTTAGAGGAGGAATGTTTATTCTTCGAATATTCGTCCTCGTCTTCGTCTTTGCCCAAATCTCTTCGTTGTCCGCGGCCTCTTTTCTCGTACGCATCGTCGTCCTCGTCTCTGTACTTTGCGTAGTTTCCTCTTCCTCCTCTTCTGTCGTCGTCGTCGTCAAAATCGTCTGAGTGTCTCGACGACGATCGTCTCGAGGCGTATCGATCGTCTTCGTCGTCATCTCTCGAACTCCATCGACCTAAACGCGCGGACGAGGAATACGAGGACGACGGTTTACGGGAAAAATCGTCTGCGTCTCCTCCTCGGTAGTGTCTGTACCCTAACTCGGCGGACGAAGAAGAAGACAACAAAGAAGACAACTTCTTGCTCTCGGAAACGTACCCAAACGTGGCAAACGTCGTCGCCAACGCGGTGATCGTGGCAATTTTGATCATCAGTGTAGATCTCGTCGTAAACGTCAAAGTCGTCGCATCGTCTTCGATTTTGACCCCGTTTGAAAGTAAACTTTGCCGCTCTTCTTCTGAATGGTTCGCTTCTTTCATCATCGTGATTTACTCTCTGTACTAACAACGAGCGCGTATAAAATCGAATAAAGGTATTATTAAGTTACTCAACAACAACAACTTCTTTACGACCACTACTCTTCCGTGAGAAGTAACGCAGCAGAGAGAGCGAGAGCGCGCGGGAAGAAGTTCTATGTGCGTTCGATAGAATGAAGAAAAAACGAGCATTCATTCGAAACGAGACGCGGCCTCGATTTCGTCTCTTTTTGTCCTCTTTTTTTTTTTCGAAGCAGAGTGGCAGCATATTAAGTTCCTCTCGACAGTTTTTTTTCTCTCTCTCCTATCTCGAGGCAAAAAAACTTTTTTCAGACGACGAGAGAGAAAAAGAGTCATCAATCACAAAGAGAGACGGAGAGAGAGAGTAGTCGACTTTAAGAGATGGTGGGAAGTAGTAAAAGAAGGGAAATAGACGACTACCACTACGTCTTCTCGGCGGACTGTAAACCGTACATGGATTGGCAATCTGCGGCTTTGTATCAGTCGTGGATGGATGTGGGTGCGCCGGGGAAGATGACTCGGCTGTTGTCCTGCACGGATGCGGAGTACGATTCGTACGAGAATTTACACATCGTGCCGACGCATAAAACGCCGGATTTCAGCCGAGACGACCCGTCGGATTCGTATTCCGCGTATAACTTACCGGGGAGCATCAATCATTGGACGAAATCGAGCAATTTTACTCGCTTGAAGTGGGTGGTGAAGTTGGACGCGGATATGATTTTACGAAGACCGTTTACGGTGAGAGAGATTCCCGCGCGAGTCGGCGTCGTCGCCGGCGGGTACTACGGATACTTATCGGGCGTGAAAAACGACATGGCGAGTATGTTTGTCGGACCTGCCGTTCGCGAGCGGTTGGCGCAAGTGGGCGGGTGGGAGATATTCGCCAGGAGCGATATCGCGAAAGCGGCGCCGTTATGGTTCGAATACACGAGGAAAGTGAGAAGAGACAAGAGAGTGTGGTGGCCGTATAACGGTACCGGCGATTCGTTCATCACTCAAAAAGCACCGAGACCGTGGATATCGGAAATGTACGGGTACGTCTTTGGCGTCGCGAGCGCCGGGTTGTCGCACAACGTGAACAACGACGTGCAAATGTACGCCGGATCGAAACCGTGGAACGAGAAGAGCGCGAATTCTTTCGTCATACATTACGGATTGATGATGAGACAAGGTACGAGTTACGAGTGGGATAAACACTTTGAATACGCAAAATCGGAAACGGAAAAGGATAAATTGAAGTGCGGAAAGGCAAACAGAAGAGAGTTGTTCCCGGTGTGCGATTTGTATCCCGAAGATGACGAGTCCATCGATAAGTACGAGAGAAACAGAGTAGAGTTGATGCACGAGTGCGTGTCAAAGATTAATCGTGGGATATTGTTAGCACGGAAGAGGAAGTGCATGCCAAAGAGTAGTAGTAGTAGTAGTAGTAGTAGTAGTAGTAGTAGTAGTAGTAACAACGAGGGGGAGGCGGAGAAGAAAAAAGTCAGTCATAGTCTTAGTCATAGCAGCAGCGGTAGCGTAAACACGGAGGGCGATAAAGGGTATAAACACGCAAGAGTCTCCATTGGAGGTGGTGAAACTACGCTCGCGCAACAACAAGATGTGGCGACGAACGAGTTGTGGAAATACGCCGGCATTTTATGGGCTTTGACCTTGTTCGCGTTGTTTTACGGATTTTGGCCTTCGCGCAAAAGAGGAGGAGGGGGAAAGCGTAGGAAAGTAGGACATCTTCGTCCATAGAAGTATTATTTGTAATGTATTCATGATGTATAGTAGTATGTTATTGCAAAGAGTTGACAAACATGATTCCTAACGCGAAAATCGTGATGAAAATCGGAGCCGAGGATACGGCGTAAAGAGGCAAAAATCCAAGTAAATTCTTTTCCTCGGGTTTATCGTCTTCCTCCAAATAATCGTCCAGCATTCTCTTCGGGTTTCTCGTTCGCCCTTTAATTCCAGCCGCGTCCATGGCAATCTCCTCGTATCTCGACGGTCCAGTTTCTCGTCTCTCTGGTAACTCGATATCCGAATCCAACCCAGGCCACTCTCTCAACTCGTTCAAAACGAACTCGCACGCCACGATATCCGTCGGCACTCTTCCCTCGTCCACGTCTTCCAAAACCTGAATCTTTTCCTCCGCGGAACACCCGGATTCGTCTTCGATCCCGAACCGTTCTCTTCTGTCCGCTAATCGAGGATCTTCGATACCAATGATCAACTTGACCTCGTTAAATGACATCTCTCGTTTCACGTATAAAAGTTTCAACCAGTCTTTGATTTCTTGGCTCATGAGTTGCAAACGTTCTTGGTCCTCATCCGTCACGGTGGTTCCGGTATCGAATCCATCGAAACCAGTGGAAGAAGGCGTTTCGGTGTTTTCGTCGTCCTGAGACGATTTGACGATACTCGATGAATATCTCCTTCTTCTTCTTCTAATGTTGTTGTTGTTGTTGTTACTAATCTTATTATCCAAAGATACGCTCATCGTCGCGACGACTCTTCGTTGTTGTTGTTGTTGTCGTTGATGACAACGCGCGTGACTCCTACCACTACTCCTGCGAACAGCATCGCACGACTTAGAACTGGTTTTAACGGTGGACGCAGATCTGACCACGCATCTCGACGACGATGCTGTGGTGATGGAGAACATCTCTTTTTATTCCCCGCTCGTGGTGTGACGACATTTGGCCGCAGATCGGCACAAAAACAGAGCGGCGCGTTCACGCGCTTCTCTGCGCTCGAAAAGGAAAAATGTCATCCGTCGTAACCACCAGAGACGCATCTCTGTCCTCCTTTTCCTCCGCTTCAAATCGAAAAAAGAAGCAAAATTCATTCATTTCCCGCTTACTCTCTCGAATCGTCTCACCGCTCATTCTCGTTCTGTTCGTCTCGGACGTTTTGTTTTACGAGACCGAGGAGACGAAATTACGAAGCGTGGCGAAAAGAGAAGAGACCAGAGTCGGGAGTCATAAAATCGATAATCATCGTCGGCATTCATATCGTCATCAAAACGAGTATAATGACGAAGTGCTAGTGAGAGATGGGAAACCGGAGGAGATTGCGGAGATTCACGACGCGACAAAAACGAGTGATGATGATGCTGGTGATGAAGGCGGAGGAGGAGCGGAGAAGAGGAGTAGCGGGAGTAGGAGTAGCAGCAGCAGCAGCGGTACGAGCACGAGTGGTGATGGTTCCTCGTTTGACGGTGTAAATAACAACAACGAGGACAATAGCATGGGAGGAAGCATAAGTGGTAAGGCGATGATGGATGGCGAGCGGTGCGTGGCGTCCATCCGGGACGGGTACAGTTGCGAGAAGTTTAGTTTGACGAGCGCGGAAATAGTAGACGTGTTTCACCACGCGACGAGAGCGAGTAGGCGAGGCGGGATAAACAAATGCACCAAGGCGCAATCGGAGGAGGATGGGTATTTAGACGACGGAGGGAATGGGCAGAAGATGGTTACGGATGGGATGAAGATTGAGACTGTTGCTGGCGAGAAAAATTCACCCTCCTCCTCGGATGCTCTGCGCGAGGCTTTAAAGAAGATGTTTGATGAGCGAGATACGAGTCATCACGGAGAAAGTATCAAGTATCAAAAAGCCGTTGTCGTCATTGACGGGACACACATGAGCGCAGATGAAGCGTCGAGGTTAGCTGACGCCACGCAAACGAGCGTGGTTTTCGTCGCCTACGGGAATCGCGAAAAGTTTAAAGAACAACAACACGTTTCCGCGGTATTAGTCAAAGGTGAGAGTGAGACTGGATCTCCGGCTCACCGTTTGGCGAGTGTTTTACTTACAAGAGGCTACGCGGTGCTAGTTCTCTCGGATAAAAGCGCAGAGTTTACGGCGAATCCACTCGAATCCGAAGCGTTTTCGTTTACGACTATCGGCGCCGACGTGAATGCCCTCGACGATATGATGCCCGCGCACGTCGGATTCGATATCGAACTCGCCACCGATATCACGTGCAGATCGAATGGACAAGTGATTGGTATTGGCGATAAGTCTATGGGTTGGTCGCAGTATGCACAAAGCGTTTGCTTACCCATGGCGAGATCTAGTTTTATGCGCTTCAATCCAACTTTAGCGGCGATCGAGTTGTGTCGATATTTCGGCGAGCACTTGGACATAGAACGCATTGGCGTCGACGACAGAGTTACGGAACAAGTTATCATGCCGGCTTACGATAATGCGTTTAAAGCCGGTGCGCGCTTAAAACCATTTCGACACGCGTGTAGGTACAACTTGAAAAACAGCCCAAGCCGAGGATCGAGATACGTGCCGAGCGAAGACGTGAGTCGAGGCGACGAGTTATCCGGTGATCCAAACGCGATTATCCCGTCTCAATCGTTTGATAAAGGTCGCTCATTTGCTCTTGGCGACGAAAGTTCGGATGATATCGTTAACAAGCACAAACAGTGCGAACGAAGCGCGTGGTCAGAAGGTTCTGGACCTCATCCGAGAAAGTTGCGCTACGTTGTCCCGTGGCCAAAAAATGATGACGATATGACCTCGTGGCCGGCAAACTGCGAAGGTGGCTCGGAAAACTTGTGCAAAGTTGTGAAGAAAGTAGCCATCAACCGAGAAGTATTAGTCGGCGTCTCGAACAAAAACATCTTCCACATGTTGCAGTTATGGATTGACGGATTGCAAAAAACCGAAATCACGAATTACATGATTGTTGCACTCGACGAGCAAACCGCGCGTTGGTGCGAGCAACATGACGCGCCTTATTACTTGCGCTCGTTAACATCCATTACTGGCTCGACCGATAACCATGCCACCTCTGGCTTAAAGTTTGAAATCCTCAAAGAGTTTATTAAAATTGGCGTAAACGTCTTGCTCTCCGACGTCGATATCGTCTGGATGCGAGACCCGTTCAAGAACGATTTGTTATACCGAGACGTGGACGTTGAAGGGATGTCGGACGGATGGGACGATAGGACGACGTATGGTTTTAGGTGGAACCCTACGAGAGGTCGAGGAAATAAGTTATCCTCGGCGGACGAACTCACGTACCGCATGTTTGTGAAAAACTCCGGTTTGTTCTTCACGCAAGCCACGCACGAAAGTTTGCAAATGATGACCGTGTTAGCCAATCGCATGAACACAGAACGCTCGACGTGGGATCAGACCGCGTATAACGAAGAACACACGTTTTTGAGTGATAAGAAAACACCTTCGAGGAACTCCGCTTCATCGCGAATAATGAATTTTGCATGTTTCTGTAACTCAAAGTATGTTTTCAAATACATGCGCCACGACGAGAAGTTATACCCGGAGGAAAAGTTTCATCCGGCGTCGATACATGTGAACTACCACCCAGAAAAACCGCAAAGGATGCTCGATATTATTAAGCAGTATTGGAAAGGCGAGAAAGGCGCCATCGAGCGATGGAACGGAGGCGAAGGTTTATCGAGCTCGGTGCAGTGTAAACCGCGACCGGTTGGTGAAATCGAGCGCACGCAAGGGATTCAATCCAGTGAGCTCGCTAAGCACGTCGCGGATGCGCACACGGGTAAATGGGGCGGCGTCGCTGGTATTGAGTGGAAAGACAACGGTGATTTAGTCACGCCGTGGGGGAAAGGAACCTGGGGTGTTATTCCGGACTCAGACGGTAAACAGTTGTTCATGGATTGGGGGCCGACGCACGAGTTAACGGGAAGAATCGAAGGTGGTTCTGCGATTATGCAAAGTAAACGGTGCCCGGATGGTGATTTAGTCCCGAACGTCGTCGCGGACGGGCTGTAGATTATTAATGCGTAGTAAAATAGTCTTTTTAGTTAAATATCGAAAGTTACACAGTGATGTAAAAAACTACTTTTTGCCTCCTGAATACTTAGCCTTGACCTTCTTTTTTTTCACCCCTTTCTCTTTGGTCCCCAGCGCGGCGACGTTCGTCTTCCCTCTTCCGTTCTTCTTCGCCTCTTGCTTCGCCTTCTTCCTCGCCAACTTCTTCTCTCGTTTCACCGCCTTCAACTCTATTCGCTTCGCTTTCTTCACCTCTCTCTCTTTTGCCTTCTCGGCGTCTTTCGCCTTCTCCTCGTCCGTTTTTTCCTCTTCTCGCTTCCGCTTCTTCTCGTCCTTCCTCGCCTTCTTCTCTTTCGCCACTTTCAGTTTCTCCTCTAAAATCTTCTTCTTATTCTCCTTGGACTTCAATCGCACCAACTTTTTCTTCGCTCTCTTCTCTTCTTTCTTCTTCTTCTTCTTCTCCTCTTCCGCTGATGGACTCATCGATTTCGGTTTCCCCTCGTCGTTCGCTTTATTCTCCTCCTCTTTCTGCGTTCGAAGCGTCTTTGCTTTCCTTTTGTGTTTTTTACCGAGCGCGTGTGACTTCAGCGTTTCCGCCCCGGTGCACTCGACGTTGCAGCACGAACACATCCACGGCGCTTCGGTGGCCAGATATTCTCGACCGACTATTTTCTCCTTCTCTTCTCGCGCGGCTGCTGTTGCTGCTTGTGCTACAGCTGGTTCTCGCGTCGCCGCCGCCTTGGTTGAAGCGCCTGAAACAACGTTCGCCTTCCCGCCCGGCTTGGTCGCCCCGAGCGCGTACTTCTCGTGTTCGGTCACGCACTTCGTGTGTAATTGCACCGCATATCGATCGAATTCTGCTCCGCAATCCACGCAGCTCAATCGAGAGGCGGAGCAGTTGTTGAAGTGTTTCTTCAGCGCTGGTTTTTTAATCGAATCGCCGCAGTCGTCGCACACGAACCACACCATCGTTTCTGTCACGACTTTGAAAAGCCTTTCTTTATTCGAGGAAGTAGGAAATGCGCAAAAAGTGTTTCGTTGATGATGTTGTTCTACTTCATGTGTGTAGTTATCACGTGCTTTTGTTTGTGTTAAATATACGTAGTATTATATAATGCGCATACGACGAGAACGGGCTTTTGTCTGAGGCAAAAATGTACTACTCGTAACTGTCTGTCTCGACAAAAAAGTTTCCCACGCAGAAAAATTTTTGGTCCAAAATCCTTCCGTTCTCGTTCGTTAAAAAGTGTCGTTTGGGCGTTCAAATTTTAATTGTTGTTTTTTTATCCACGCAGCAGGAGCTTTTCGTATCGAAAGGCACGAGGACACCACACAACTTTTATTTAAACGTCGAAAACGCGCCTGCCGGCTCTTGATGTTTAAAAACGCGGGCATTTGTCGCGCGTAAAATCTATCATCTGTGCTTTAGTACTTTTTACGACGAAGTGGTCGCATAAAGAAGATATATACACAGCTTTGAAGTGAAGGAATATGTCGGGGAATTAGGAGTCTCGTGAGAGCGAACTGAATTGCGGAATTTGTTTTTGTTTTTGAACACCAACAAAGCTTTGAGACGATGACGACGACGATGAAATCTTTAGACGATGAAAAGGAGAGAAAGAGTATAGACGATGTTTTGACCGCCGCTGCGTATTCTGAGAGTATTCGAAGCGATGAGGGAGAGAGAACGGCTGGTGACGACGATGAGGATGAAAATGATGATGAAAACGAATTGAGACAAAAGAGGGACGAAGTAGGTGTTTATCGTCGCGTTTCATCGCGCGCGACCGACATCGTCCATCGATTGGCGCCGAACTCTGCCGCGTTCACTTTTCTTTCCGATGGTAAGTTCGTGCTTTCAACGAAGAAGCACATCAGAGCGTTCTTTTTGTATTTCGTCGTCGTGTTCGTGATGGGGATACGAGATTTTTGGAAGAACTCGCCGGAGACTGTTTGGACTCGCGCGAGAGCGTTTGCGTTTACGGTACCTTTGCTCGCGTACATTGTTTACGAAAGTTGCGCTGTGAAAAGTGACGATGGGAAGAAATTGAGATTGGAAACGTCTTCAAAGGAGGAAGAGACGACAGGGATGGTAAAAGAAAGAGGGAAAAAAGAAGAAGAAGAAGAAGATACACCAGTGGTAGAAAAAGACGAAGAGGAACTCGTCGCCAAAGAACGTCGGCGCTTGTCTTCGAGCTCGCAGTCCACTGGGACCTCGAATAACAGTTCTGTATCATTGTCTTCTCAATATAGCACTCGCTCCATGAGCACGCGCCGCGTGTTACAGCGCGAACGACACGTTTCGATCAATCGTAACAATCGGAGCGAGTTGAGTCTTCGGCAGAGTACGAGTGGCAGCGCAAACAGTGGGAGTGTTCAAACAAAGCAGAAAGAATATAATCGGCAGAAGAGCGTTTCTGAAGTCCAAGAAAAGGAGAATGGAGAAGAAGTATCATCGAGAAGTACGGAACAACATCACGACAAAACGCAAAATATAAAGTTGCCCCTTTTGACTGATATTGAACGAAAACATTTGGAGAAGGCTTTCGAGAAGAACGCGTCGATTGCGCACGTCGGATTTTTCTCGTTAGCGATGGAGGCTTTGATTAGTGGTATTGAACGTAGGACGTACGAGAAACACCAAATAATAGCAAAACCGAAGGATATCGAGGAATCCTTTGTCGTTCTAGTCAAAGGAACGGCGATGAGTTACGAGGATGACGACAACATGCGCATCGCAGACGATCAAGGAGGCAAATTTTCCCCCTCGACAAAGGAGAAAAATACAACAGTTCTAAAGGAAGGATCAACTTGGGCCGAGGGTGCCATGGTTGAACCTCAAGTCAACGCACGTTTGCTCGTTGCCAACAGCGAAGAAGGCGCCGAGGTGATCAAGATTCACAAGTCGCATTTTGAACGTGCCATTAAAACGGTAACAAAACTTGCGGCGACTGTGGCGTTGCGCATATTTTTGTCGTGTCAGAGAACAAGCGAAGCATTTGATAACGACACTGAGCGCATGAAGTTTGCCTCTAAATATGCACTCAAGAAGTTTAAGCGAACGTTTTCAAAAGATTTAGAGATTTGTGGTAATTTGGATGAGATTGTCGCGGGTTCAAAAACAGAATCCCTTCTACACTTTGTAATTGACGGGACGGTGATTTTAGTGAATACTAAAGATCCCTCGGCAACGAAAACTATCGAAGCTGGTTCTTGGTTTGAAACAACCTACGACGAGCATGGCAAGAAGAACGAAATTTGCTCCTCCACGAGCGCTCTTTCGGTCATCATCAGCTTCAACGCGGATCGCCTTCAAGCGTGCAACGACGCCTACATCAGATGGATCGACATGTATCGAATGAAACACGACAACAGTACATCAAAGAAAAGACGGAGAAAGGAACGCCAGCGTCAACGGAAAGAATCGGGTATCTATTCCCCTTCATATTCTTCTTCAGACATGGAAATATCCCTTTCTTCAACGCCGAAGCGGTTTTCCATCGATGTGTCGCGGATGCACGGCTCGCGCGAAGACAAGCAGCAAAAACATAGTCGTTCTCAATCGCTATTGTATGACGAAAGCGGAACGGTAACGCCATCAACGGTAGCGTCATCCGACTCAGAATCATTAACGGATGATATGAGTGAAATACATTCGCAGACGAGTGATTCGTTCCCGGATATATCGAATACGTTTGATAGAGATGCGATTTCTGTGCCAGGAGGAAGAACGAAAGATTCGTTGTTGACTTTAGGGACGCAACAACCTGTGATTATTGGAAAAGAAGGAGAAGAATTGGCGCGAGACATCGCAATACAAAGTAAAAGCGAAATCGTATACGCGCAAGTGGAACGTTCCGTTGAGCGGAAATTGAATAAACGTTCTTCCACGTTCTCTCGAATAGCTTTTCAGTTCAAGGAACGGTTTCGCGCTAGTAATAAAAAGAGGGGGTCGGAAATTTTACGAGCAGCTCCGACGCCAACAAAGAAAAGCGAGTTTGCTCCGACGAAGAGCTTATTTTTCAAAAAGTATCGCGATAAGAGAGTCGCTGTCGCTGCATCTCTCGTTTTATCCCGATCTAAGAGTATAAACGACTTTGAACTCGGTGCAATGGTGGGCAAGGGAATGATTGGTTTTGTTTTTTCTGCGACGCACAAAGTGTCTGGCCGTAGGTGCGCGATCAAAGTCATGCCCAAGAAAAATGTCGTCGCGGTGAACGAAGAGAGTCACGTCGTGGAAGAAAAGAACTGCCTGTTTTCTCTCCGGGGCGCACCTTTCATCGCGCAGTTTTATTCCGCTTTTCAAGATGCGAAAGCTTTGTACTTGTCGATCGAGTTATGCCAAGGTGATATGTTTGAATTATTCAACGCAGTTGGTTTACCTTCGACTGGCCAAACGAAAGTATACGCTTCGCAGGTTTTGTTAGGTCTTGAATCTATCCACGAAAAAGGATACATCTATCGCGATATTAAACCTGAAAATTTGTTGATTCGTGAGAATGGAAGCATCGCTATTTGCGATTTTGGCTTTGCGAAAAAACTCAGCGGTGGCGAACGCGCGTTTACGATTTGTGGCACGCCTGATTATCTTTCACCGGAAGTATTGCTTCATCAAGGTGGATCGTATGCCTCGGATATCTGGGCATTTGGCGTGTTGCTATTTGAAATGCTTGCTGGGTATCCTCCGTTTCGAGAGGATAGTCGTGAAAAGATGTATGATCTAATCGTCAACGCAAACTTTGATGCGGTTGCGAAACCGGCGAATTTCGACGCGAAAACTGAAATGTTATTGCGTGAGATTTTTGTCCGAGACGAGGACGAGCGTTTGGGAGGAACGGATATTGGCGAAATCATGGAACATCCTTGGTTTGATAATCTAGATTGGGATGCGGTTCTAAACGGCACGTTGAGACCTTTGCAAATGTTTCCAGAAGGATATTTGAACAGCAATAACGTTTTCAGTCAAAATGACGGTGAAAGCGAGTTTTCCTTGGGCAAAAAAGGGGAGAAATTTTGGCTCGTGCAAGACAACGACGGTGAAAACGATAGCGAACAGAATGGAAGTTCTCGCAGCTCTTTCAGTGGGTTTGCGGACTTTTAATTGACTAAATAATAGTAGTAATGAATATGATAGTGGTACCTGGTACCAGTAGATTAGCCTTGTAAGAGTACTCACCGAAAAACTGCCTTTAGCAGATTTTCGCTTATTGACACCCTTCATACGCGATAAACGCGAAAATTACTCAAGATCATCGTCATCCTCGTCGCTCGCGAGCACTTCAACCTCTTGCGCCGTTTTCAATTTGAGCAACTCTTCGTCAAACTTTGCTTTCATCTCCCTTTCCTTATTCAGAAGTTCCTTTTCCGCCTTGAGCTCTTCGCGAATGATTCGTGCCTCTTCTTTGATTGCTTCAGCGTCCGCGTTTATATCGCGCGACATGCCTTCTTCCTTCTCAGGCGCTTCGTCGCCTCGTGACTTTTTCACGAGTTCCTCGACTTCCTTTTCCTCCTCGAACATGTCGCTCATTTCGTGTGCAAGCCGTTCGATAGTCGCTAAATCATTATCTTGTTCTTCCTTCTCTTCTCGAAACTCTACGCTTTGACCATCAATCGTTGAGTGTCCTTCGCCTTGCAAAAATCCATCTTCATCCTCAATACCACTATCACTGCCGCCGCCGCCGCTATCGCTATCGTATTTCTTCCTCTTCTTCTCCTTTTCGAGACTTCGAAGTTCTTCTAATTCCGAATCGAGTTCTTCACGCATTTTGTGACTCTTTTCTACTTCGCTCGCCAACTCTTTGTGCAACCGCTCGCTCTCTTCCAAATCTCTCTTCAAATCCGCCAGAGTCGTGTCTTCCTCTTCCTCTTCCTCCGGAGAAATCTCCCCGCTCGCAAACGTATCGTCGTCGTAATCATCTTCTTCATCTTTTAGGTTCACTTCGTTGATGCTATCGGTGCGCACTTTTTTCTTTAACTCTTCGTCACCTTTAGCGTCTTTTGATAACCCTAACATATCCTCAATCATTTCTTCCTCTTTGATTTCTTTCGCAAACGGCGAGAGAGATTGCTGCGTCTTTTCTTTCGCATCCGTATAACTCCCAACGTCTCGATTGAACCCACCTGAATCGGCATCTTTCCATCTTCTTAATGCCCGCTCTTGCACTTTCTTCAAAGTCACGATTTCATCTTCCATCTTATCGAACGCTTCTCGACTGGGTTTCCGTTTTGAGCGTTTCATTCGTCCGTGAATTTCTTGCGCGATTTCGACTCGTTCGCCAACTTTACTCGGATCGTCTTTCCAAGCACTCGAATCTTTAGCCAAGTCTGGGTTATGTAAATGCATCGTATCATCGTCTAAAACGACCACAAACGTTTTATCGAACGTTGCTGATGTGTTCAGTTCAGTTTCTTCCGCGACGACGGCAGCCCATCTCGAATCTTTCGGTCCCGGACGAGGACCGAGCGTGATTTCCTCGAACGAGACTCGCTTTTTCTTGATCTCGTTCTCATCGCCAAACTGTGACTCTTTCGTTCGACGTTTCTTTTTCAACGCCCCGATGGATAACGTCACGTCTTCTTCTTCTCCCTCTTCAGCATCATCATCTTCTTCTACTACTTCTAGCATTTTCTCTTTTAACTTGTTCGTCACCGCGGAAACGCGCCTTAATTTCAGCGTATTCGAAGCCACGTTCGCTCTCCCGTCCGCATTCGTACACACGCCACCGGGTATTTGTATGGAAACTGCAAACGGACCAACCCAGTCGCCGTCGTTGGGTACGATAGGTTGCACCGTCGCCACAAAGTGCGAAGACGATATCGACCTATCGGTACCGGTGAACGTCCTCGCTTGCGAAAGCGCTAAAACGGTTCCGTTGCCAACTTTTAAACCGTTCGCGTCGAATCCATACACCGATTTCGAGAAACTGATCGATAAATATACGTTATCCAAATGTTCGTCTCTCGAAAACTTTGACTTTGATTTTCGCTTCGTTTTCACGGCGGCAATCAGCGCGTGCGGCGCGATGGCGATTCGCTCGATGATAACATCGTCGATGGCCCAATTTCTAATGTTGTTGTTGTTGTTTTCGTTGGTGCTATTCTCTTCCTCCTCCAAGTTATCGTTCACCTGTCTCCATCGAAACTTGGTTGCCGACGACTCCGCGCTCTTCGGTACTTCTACTCTGTACCCGATGAACCCAAACTCGTTCGCTCGAGCGTCAAAACTCGCCAACGAGTTCACGTTTACGTTCTTTTCGCTGATCGTTTCATCATCCGCCGAAGACGCTCCGGATATCGCGTACGTTTCCGAGTCGTAACTCTCTAAAACTCTCCATGGCTTCCCCAACGGTTTCGCCTCTAACACAATCCTACTATTACCTCTACTTCTTGACTCTCTAGTACCGCTACCTCCATATTCATCGCCATCGTTTGAGGACAACGTGTCAATAGCAATTTCGAATCGAACCAGCGCGCCGCCGATGACGTTCACCGGTACTGTCGTTACCTGCCTCGACACCCCATCGCTTCGTCCGCTCGCCTCGTCGATTTTAAAGCACAAACTGTTCTCCTTCGATTCCCCGTACCCGCACTCGTTCGTAATCACCCCGGATTGACTGATGGATTCCCACAACAATTTTTTCTCCTCCTCTTCCCCGAATCGTTCCTCTCCTCCTCGTCCTCGTCCTCGTTCGCTTTCGAAATCGTCCGAGAAGTCAAACTCGTCCAAATCGTCGTCGGAAACGTCCACGAATGAACCGCTTTTCCCATCGCTCGCTCGACTGGTCATTTCTTTCTCGTCGTAATAATATTCCGACGACTCGTCCGCGACTTTTTGCGCCAGCTTGACCAAGTTCTCCAGCGATTGAAACGACTGAAACCCTCCTCCTCCTCCTTTTCCTCCGTCCCCTTCACCGCCCGCGTCGCCGTCATCAGTCGTCGTCGTTACTTCTTCTTCTCCCTCGTCGAATGCTTCGAAAAATTTCTCGATGGATTCTCGCGACGCCGGTTCGCGTTGTTGTTGCGCGTCGACAACACGCATCAAAGTCTTCAACGAGAAGAGAAGAAATATTAGGAGGATAAATAAAAGAGAAAACAAAGGACCACCACCGTAACCGCCGCTCCCGCCAAACGACGTCCTCCCTCGTCGTCGTTGAGAAAAGCGTAGCATCTTTCGTGCGGTAAGTCTGTGGTTTTTTCTGTGGAAGGATAGAGAAAAAACAAAGATTTCAAATGCATCATCCCAATACTAATAATATTACACATCAATACTCTACAAGCACACAACAAACTACACTACTAAACAGTATTAAATTTTAAACGTACGAGCCGTAATCGTCCGTGGCTCCGTATCCACCTTTACTACTACCTTTGCCGCTAAACTCTCGATCATACCCGTCTGGAAAAGACAAGTCTTCCGGGTGCAACGCGTTCCACCGCTGGAAAAACGCCGAAGGGTCCGGGTCCGTTTCGCCTCTTTGCGCGGCGAACATTTGCGCTTGTTCGTAATCGCGAAGCATGGCGAAGAATCTGCGCTGGCGAATTTCATGTATGCGAGCGCCTTCGCCGTATCGCGGCCAGCAGTGGCCGCCGCAGCCGCAGCAACAGAGGACCCAGAAGACCATGTGGACGCACATGTACGCCAGGAAGAGGACGATTAACACCGCGCCAAAGATTAAGCCAAAAAAGATCATGAGAAGCATCACGAACGCGCCTAAAACTGGCGTCGATAACGCTTTGACTAACCACGGAGGTAACCCAGCAACTGCCGCTCCAGATTTCGAGTGCCACTCGTCAAAGTTTGATCCCGATTTCGCGTTTTCCGAAACGTCTTGCGTGTTGTAATACAAGTCGTAACTCTGTTTCAACTTTGGCGTAGTCAACGTGGAATTCGCCGCCGTCACCACGCTCATCGCCGCCGACGCGTCTGGGTGTTTGCACTTATCCGGGTGTATGACTCGTGCAATCTTATGGTACGATTTCTTCACGCTCGCGTTTGAAGTCGTCTGCGGCGTGAGATTTAACACTCCGTAATAGTTTCGTCGGTTGGCCAAGATTCGAGAGATTTCTTGTTCCGCGTTTAATAAAGGAGAATTCGACGACGTCGTGGACGAGGCCACCGACGCCGAATCGTCGTCGTCGTTCATCATCGGTGGTCGACTTTCCACGTCTGCGTTGTTCTCTTCGTCGGTATCAGTCGGTGGTATCATTTGGAAGTACGAAAAGAGGAGGCTGACCTTTTCTCTATAATGATTTGGATGATGACGATGTGGTCGCTCTTTTCGCGGGCGCCAAGTTCTCGCAAAAACGCGCTCTCTCTCTCTTTTCGATCGCGACGACTGAGAAGAAAGATCGCAGCTCTGTCAGTTGTGTGTATATATATTCGCGCTTTATTTAAACGCTTCAATATAAAAGAGAGAAGAAGAGACAGAGAAAGATATAAAAAACTCTCGCACTCACACTTTGAGAGGAAGGAATAGTGTTACAATCAATCTGGGGCAAGAGTGAAAATTTTCCTTCACTTTTTTCCTTTTGCTTTTGTTCTGATTTTTTTCAGAATTTTTGTTTTTCCTCAAAAAAGTTTGACACCCTTATTAGAGAGTAGAAAACGCATCGTCGTGATGATGTAACACAAATGAGTCGGAAACATAAAGAAAGACATAAAGAAGGTCGTTTTGGTGGTGGTCGCCTCGAGATTGATTTTGGTGATACCATCATCGTCCACGCGATATCGAGAGGAACGAGGTACAAGCCACAGTTCTCGCCGTCGGCGTTACTTTTTTTGTTTCACCGAAATGCACTTTTTTCTTCAACGACGAAAGAAGTTGGCGGCGACGATAATGATGATGATGACGATACCATCATCGAAACGAGAACGAAGAAAATGATGGAAACGTTTCATCCGCTGATGAGGCACATTTTTGCGAGTTCAAAGTGCGCGAGCTGCGTCCACGCGATTGATTTCAGCAGTAACATTAACAACAACAACAAAATTGAAGACGATGTAGACGGGAGGAAGAAAACGAGCAAACAGTTGCACAACGTGTTGAAAAGAATCAACGCGAAGGATCGAGCGATTTCGATTGCGTTCGGGAGTAAAGAGAGTTTAATCGTTTTGAACGCGCTCATGCAACACGATAAAATGGAATCGGTGATGAGCGTTGTTTTGATGAATCCGATTCCTACCAACGATGACGCGTCGTCGTCTAGTAGTAGTTCTAGAGAGTTTGCGAAGGCGTGCGAGGAGATTCGGGAAGGAGCGATTGGAACGGTAAAAATATTCGTCGTGCTCTCTTCCAGAGGGGAAGAGTACGTCCGAGAGAGGGAGAGAATTGAGCGTATATTTGTCGAGAGTGCTTCTAGAAACGAAGACGTCTCTGTGCTCGTTAAAGGTGAAGGCGCAAAGTTGGGCGAAGCAGTCGCGGATGCGGTGCGAGAGAGAGACGCTTCTGGAAGTACGATTCACGGGTTGAGCAACAGAGTGGACGAGTGGATATTAGAAACCGAAAAGGCGTCGGAAAACTACGCCGAGTTGTTCGTTTCTAAAATCACTTTCGAACACAACAAGTACGATAAACAGATTGAGCAGGTTTGCGTGGAGTGCACGGAGACGTACTCCGAGGCGCTCGGGAACAAGGAGCGAGAAATAAAAATAGCAGAGGTAGAAGAAGAAGAAGAGGACGAAGAGGATCCGCCACCGGTCGTGTACCTGGCGCGACGACCGTTTGATTCCAGGAAGTTGTTCTTAATGCTCCGAAAAGAGTACGGGAAGGTCTCGTTCACGGAAGATTTAGATTTGGATGATGACGATAATAACAACAAAGATAAAATCAACGCTACCGCTACGTTGCTGTCATCCAGCTTGCGTTCACAAGGCGTCGTTTGGGTAAACTCGCGCTTAACAACACCTCTGCAGTGGCTTCATAAACACTCGGAACCCGTTCGCGTGTATGCCGTGAACGAAAAGCCGTGGTTTAAAGACGACGCAGACGAAGACGATGATGAACAAAAACGAAAACAGTTGTTGTTTCGACGAAGCTTTAGTTTGTGCGGCGATCGAAGGAATCATTTGGTCTTTGAAGGCGTCAAAGATGCCGAAAAGCTTCGCGAAATGTTAGACGCGTGCTTGTGCGAGTACGATACCGCTTTTGATGGAGACGATTTTTGCGAGAAGAAAGAAGCTAACTTTTTCATCGCGTGCCAACAAGTTTGGGAGTCGGTTCCAGACACCATGGAGCGATGTGGCGTCATCGCCGAAGGTCGAGGCGGCGCCGGTTGCGTCGCACTGATGCAACAAAAAGAACGAGTGTTTTTGAAAGACAAAACGTCTTCTTCGTTGTTATCGCAGGATAAACTATCAGCAAAAGAAGATGTAGAAGAAAAAGAAGAACAAAAAGAGGGGAAAAAATTATTGCCACTCGGCGGCAAAATTGGCGTTCGCGTTCCCGAAGCGTTTTTGCGACCGACCAAACAACAAGGCGAAACGAAAGTTTTCTCGAATAACAGAAATCTTACGGGACATTATTTTCCAAAGATGCCTTGCTTAGCGTGTGGGTCGCCGTGGTGGATTGGCGACGGGGGATGGAATTCGACGTGCGCGAACTGCGGCGAAGACGACCGGTGCTACGGGCTCGATCAAATGCCGTTGCGGCAATTTCGAGGAAAGCACAGAACGTTTTGCGAGATGGTTTTGAGTATGGATGTCTGTCGTGATGATTAGTAGAACGTAATAGAACGTAATAGAATGTAATAGAATGCACATTAATGCAAAAAAAACGCTTAAAAGGCGAACGCTCTACCTACTGAGCTAACGAGGCAATACAATGCGTGTACCGCGTATGGGGGTCGAACCCATGGCCATTCGCTTAATTTGAACTCTATTCAGAGTCGAATGTGCTTACTAACACAAATTTTAGAATACAACAAAGAATTGTAAACGTACCCTAAATTTTATTTTTTTCTTTGATTTTCATCAACAACTCGCCCATTCAACACAACGAACTCACAAGCATGGCGAAATCCTTCTCCCTGGAAGCGTTCAAATTCTCCGTCTACCTCTCCATTCCAATCGCGATGACGGTTTTTTTCGCCATGAACCCGAGCAATTTAGAGGAAATCATTCGGAACCGAATGTACGTCGTGTACCCGGCGAGTGCGCCGGATCCACCCTCGGACGAGGAGATGAAAAGGTTGATTGAACGTAATAAGAAAAAAAGAGGAAAAGATGCCGTGAACAACAACAACAACAACAAGTGGGGGTTCTTCAGTCGCGCCCAAAAGTGATGATGCGTGCAAAACTGTTACATATTACATCACGCATTAGTAGCTTCTCCCGTCATAGTTTTGTTGTAATATAGAATACATTGTAGTAGAATTTTAGCCCGTTTTTTTTTCCACTGGAATTCGCCACATTTCAAACTCTCGACACAAAAGCAGAAAACACACACACACACACACAAATATTCATTAGTTTATTATGTTTGGAGGTCACAAACAACAAAAAGGAGGATCCTCCTACTCCTTTTCATCGTCGAACGTAACCATAGACAACAAACACCCGGTGACTGAACGCGCGGATTCTCTCTCCATGAGCGGATCTCCTCCTCTTCAACAACGTCCCAATTTTGTCGAAGAAGAAGTCGTCCAAGAAGAAGAAGAAGAAGATGTTCTCGTGGTAAAAATGAAACAGAAAGTGCGTTTATTAAAGCAAGAACTGAAAGCGAAAGACGACATGCTGGAAGCGGTGCAATCGCAAGCGAAACTGGACATCGTGAACGCGCGGACGCGAGTGGATTCGATCGAGGAAAAACGGGAAGAGTTAGAGGCGAGATGCGCCAAGGCGGAGAAATTAGCGTTGGAACGAACGAACGCGTTGGAAACGGCAAACAAAAAGTTGAAAGAGGCGGAGAGGAGCGCGAAGGTGTTCATGCAAAGAGCGAACGCGAAGATTTCCGAGGCTTTGAGAGAAAACGATTCCGCGGATCAAGGTCCGTCGCCGTCGTCGTCGTCGTCAAAAGTTGAACGAAAAATGACGCCGTCGAACTTGTCTCTGCAAGAGAAGATATTACGCATCGAGAGGCAACAACAGATGGACGACGAGGAAGGATTACTCAAGAAGAACAGTAACAGTAATACTAAAAAGAAGAAAAAGATCAATAAAGAAGAGAGTTCGTCGAGTCTGGTCGCCGTGAATAACGACGACGACGAAGTAGAAGAAGAAGAAGAAAACAAAGAAGAAAACAAAGAAGAGGAAACAAAGAGTGAAAAACAATCAGTAGAAGAAGTAGAAGCGCTGCGATGGGAAATCCAACAGTTGCTCACGCAAAACGCCGACGCCGCGCGTTCGTTTCAAAACAGCTTAGAAATCGAGCGAAACAAACGCAGAGATGCAGAGGAAAGAGCGGAGATAAGTGAAGCCACGTGCGTGCGATTACAATCCGAGTTAAAGTCCAAAGAATCTTTGCTCAAAATGATGGAAAAAACGTCATCGACGTCGATGATGAGAACCACGTTTACCGCCGCCTTACAAACGCGAACGCTCAACACCACGGAAAAGAATAAGAAGAATCAACATTTAGTGGACAACAAGTTCGACGATGCGGAAGAGGAAGATTCCGATAAAGACGAAATCCCTCTCTTTTCTTCACCGCCCGTGCTCAAATCGCCAATTCCGCCGTTGGTCAGCAGAAAGTAGAATAGAGTAGTAAAAATAGAAACCTTACCTGTATAGGCATGTTAATGAAGTTGTACAAATACAATATACAAGTTGATATATATACAAGTTGAAACTGTTTAAGACGAAAGAATTCGCTGCCGAACGCGAGAACTCTCTCTCTCTTTTTCTCTCTTTCTCTCTCTAAATGACTTCTAAATGACTTTTTTCGCTGCCTCCTTTTGCTCTCGTTTCTTCAACGCGAACAATCTCCGTCGGCTTTGCTCGAGATGATAAGGGATCAAAACTTGCGCGAAACCGAATAATAATCCCAAAGGAAGACTTGCAGCGAGAGGATACTCCGTACTGAAAATGGACGACTGTAAGATGATGTTGTTTCCTTTGCAAGATTGACCACTCGAGATTACGGTTTCGACCATATATCTGGATATGAAATACGGTTGCACGACGTGATTCAAGAACAAACTTAGAATATGTCGTTCCAATCTGACGTTCAATATGCACGCGCTTGATCGATATATGACCAAGTTGAGTATTTGTGGATAATCCGATTTAACGTACGCAGACCAAGGACATATGTTTCGCATAGCCATGACTAAAAGTCCTCTATGTAAACAATAAAATCGAGGAAAGAAGATGCCAATGCTAAGGCAAATCGCTGGTACGAACAAACTGAAAGTTTTTAAGAGAAACATCGGCGTGACCGTAGTTGAACTCAAATAAGGATCATCCGCGATGTTTATATCATCCATCGTTTCCTTGTTGTAAATACACGATGTAAAAAGAGCAACTTGAATCCCCTTGAAACCACCTTGCTCTTCGTTGAATAGCTTCAAAAACATGGCAACAACGTAATATGAGAGAATGACATATAATCCGCAGTCATATGGTCGATGCATAATTGCCGAATCGAGGATGAATTCGCGTTCATGTTTTGGATCCGGAAAAGCAAAGCATGCTTTCGCTTGAAACTTTTTCGTTTGATTAGAAACATATTTAAACAAGTGTGAAAAACAGTTTCCATTTCCTCGGGAATCGATTTCTTCCTGAATTTGCTTCAGGTATATTTGATCTCCGCTTTCAACGGAATCGTCTTGCCACTCTCTCTTCATCCAAAAGATGCCGTATTTTGCAGCAAATTGGCGACGCGATCTCAATTCCAATGGGAGATAAATTGTGAAATTTAAAAGCACCAATAGACTCGTGATAAAATTATCGTGTCCTATTCTGTTTCGAAAATCGATGAAGCCGTTCAAGCATACGTCGAGAACGCTCGACGTATGTGTATGTGCGAGTGCGCTAAACTGAACTCCGCGAAAAAGAAGGCGGCTGGCCAAGAACAGAGTTACCAAATGCCGTTCTATCCTACTCGAACATATAGTTAAAACCGTGAAATGGAGTAAAACTGAGCTCAAAGCTCTGTCGGTTTTAGTTTCGGAAATATTCACTAGCAGCGAAAACAGGAACTGTAACAGAATTATAATATATTCTCTGTATCTCACGTAAAATTTCGAATAAACCACCAAAGCATAAATTATAATCGCTTGTAATGTAAAAGCAGCGCCTAAAACGAACCAGGACAGGGCTTTAAATTCGGAGCTTTCAGCGAGCACGATTAAATGTCTTCCGACGAAAATGGAAAAGATTAACATGATTCTCCAAACGTCGAATTTTTGCTCGTTGAACGAAGATTCGAGAAGAAATGATTTTTCAACCACTGGATCGCTAAAGGCATAAATCGCCTTGCCTTCAACATAGTCGTTTATAAATCTTCGCAACTTACATCCAGCCTTAAAACGACCTAACTTTGCGCCACACTGAACCTGTTCAAAAAACGCGTTCGCACTAAATTCTGATGCGGAGGTTGTGGACTGAGTAGATTTCTTTTCCTTTTTCGTGCTGCAAGAACCGTCGAGTTTTTCGCTCCTTTCTTTGGCTTGCACTATCGAGAAAAGCCTCAAGAAGTTCTCTTCGTCTGCGAGTATCTTACTTGCAATTTCCAGATATTGAAGCTGCTTCTTTTTTAGTTGTTCGTCATTTTCTTGCTCGGTTGCATCGAAACTTTCAAGGATAAGTTCAAAAGTGCGCGGGTAAACTTCTTCGCGGAGAATTTCGACCTGTTCGATATGATCTATTGATGCAAATTCATTTCGCATTTCCGTTTCATTTTGCATTTCCGTTTCATCATCCTCACTGTTCCTATCATGCGATATTTCAGATCTAAACTCCAGATAAGAAAAGTGAACGGCATTTGCTGCGATTCGAAGCGGAGCGTCAAGAACTCGTAATAGCACTTGGGAGGTACATGTAGAACTCTGCGCAGCCAAATGTGCCAATTCTTTTGGCGTAAAGTCGTTATCATTTCTCAAAGTATACCATAAATCGATAGAATCAACGACTGATAGAAGGTCCAATATCAACTCTGCGTTCCCTTGCATTGCTGCGACGTGTAAAGCGGTATCTTTCGTTGTTAAATTCCCAACACTAGTAACGGTGCCGAATAAACTCTCATCTCCTCCCAAAGAAATGACTTCGCGTACTGTTTCGATAGACTCCGATAATGTAGCTGCATACACGTACGTTTTGTAATCCTCGTCTATGGTCAACAACGATGATTCATCTTTCAAAGCGAACACTTGCGGTTCTAGCAATCTCTTCGAAACGTTCTTAAAGCCGTTCTTCAATGCCCATAGTGTCATATCTTTCTGAAGTGTACAAAAATTTCGATTTCTGTAAGAATGGAAGTCACGATCTTTAATGAAACACGTTTTCAAATATCGCTTCAAAGTGTTACAGACATTCTTGGACAAACTGTTCACCTCGGTCAAAGCTGATTGAAGCTCATGAACGAGATCAGCGTTTGGAGATAACATGACGAGGACTGGATCAGATACTAACCCCATCCTTGTACGATGCGAAGCATCCCATGAGACGCTTATACTTAAAGAACCTTCAGCATAATCGAGCGGAATGCTTATATGCAGAAAACTTGAATTTGAGCTTCTGTGCTCACCAAAACATGTAATTTTAGCTTCGCGCAATACCTGACCATTCACACGTACGATAACTTCGGCCTTTTTTGGCACATTTGACATGGTGAATTCACCTTTACCACTTTGCGAATACTGCGGATCAGTGCATATCGCGTGCTTGCTCAAATTCAATTCAAAAAATTCACCTCCCGTTTCGCTTTGAATATCCGGTTCTTCCATCCAGATTCCATTGACTCTCTTTGTTCTCATTTGATCAAATTTAATATCGACATCAACGTCACCCAACGCCGCATCTCCAGATTCAAAAGCATATTTCCCTAATTTTCGTGAAGAAGTAGCCTGCTCATTTCCATAAGATCGCCTTTCTCTTAAGTGCGTATTTGGCGCAATGAACGTTTCTACGTTCAATTTCGTGCAACCCGGTTCGGCGGTGATCATTATTGAAGCCGGCGGTTGGCCATTTTTATCGGAAAAAAACTTTCGAATGCCCTCTCCAACGGAAGCGCCCAGTTCATGTGGTTGTCGATTCTGAATCTTAATTTCCGCAATTGTGGGAATCATAACTTCCCTCCTTGGCATTGATATGAGATTCTGCCTGCGCGAGTGCCGCGCGAGCAGCAAAGCAGACATTTTCTCGGTACTGTATATCGAATTAACAGTATCTTTTCTGCGACTTTTTTGTTCACTCTCTTCTGTCAAATCTTCAAAGATTGCGTTTTTTGTCACATCAAAAGTGTTACTAACGAATTCCTTCCTAAATGAAATCGGTTCAATTTTAGTTCCTGTTTTCCGAATTCTTGAATTTTCGTGTCTCGTTGATTGCGCTTTCGAATGAAACTGACAAATCTTCGAACGAATAGAATTCAAAGCCAAACATTCGTCTGTTTTACAATCATCGACTTTACGAATAGTCTCGACAGAAGCTCGCTCTTGTCCTCGCAACAAATGGCTCTTCTTATCCTCTTCTCGATCTTGGCTCGACCTCACCATTCTCTTCATATTATTGGTCATTCCTTCGTTCGCGAAATCGCTCGATTGTGACCGCCACTGAATTTGATCACGACCGCCGTTTGAGCAATCATTCGTATGACTCGCGAAGGAGGCGAGAGCGAGTTCGTTATCCCAAAAGAAATCCTCTTCCTTCCACTCCCGTTCTTCATCAACTCCTTCTTCTTCTTCTTCTTCTTCTTCTTCTTCTTCTTCTTCTTCTTCTTCTTCTTCTTCTTCTTCCTCTTCTTGTTCTTCCCCAACAGAAATCTCCGCATGTTTATTTAATACCTTCATCACGTGGTCTCGTGCCTCAAGCCGGGTCGCCCGCTCTTCGATAAAAGCCAACTGCTCGTCTCTAAATATTATGTGTACCGGTTCGATCACCATTTCGTCTCTAAATTTTAAGTGTACCGGTTCGATCACCATTTCGTCTCTAAATTTTAAGTGTACCGGTTCGATCACCACTTGATGTGTGCCCTGATTATATCTCCTTGGAAGTATCTCCTTGGACGTCTTAAAACCCAACACACGAATCTGTATCTCGCTGTTCTTGGAGTTTTCGAGAGGACTCGATCGTCACGCGTGTGTGTGTGTGTGTGTGTGTGTGTGTGTGTGTGTGTGTATCTCTGCCCCCTTCATGTGGTGGTACGTTGTGTGTATGGTTACTATAACAACAACGACAGCCAATTAAATTCACCAAAGGTCGCTTTTGACAAAATGGGGTGCTTCATTTTCATTGAACTGCTTCGTGAAAAAATCGAGGAAAGTTTTCCTCGAGGGGTTTCCTGAGACCTGTGACCCCTCTTTGAATTTTTCGACACTCCTACATCTGCACGCGCGATACTACCGCACAGACAGACAGACAGACGTTCGGACACCACCGTTTTATACGCACGCATAAACGCACGCAAGCGCGAGTTCGAATCACTCACGTTCAGACTTTTAGCAGAAGAAGAGAAACAGACCGTCTTCTCAAAGTCCTCTTTCGAAAACACCGATCGATCAATTGAAAAGAACAGACGAGAGACAACATTTCGTCCTCATCAGAAGAAAACCAATCCACATCAATATTCACAAAGTTAGCGTCACTCATGGGCTGCGGACCTTCCAAACCAGAAGAAAGGACGAAACCCGCCGCTGTTTCAGCGGCAGCGAAAGCCCCGGCGGCGAAACCGGCGGAAAAGAAAGAGGAACCGAAGAAAGTGATTGAACAAGAAGAAAAACCTGCAGCAGCAGCAGCAGCAGCTCAAACGTCCAAGAAAGAAGTCGTCGAGACGCCGAAACCGAAACCGACGCCGAAACCGACACCGACACCGAAACCGACACCGACACCGGCGGCGAAACCGGCGGAAAAAGCGGCTCCTACACCTCCGGCGCCGAATCCGAAACCAGTTCAACCGCAGGAATCTAGTAGCAACAACACGAACCCGAACAGACCGCCGCAGATGGGCGAGGACACGAGAACCAAGTCGCAAAAGAGGAACGCGAAGAAGAGGGAAAAGGCAAAGGCGAAGAAAGCGGAGGCGGCGGCCACCGGCGGTGATGGTGCTCAGTAACTCACGGGACGAGTCACTGCTAAATTAATCATATTTATTCATTATCTAATAATATCTAACATCTATCTAATATACTGTTAATAATAATAACGTTCTAAAAGTCGTCCTCTTCGCTCGAAGAAGTGCCTTTTGCGCTTTTACCACCACCATCCTCTTTCTTTGATTCTCTAACAGACGGTGCTCTTCTGTTCGTTCGAAACTGACCGGTGTAATACCCGGCATAATACCACGCTAACAACAAATTTGCCAACTCTTCATCGTTTCCAGCCGCTCGTAACGCCGAGTCTCGCATATCCGGAGGATGGAATAGATTTGAACCGTTCGCGTCGTTCGTTTTCCTTTCGTCGCCGCTCCTCGTTCTGGACGACTTTTCATCTTTTGCGGCGGGGTCGTTGGTATACGACGCGTAGTCGTACGGATTCGAATAGTACTGTCCAGGAGGAGGAGGATAATAATAAGGAACGTGTTGTTGTTGAGGATGAGGATGAGGAGGAGGAGGAGGATGAGAATATTGTTGAGGATACGCGTAGTAATCAGACGGCGAACGAGGAGGAGGATAGTGAGGATAGCGCGGCGGCTGTTGAAAGTAATAATACTCGCCATGATTCGCGCGATGATGATGCTCGTTTTCACCCTCCTCCTGCTCGTAATAACCGCGTCGTCCGTCGTGTTGTTGTTGTTCTCGGTAAACCTCTTCTTCGTCTTCCTTCGTCTTCTTTGTCTTCTTTTTCTTTTCTTTCTTTAACTTCTTCTCTTCGTCTTCTTGTTGGCTTTCATCTGCATTTGGTGCCGCCAAATACTCTCCTCCTCCTTTCTTGCCTTTGGGTTTAACACTCGTCGTGAGAATCTTTTTATTGCGATAGCTCTTAATCGCGACGTTATACGCGTTCACCAAAGCGCTGTCGTTCCATTCGTCTCCGCTTCCTGCTCGAACTGATTGAGATTGTTCGTGTTGTTGCTTCTTCTTCGTTCTAATGTTGTTGTTATCATTATTCATCCGAACACCAACCATTGGAGAGTCTGCTTCGTCCTCTTCGTGTTCTTCGTCGTCTGAAGACGTCGTCGTCGATCTCATCCTCCTCCGGTCGTCAAAGCGCGTCAACAAAAGAGAAAAGTTGTGGAAGTTGTGAATTGGAAAAATGAAGCAAATACGCCACTTTTTTCTTCCCTTCTCCGTCTCGTCGTCGACTCCCTTTAATGTCGTCATAAAATGCTCGAACAACTGATCAAATCCTACCCAGAGGTGACGCGTGCACACGTTCTCTCGAAAATCGACCCGACTTCTCTGCTATTGTTGCGAAGATGCAGCCGTTGCGTCCAACAGTTTGTGGATAGAAATTCGTCTTCTTTAACTTCTTCTTCCCCTGAATCGTCGTCGTCGGTAGCGTTGTCAACGACGCAAAATCATAAATTCAAACCGTCCGAGTTCGCGTCTTCGATCAATTTGATTGAATACGCCATCGAATGCGGATGTCCGATCGATCGCACGAGATTCGCGACGTTTGCGGCGAGATTTGGAAATATCGACGTGATTCGATATTTAGTCGTAGAGAAGGATTTGTGCGAGTGGGATTGGCGAACGACGCAAAAAGCGTGCGAGTTTGGACACGTCGAATTATTGAAATGGTTACTAGAGAAAGGGTGTCCGATTAACGATTTCGCTTCTATTACAGCCGCACAGAACGGAAGAGTGAACGTGTTAGAGTTTTTGGAAGAGAGGGACATTGTGAAAATTGGGAGATGGTCGCCGAGAGCGCTCGCGCGCGCGTGTCGAAACTTGCACTTGAACGCCATCGATTTTCTCTTGCAGAGAGGATGTCAATGGGACGACGACTGTCTCTTCGAGGAAGTTTTAGTCGGGGCGGCACTCACTAAAGGTCGGTTGGACGCGTTAGAGTGGATATTAGAAAAAGAGGTGTGCGAGACGACGGATTTTTGGCCGCAACACTGCGAATACGCCGCGAGACTGGGACATTTGGACTGTTTGCGTTGGTTAAGAGAGGTGCCGAAGACGAAGTGGGACAGAGAGCAAGTCATTCGTTTGTGCCGAGAGGCGGGTACGGACGGTAGTTTGAAATGTTTAGAGTACGTGATGCAATCGGAAGAGGGAGAGAATGAGGTTCGACGAGAGTTAGATTAGAAAATGTTATAGCTATAAATACAACATACTATTCATACTAGTACTACTACCGACGCTTCCCTGGCGTCTCCGGTAATTTTGACACGCTCTCTTTGTTGCTCAAAAACTTCTCCTCCAGCATCTTCCCGAGTCTCTCCCCTTGCGTTTTCATATTCTCGCGAACTTTATATTTCTCGTCCAACTGTTTCGCTTTCTCCAACGCAATCTTCCCGTTCTCTTTCACTTTCTCGTCGATTTTATACCTCCGGTTGAGCGATTTCGCTCGTTCCATCGTGTTAATCACCGCGGAGCCGCTTATTTTTGATACGCTCGATGCGATTCCTTTTTTTCTCGTCGACGCGTACGCCATCGAAGACGCCCAGCCTATCGCACCGAAAGGGCCCATCGTCGCAAATCCAATCATCGCCCCGGCTGCTGCGGCACCGGCGACGATGTTCGTTTTCGTATCATCATCCTCACCTCCTCCTCCTCCTTTACTACGACTACTCAACGTCTCCGCTCTTTCTCTGTACTCCTTCACTTTCCTCTGCATCTGCTCGATGTCGTTTTCCTCTGTCTCCCCATTCCTCGCGTGGGCGATGGCATCTTCCAAAGCTCGCGACGCGTCTTTGTACAGTTTGCACGCCAAAGCGTCGTCGCCGTCGAGATCGTGCTCTACCGCGCGCAAGGAAAGGTCGAGCGCGATTTCGCATCGCGTTTTGTTCATTTTTATTGTGTGTGTGCGATTAATATATATAAATAAGTGTGAGCTCTAAAACAATGACTACATTCAACAACATGTGTGTGAAACTAAATCTCTCTACTATCGCGCTACTATCCAATGTTCATTTCCTCCCTCGTCCTCGTCCCCGTCCTCGTCCTCTCCCTGCACCAGCACCAGCACCTGCACCTCCTCCACTTCCGTCTTCTTTCGGCAATCGATTTAAACTTTTGTTCGTCGGCATGTCTTCGACGAGCAGAGCGTCTAAATTTAACGATTCCGGTAAAATGTAATACCGAATGGTGTTCCCTCGAATGGAGAGATGGTCGAGCGTTTGCGGGTTCCGGCCTTTGACGGTGAGCTTGACTGATTTTAAGTGCGTGTTCATGCTAATGTCTACGCCTGTTTTTAAAGTTGTTTTTGTTGTTGTTTCGATGAATGCGTGAGTAAAGAAAAGAAGGTCAGCGGGTTTGTTGTTTAACTACCACGAGGAAGAAGAAGACAAAAGAGAAAGAAGAAGATCTTTCAAAGCGGCTGCAAGTTGTGATGAGACACACACATCAAAATTTGAATCGAAATGCACGCGTATTCTAACTTTCGCAAAGCGCACCTAAAATAGTCCCCGAACACGTGGTCCCGTTTTTTAATTCGATCGTCACCGTTTCGTTGTTTAACTTTTGGAGAAACTTGACCAGTTTCATCGTTCGCGTTTTATATTGTTTCTTTATTCGCAGTTCTTTTGCGCGTATGAATTTTGAGGAATGTGTCTGTCTTTTCCTTCTTGTTTTTCTTGTCCTTTTTTTCTTCATTTCTTGCAAGACTGTTTGTTATATAAAATGTTTTTTGTTGCATCATCGACACCTTCAGGAGCGTTTTTGTGTCGTCATCATCATCGGCATCGAAAAACAAGGAGGACGCAGCAGAATTATCATCAACTAAAAAAGAAGTTTCAGCGACCGAGAGAGCAGCTAAGAAGAAGAGCGATGATTGGAAACGACGACGAGGAAAAAGATTATGATTTTTTTGTTCCTCCTCTCGGAACTGTAAAGGAGGAAAAGAAAAAACAAAGAAGAGAACGAAAGTTTGAAGAAGATCCATCGATGACGAAAGCTTTGGTCAATTTGTACTTTATGATTACATTCCTTGGCGTTTCTGTGTTTAGTTCTTCATTTTTGGGTATTTTGGACGATCATAATAACGGTCGTAAAGAGATCTCTCTCGCGCGAGTCGTCGGCGCGCTCGCGGGAATGTTTATAACCAACACGAGCTCGAAGCGAGTCGGCCAAACGCGAGCAAGGAAAGTCGCGATGAAAGGTTTGTGCCCAGGATGCGACGAGGAAGTGTATACTTTTTTTGATAACGAAGAGAAAGGGGAGGGAAGAGGCTCGATCGTAGAGCACGAGTGTCACTGTTGCGGAGCGCAGTTGGTTTTCGAGAGCAAACGGGAGAGCAATCGAGAGGGACGAATCGTACTGATTGCGAACGGTCGATTAAACGCGAACGAGTAGTATGAAATAGAACAAAACAAGAGAAGGAGCATAATAGAGCATAATAGTCTCATGTATTAGTATATATGTAATTGTAGTACACTGAATAATCTTATTAGTAAATTATAATATTGTTTTTATGTGAAAAAATGTCTCTCGCTTCGCTGGTTTTTATTGTTTTTTTAAAAAGTTTTACACAGAAGGCGTCTCTCTTCTTTCCGTGCTTCCGTCGTGACCGTCTGAACCTTTCTCCGATGAGTTATTGATGTTATTGATGTCGTTGTCCATACCATCTTTGCTTTCGTTGCTCGATCGTCCTCGGGATCCTTTCTCGTCCGAGGAGGTGAGATTATTGAGAGAGCCGCCGGAACCGTCGTCGTCGTCGGACGTCGTGTTCAACTCTTTCGAAGAGCTTTTACTTTTGTCGTTCGAACCGCCTTTTTCGTCGGAGGATTGCTTTTTGCTTGCGCTTTTATCGGCAACACCACCGGCGGCAACAGTCGCGGTTGATGTCGGTTTCGCGCCAGCTTTCTTTTCGCCCTCGCGTCTCATCTTTTCAATCACTTCTTGCTGTTGCTCTTTGCTCAAAGATTTGTCCAACTTTACAAACTGTCCTCTGACTCTCGGCCTAGACTCGGCCAACTTCTGACGACTCTCGTACCTAACCTTCTTTTCGAACTTTCGCTCTCTGCGCTTCTTCAAAAATCTCGCAATCGCTTGCGCCCGACGGTCCGCGCACGTCGACACGTTGTTGTTGTTATTGTTACTATCCTTCTTGTTCGTTCTTCCTCCGTTGTTTGTACCGGTAGCAGTATTATTCCCCGCACCATTCGCACCACCCATGTTATGACTCATATTCATATTTTGCATGTGGTTGTGCATTTGATGATGCGGATGTTGCGTTGCTACGGTGCTCGCTAAACCTTGGAAAAAATTATTCACGTATTCGCTTTGCGGCGGAAACGATTGCATCGGGAACATCATAAACGGATTGTGCTGACCGTGCGGCGGAGGGAACCCAAACGGTTGCATCGGCGGCATCGCACCCATTACTCCCATGTGTGCAGCGAGGTTCGGAAACTGTCCAGGAGCGGCGCCGGGTACACCGGGCGAGTTCGACATTTGGCGCATGAGATGCTGCTGCTGCGCAGCCATTTGCTGTTGCGTGTGAAACAAATACAACGCGTTTTGATGATGTTGCTGCATCGAATGCAACTCTCTCGCCTTGCGCATTTCTTCTGTTTCGATTGACCCAGTCGGTGCGGACATGGTTAATCCGACGTTACCAAAGTTGTTGTTATTATTATTATTATTATTATTATTCATCGTCATCATCATCTTGTCGTTCTTACCACCCGCGGTTGTCTTGGCGGCTCTCGTCGGTGTGCCGTTTCCTTTCTTTTGCGCCGACGTTGTTGTCTTACCTTTTGCCGCCGCGACTTTCTGAAACTGAGTTTGCATCTTCTGTTGCGTCTTTTCGATAATCCCATGAAACGCCGAGCGCGACTGTGATCTACGTAAGGAGGCGTTCGAATCCATGGCGGAACCGGCGAGCGCGAGTTGCAAAAGCGCAGTCGGGCCGTCGTGTTCGTTCATAAGCTGGACGGCTAAACCTGGATGGTCTTTACCTTCGGCAGCTTTAGCACCAGCGGTGGTTACTTTCGTCGCGCCATCAATCGTTGCGAGTTTGCCTTCTAAACCGGCTTCGTCGGAACCAGAACCGCCGGAGACTTTCTTGGCGCCGGCGGAGGAGCCGCGCAACGAACGTTTCTTTCTCGTCACCGTCGGTGGTTTCAAATCAGATTCGGTCTTGTCGTCCTCCGCGGAAAAGCTTCTCGAGCGATTTCGTCCACCAGCACCCGAACCTTCGTCTGAACCGTCGCCGTCGTCGCGCGTGTGCGTTCGATTGTTTCTCCAACGCTTTTCGTCGTTTCGTCGTCGCTCGTTCCCAGCCGTAGCCGCCGCTCGTCGCACTTTCAAAACGTCCGCGTCTAACGGCGGACTGCTGTTCCCATCGACTTGTTTGTGTTGCAAATTGTTCTTTGCGAGTCCCCCGACGTCGTTTAATGGAAGAGCGGTGGTCACGCCGCCGGCGTCATCTTTCGTCTTGGTCTTCTCGTCCGAGGCGGTGGTCGTCGGCGCGACTGCAGCCCCGGTGGCGTTGTTCACACCATCGCTCGATTTCTTGCGTAAATCTTCTTCCGAAGATTCGTTGTTAATCAACTTGACGGTAGTTGGACCGGAGCCACCGGAACCGTTTCCGGATCCGCCTCCCGAACCGCCGGCGGAACCTTCTTTCGTTTCTCCCCCGTCAGCTTTTACCTCCCCGTTTGGATTGGCGAGAGTCTTCGCGGGATCGACTTCTGTCGCATCGTTTTCTTCCTGCTGCTGTTGTTGTTGCTGCTGCTGTTGCTGCTGCTGCTGCTTTTCGGCTTCAGAAGACGAAGAATTGTGCGAACGCAACAAGCGTTTGTGCGAATACACCACGTTTTCAACTCTTCGAAAGGACAACGGCTTTTGTAAAACTTCGTTTGAGTTTGTTTTTCCTTGAGGAGTGTTATCATTCGTCTTTAAGCGTTTGGAAGACCTCGTCGTCGTTGCCGCCATTTCTAAACTCCCACCGTATTCGTTCACTAAGTCGTTCCCGCTGCCGTTCCCGCTTCCGCCACCTTCTCTCCGCCCGGAATCGTTGTTCGAATCGTACTGCGCCACCGTGCTCATGACAATCACCGGCACTTCCTTCAACTTCTCGTTCTTTTTCAAAACCCGCTTCACCTCGTCAATCTTCACCTCTGGCATCATGATATCCGCGAAAATCAAATCGATATCCTTCTTCGAATCTCGATCTAAAAACTCCAGCGCTTTCTTCCCGCTCGACGCCGTGTGCACCTCCGTCGCGCCCGCTCGCAAAAGCATAGATTGCACCTCCAACAGCGTCGGAACGTCGTCTTCGATTAACATCACCGATAACTTTTCCTTCTTTTGTCCTCCTTCTCGGTTGACGTTCACGTCGTTGATGTTATTGTTGTTATCGGTGTTATCGTTATTCGTGTGCGTATGAGTGTTGTTATTGTTCTCGTTGGAGCCAGAGTTTGATTTTTGTTGCGACTGATGGCGCATCATCAGTTGTTGTTTTCCTCTTCCTTTGTTTGATAAAATATCTGCCGCCGGCGGCACCTCTTTTTTCACCAACGACGACGCTTTCGTCGATCGTTGCGACGAGCGATGATTTCCTTTCTTTTCCACCGCGGTTACAGTATTCGCATTGGCTCTTCCTTCAAGATCGGTAGGTTTCACCGCGTCCGTCGTGTCCTTGATCGCTGCGCGGGATGATCGCGTCGAGGGCATGTCTTCCTTCCTCTCTCGTTACGTTTAGGATGATTAGAAAATCAAACGGGCACTTTTCGGTTCCACAACCACGTGTAAAAGCGCTTCTTTTCAAACAAATTTTTACTACAATGATACGAATCGAATTCCGTTCCGTGTTTCAAGAACGCGAACTCGATTCGTCTGCCCTTCTTATATCAATCTGTGGGGAGAAATATATATCGCGCGATTTGTTGTTCGAACTTTATATATATAGTATCTACTCCTTTTGATCGTTGTGATGTGTACTATAAGAGAGGGGGTGTGAGCCAGGTATGAGGCAAATGTTCCGCCTCCTCATTCTTCCCCTCGTTTCTCATAAATATCTTCTTCTTTTTTTCATTTTTTGCGGCCGCTTTTTAACACGTGATTCTCTGAAAAAAAGGCAGAACCAGAAATAATATAATAAACGTTATATGCCTCTTTGTCTCTCTGCCTCTACACTTTCAAACGTCGCTTTGTTTTTTCTGGGGAGACCCCACACAAGAAGAAAACAAAGATATGGAGGAGTTGAGCTTCCATCCGTCGTCGTCGTCTGCGCAAACGCCTCCTTCGGGCGGGGCGGTTGATCAACAACAACAGGAGAACAACAACAACAACAATAACAACGGTTTCTTCAACGCGATGCCGCAAATGCACCACCAATACTTCCAACAGCCGTATCCTCAACACTTTAATCATCAGATGCACTACCCACAATCGCGATTCATGCATCATCCGCATCATCATCCGTTCGGGAACGTACAAAGAGGAACACAGTTTTCCCCGAGAGCTCGAGTCGGGGATTGGATGTGCCCGAACAGTTGCGGGTTGGTGTTTTCCAGCAAGACGAACTGTTTCAGGTGTGGAGTGTTGAAGCCTCCCGGGTCGGTACGTTTACTACCTTTACATCTATGCGTTCGTCGCGGGAGCGTCTCGATGAGTTTTCCTTATCCTTCTCACTCTTGGTTTTAAGATACGTTTTTGGTGTCGAAGAACACAACTCCCGAGAGAGAAAAATTTTAGTAGACGAAAAACTGACGAACCTTTTTTTTTCTCTCCTCACTTCTACTTTACTCTACAAAACATTAGGAAATCCAAGCGTCTTCGTTACAAGAGAGCAACGGTGCCAACGGAGGGGGATTTAGCAACGGCGAAGAACAAAGAACGAGTGGAGCGGGCGGGTATAATAACCGACAATACGGCGGGGAAACGTCCTCGAACAGCGGGTCGAGCGGATTCGGGAGCAACGGGTTCGGGAGCAACAACAACATCGGAGGAGGTGGGAGACAATATAGCAACGGGCAAGCGAGTCATCATCACAACGGTGGTGGTTATAATAATGCGAACAATGGTATGCACCACCACCATCATAGAAACGCTCCGCGAGCCGGAGATTGGTTGTGTCCGAACGGGTGCGGGAACGTGTACGCGAGCAAGCCGCAGTGCTTTCGATGTGGCGTGCACAAGCCAGAGCAGGCGAAAGTGTTGTCCGATGCGGACGTTCCAAATAACGGACGAGGGAACGGGTTCAGACATAACTCTGGGTTTGGGTTTTTCAACGGGAACTCGCAGGAGTTTCCGACGATTGCCACGGCGTCGGCGCAGCAAACGTCCTCGCAACAACAATCGACGAACGGAGAAGGTGAGGAGACGGGAGACGAAGGAAACGACGGGACGATGGAAAATAACATTAACGGTACTAATACCGAAGGTGAACAATAATACTCGCTTTCTCATCATCGAAACGTAACGGTACGTAAGAAGGGTGGGGAGAGAGAGAGAGAGAGAGAGAGAGAGAGGAGGAAAGAGGAGGAAAGAGGAGGAAGGAGAGAAGAACAAACAACGTCATCGATTTTTTTTAGCAAAACAACAACATCATCATCATCAACAACAACATGCAAGCAATACACCATCCATCGCGACCAATATAATACATCATCAGATTGGAAACATAGAAGTCAAACTAAGACGGTAGTAGTATAGCGAGAGAGAAGAGAGACAGAGAGACAATTTTTCAATCTAAAAGATGATATAAAGGTCCACGAAAAAATAGATTCAAAACTGTACACAACCTCTACATCTCTCGCTCGTATCGTATATATAACGCACTCGTATCAAAATCAACATTAACCGTTCAGTTTCTTGTATGCAACCGTGAGTATCGTGATAACCAACACAGTCACGACTCCGTAAAACAAAAGCTTATTTTGCTGTGCTCTTCGACTCATCGTTTGCAAAATCTTCCTCGACGTGCTCAACGTATCGTCCGCGCCTCTCAAACTCTCCCTCGATTCTACAATAGTCTCTCTTTGCCTGTGCAAATCCTGTAAGATCGCCGCACCCAAATCCTCCGTTTCAATTAATCTCCCTTTCGATTCCCGTATGCGTTCGCCCGTCTGTTCGATCCGCGCCGTGTTCTTCATCATCGAATCCAACGCCGAGTTTTGTTCTCGTCTTCTATCTTGTTCTCCGCCGCTATTGCTACTGCTCAACATCGCCGGTCCTGTGCCTCCACCACCGCCGCCACTCGAAGACGCGAACAACTGCGCTCTCGAATCCGTCTGCGCCCGGCGCTCTTTCGCCTCTCGCGCTTTCGCTTTCAACTCTTGCGCTTTCGCTTTACAATCTCTCAAAATTTTCATCTGTTTTGCGTCGTTCCCGCCCACGCTTCGCGCTTCTAAATCCATTCTCCTCACGAGTTGTTCCATCTCCGCCAACGAGTCCTCAATTTCTGATTCGTTGTTCGTTTCTGTCGAAGCAGGAGTTTGCGCAACCCCCCCGATGTGATCATCATCATTGATCGAAGAAGAAGAAGACAAAGAGATTGCTTTTTCCAACGTCTGTTGCAACGAATAAAACTCCACCGCGTAGTTCTCGAATATCTGTTTCAAAAGAAGAAGTCAAGAAGAAGACAAAGTCAGAGAGAAAAGGAGAGATTCGAGAGGAGAGATTTTGCAACGCGAGAGAGAGAGGACGAAAACGATGAAAACGACACTCACCGCGCTCATCCCTGGTGCTCGGAATATATTCGTTATATTCCTTTGTCCGTGTCACTTCGAGAGAAAACTTGACTTGACTTTTCTCCGACGAGTTTTTTGTGCAGAAAAAGTTCGAGAGAGAAAAAAATGAATCTCACTGACGAGTGCTTTGACTCCCTTTGAGCGAGAGAGAGGATGAAATCGTCGTCATTATGGGTGGAATTTCCGCGCGGAGGAGGAGGAGACAGAGACGGAGGAGGCGTGGCGTCGTCTTCTCCACCTTCGTGTTCTTCTTGGGAAACTTTCGACGACGTAAACTTTAACGATGATGATGATGATGCGCGCACTCGTCGGCGTTTACGTCGTCCTTCTTTAGCCGCCGCGCAACCTTCGAGGAACGACCGTAACCGAACAACCGAGGATAATAGAGCTGCTGCTTCTGCAATAAATCATCCGATATCTGAGGACGTCGCGTTCGCGCGGATGAACAAACCGAACGACTTTCGGTTACGAAATCTGTTTTTCCAGCAAGACGTTTCCGTGTACTCTTCGGTAACGGAAACGGTGCGAATACGAGCGAATACGTTCAACGCGAACGGGAAGAAACCAAACGAAAAGTTGGACATTCGAGACTGGTTGATGAATGACAAAGGTGATGATGCTGTGGTTGACGTCTACGCGGTTGGGTTTCAAGAGATTGTGCCGTTGCAAGTGCAGAAAGTATTGAAAGTGCAAGACGTGGAGCGAGACGCGCGGATGTGGGACGAGAAGATTTTGAGATGTTTGAATAGTGTTAGCGCTAGAAATGCGGTAGGGGGAGGATACGTGAAAATAACGTCCGTGCAGTTAGTTGGGGTGTATTTGACGATATTTGTTCGCGAGGAGTTGATTCGAAAAGGTTCTATACGAGAGAGACCAATCGCGACGAAAGTCGCGACTGGATTTTCTTTGGGATTCGGGACGGGATCTATGAACGTAAAGTTAGGGAATAAAGGTGGGTGTTGCGCTTTGATAAAGATACGAGATACGACGATTGCGTTCGTATGCGCGCATTTAGCGGCGGGGTCTAAAGAGGAAGACGCAAAGAGAAGGAATGCGGACGCGGCGGAGATTTTGCAAAAGTGCGTGTTCGCTCCGGACGAAGACGAACAAGGAGAGGATGAAAGAGATTTTCGTTCTTCGAATAGTATTCGATGGGAAAAGCCCTCGCGAACGAGAACTATACACGACGCGACGGTCTCGATATTCTTTGGCGATCTGAACTATCGCTTAAACGCTCCGAAAGATGACGTGTTAGAACACGTTCGCTTAAAATCGAACGAAGCCGAATTGAACGCGTCATCGTTTCGTGCGAGCGCGAGCAATTATATTCCATTCTTGAAACACGATCAGTTATTAAACGAAATGCAAAGCGGGAGTGTGCTCCCAGGCTATCGAGAAGGTTCTATTGAGTTCCCTATGACGTATAAATTTAAACCCGGGACGTCGCGGTATTCCGGCATCGGACGCGCTGCTACGTCATCGTCAAAAGACAACATAAACAACAACGAATCCGATTACGAGAACGATTTCAACGACGACTTTGACGACGGTGAAAGCAATAGCACCAAAGCAGACGATAAGGAAGAGAAAAAGAAGCGCGCGCCGGCGTGGTGCGATCGAGTTTTATGGAAAGGCGACGATTTACAGCTGTTGGGATACAGAGACCACGACGAGATTTACCATTCAGACCACAAACCAGTATCTGCTACGTTTGACTTGAAGTGTCGTTCGGTCGATTATAACGGTCGTTTAGAGCGAATGCTGACAGATTTACAGCGGAAGTTAGATGCCGAAGAGACGAACAGAGCGCACGCGACGAAGGTAGTTTTGGAAAGCGGCACCATGTGTGATTTTGGCGAGGTGCATTATTGCGAGCGAGTGACGAGGAGGATTCAGTTCAAATTTCCACGAAACAATCACGGGAACGCGGTATCCTTTACTGTTGGATTTCACGGCCGCGGGGGAAGTTACGACGACCTCGTCAACGATACCGAAGACGACGCGCCAAAATGGGTGCGCGATATCACGCCAGCGAAAGCAACCGTTTCTGCTGAAACGTCCGTGTTTGTAGACATCTCTGCGTTTGTTGGTGGAGCAGGAACTATTCGTTCTTTAGGCGCATCGAATTCGCTCGACGCCGTTCTAGTAATCCGCGCCGAACATTGTCAAGACGCGTACATTGCACTCACGGGTGCGTATGCGCAAAATCCGATTTTCGGCGCGCCTTTGCGCTCCTTACCTCCGAGCGTATTTCCACCGGATGTTCCGTCAGTCATCTCTACACTGATCGACTCGCTCTTTGCGTTTGGTTCGATATCGAAGAATGATTTGTTTACGCAGAAAAGCAGCGAAAAGGAAAGGATGAATGCCGTGAATAACTGTTTGCGTCTGTGTGGAGTCTCCCAGAGCGCGTTCAACGACATGCATTCCTCCTCTTCCTCTTCCTTGTTGGACGATTTCACCGCTTTGTCCGTGATGTCCTCATCGAAACCATCCTCTTCGATGGTGGAACTTGCACTTGCGTTATTGGAATTCTTCCACGCTTTACCCGAACCGCTCTTTGGCGACGGCTCTCTCTTTACGGGATGTTTCCGAGATGAAGAGTATATGGACGAAGCGGCGAGAAAGCAACGCCTCGAAAACGTCTTGCGCCAGTCGTTGGAGAAAACTGCGTACGCGTCGGCGACGTACACTCTCGCGTTCTTAACCAACTACGTCGGCAGAAACTCTCCTTCATCGTCAACCCGACTCGAAAGCGTCTGTCGCGCCTTTGCAAACGCCTGGTTTTCGAAAGCAGACGCCTCGACCTTTTCGCTCGTCCGTCGCCAGGAAATCGTGAAATGTTTACTGTCTTCCTCCGGGAACACCACCGCGACTCACCATCAGCAATTGAACGATTTATTCTCCACCACAAATACTACCACCATCACCAATAGCAATCCCACCAATAGCGCTGCCGGGGCCGCGAAAGTCACGCGCAGCTTGCTCGATTTGTAATTTTAGTTCAATCCAAGAGGAAGGAAATATCTTTGTATCTATAAAAAAATACTCGTCACATCTCTTGAAAGATTAAGCGCGCCACGTCGTAACATCAATAACTGCAACACGCAAAATGTTCTCCATTCTCACGATACCATCTGCCTCGTTCATTTCGCGCGACGTTCAAAAGTTCGTTCGTCTTCGTTTTCAGTCGCGTGGGCAGCGCGCGGTTAAAGTTTTTTCCTCCTCCTCGGACAACGAAACGACGTTCGAAGGTGGAGAAAAAGAGATCGGCAAACTCCACCTCGACGGCGGCCGATCGATGTCTGCATCAAAAGCAGAAGACCCAGACATGAGCGACGAAGCCGCGATTTCGTGGCCGTACAGTCGGGTGGAGGAATTCATGACGAAGGATCCAGAGACGTTGTGCGAGAGTTTGAACTTAACGGACGTGAAAGTGCAAAGCTGGATCAAGAGATATCACGGCGGGCCGGTGGTCGATGAGGACGGAAACCTGGTCGGGGTCATATCGAGGAACGACGTCAAACGATTGTCGTACATTTCCTTCGGCGAAGAACAGAGACATATTCGCACGGTTGCAGACGCGATGACATCGATGCCTTTAACCGTAGGGCCGAAGGCGTATATCTCCGCCGCCGCGGGATTGATGCTAAAGCATAAGATCCACCGTCTGCCGGTGGTCGAGGAAGGCGAAGATTACGCGCACCCGGGAAAGTTAATCGGAATCATCACGCGAAGCGACATTTGGGAACCCTTGATTCAAAATTCGCTCATGTTGGACAAAGAGTTTCAAAAGAGACGGTGCGACGTTTATCAAGATTATTCTCCTTCTTCGGGAGCGCTCGACATCCGCGCGCCTGCGATTGATAAAGATATCTTTCGACTCGTACTAGCGCGAACAGCCTTCGCGTTGTGGCCTATGTTTTACCCGAAACCATCATCTGTTCGTGTTTCCTTTCGCTCGTGATAAAAATACTGACCAAGGTTTCTAGCGATCATATCTTACACGATTAATTCACAGGGACGCCAATCGAGAAGAAGAAGAAGAAGAAGAAGATATACCGAAAAGAAAAACAATCCCAGAAAAACCAAGCGTATACTTTGATCTCCTCTACATAGCCACCCCAAGAAAAACAATCAACATCAGCAACAAGAAGAAAAAATACAAAGTCAAACTCTTCTCTCGCAAAGATATACCGAGAAGAAGAAAGAAAAACGGAAGCTTTCCGCGACACGACGTCGACATCGACTGGGACGAAGCGAACGAGAAAGGCGAGAGATTGCTCCAGCAGTGGTACAACGAGCACGGTGAGGACGCGCACGTAGATCTCGCGGACGTTTTCGACGAGTACGAGTATTGATGCGACGCGGAGAGAGAAAGTAGTCGTATTTTTTGAAAAAGAAGAGCGCAAATCATGGCAATCGCTTCACTAAAAAACAGCATTACCTTCCGTTTTCAGCAAGCGCAGTCGTAATAACACTTTGAAGAAGAAACGCGCCGCGCGCGACGAAAAAAGGCACAACGACGCGCGTTGCGTCATAAAGCACGCGCACGCTCCCGCGCGTTGTCTTCTCTGTGCGAGTATTCTTGTCCTGCCCACGCACACAAACATAAAAGAGAAGAGAAGAGAATCGCATCGAAGAAGCGAAAATGGCGCCGTCTTTAGAGCCGAAAAACAACGTCACGTCGGCGATGCAAAAGCTCCAACACCTCTCGCTCATCAATAAAGTCACCAAAGAACTGGATAAGAACCTCGGCGTGAACGATAAGACGTTGGCGGAGTTTATCGTGGACATTGCCAAGGCGTCGAAGTTTGATCCGAAAACGTTTTTTAATGAATTGCAAAAGAACGGGGCGGAGTTGCCGGAACCGTTCGCGAACGAGTTAGTCGGGACGATTGAACGGTTAGCGAATAAAGGTGGCGGAGGTGCGAGAGGAGGAGAAAAGAAGAAAGTTATCGTAGAAAAACCGACGAAGGAGAATCCATTTCCGGGTTTACACCGACCGGATGCGGAAGAACACGCGAAGATGTTGTCGCGCGAGTTGTACGGCGACAGGAACCCGATTGAAAACGCGTGCGACGATCCGAGGTTGGATAAAATGAATCCCGGGCGATTAGACGAGAACAAAAACGCGTCGAGTTCGGGAAGAGGATACGATGATTCCGCGTTTGGACAGAAGAAAAGAAAGTCAACATCAGAACCGGCAAAACGGACGATTCAAGGCAAACCGGAAGTCGGGAAGGTATACAGAGGTAGCGTGACGAACGTGATGGATTTTGGAGCGTTCGTGGAATTAGTCGAGTTTGTGAATAAAACGGAAGGTTTAGCGCACGTTTCCAAATTACCAAGAGTATCGAACGGAAATTCCGCGAGAGATGTCGTGCAGAGAGGTAACCCGGTGTATGTGAAAGTGTTATCGCTGACGAACAATAGGATAGCTTTGTCCATGTCGGACGTGAATCAAGAGACTGGAGAGGAAGAGACGAGTTACGCGAACAATCTTCCACCACCGCCACCGAGATCGAATCCAGCGCCGCCGCGCGGCGGTGCCGCTGGAAGTAGTATTGACGATAGTAGTAGTAATCCGATTGTGCCTAGATTTGGCGCCGGCGCGAAAGGTTCGAATATGAATACGGTGAAAGGCTTATCTGGGATCAAGCAAACCGAGGAAGATTTTGCGGCCGACGGACGCATGGTGGACGATAAGAACGGGTTAAATCGACGTCGCCCGATTAAGCGCATGTCTTCTCCTGAGTTATGGGAGGCGAGACAATTGATCGCGAGCGGCGTTTTGAAAGTCGAAGATTACCCGAACTTTGACCCGGAAAACGACGGAGTGTTGGCGTATGAAGAGGAAGCGGAGGAGGAATTCGATATCGAAATGAACGACGAAGAAGCCCCGTTTCTTGCCGGTCAAACTGATGCGGCTTTAGGCGACGTTTCCCCGATCAAAATCGTGAAGAATCCAGACGGATCTATGCAAAGAGCGGCGATGACACAAGGCGCTTTGGCGAAAGAACGGAGAGAGATGAAAGAGACACAAAAAAGAGCCGCGATGGACGAGGATGTTCCGGAAAATCTCAATCAAGCGTGGTTAGATCCAATGGCGGCTCAGGACGATCGAAAACTCGTCGCAGACGTTCGAGGACAAAACGTACTTGCGGAAGATATGCCGGAATGGAAGAAGCAATCTGTCGGGAAAGCCCCGCAGTTTGGTTTCGCACAAAAAGGGTCCATTCTCGAACAGCGACAATCGTTGCCGATTTTCAAATTGCGTGAAGAGTTGATCAAAGCCGTGAACGAAAACCAAATCTTGGTCGTCATTGGTGAAACTGGGTCGGGAAAAACGACGCAAATGACGCAGTATTTAGCGGAGAGCGGGTACACGACCAAAGGTCGAATTGGGTGCACGCAGCCGAGAAGAGTTGCGGCCATGTCCGTTGCTAAGAGAGTCGCTGACGAAGTTGGCTGTTTAGTTGGCGAAGAAGTTGGCTACGCCATTCGTTTTGAAGATTGCACGAGTGAAGATACGGTTATTAAATACATGACTGATGGTATGCTTTTAAGAGAAGCATTGTTGGACGACAAGATGTCGCAATATTCTGTCATCATGCTAGATGAAGCGCATGAAAGAACGATCCATACGGACGTTTTGTTCGGTTTGTTGAAGAAATGTTGCGCCAAGAGGAAAGATTTACGCATCATCGTCACCTCTGCAACCTTGGACGCGGAAAAATTTTCCACGTATTTCTTCGAGTGCCCAATTTTTACCATCCCGGGGAGAACCTTTCCTGTCGAAGTGATGTATACAAAAGCTCCAGAAAGCGATTATTTAGACGCGGCATTGATTACTGTCATGCAAATTCACTTGACCGAACCTGAAGGTGACATTTTGCTCTTTTTAACCGGTCAAGAGGAAATTGACACCGGATGCGGAATCCTCTTTGAACGCGTCAAGGCTTTAGGCCCGTCCGTTCCAGATTTGCACATCTTACCAGTGTACTCCTCCTTACCGTCTGAAATGCAAACGAAAATATTTGAGCCGGCACCGCCAGGAAGTCGCAAGTGCGTCGTCGCAACGAACATCGCAGAAGCGTCGTTGACGATCGACGGCATTTACTATGTCATCGATCCAGGTTTTGCAAAGCAAAAAGTGTACAACCCGAAAGTTGGCATGGATTCCTTAATCGTCGCGCCAATCTCGCAAGCGTCCGCGAGACAACGCGCGGGACGAGCTGGGCGTACTGGTCCAGGGAAATGTTTCCGATTATACACCGAAGCTGCGTTTAAGAACGAAATGTTACCAACCTCGGTACCGGAAATTCAAAGAACAAACTTGGGGATGACGTGTTTAACTTTGAAAGCAATGGGTATCAACGATTTAGGACCGGGTGGATTCGATTTCATGGACCCGCCACCGGCGCAAACCTTAGTCACAGCACTCGAGCAGTTATACAACTTGAACGCGTTAGACGAGGAAGGATTACTCACCCGTTTAGGTCGTAAAATGGCAGAGTTTCCGCTCGAACCGCCAATGTCAAAAATGCTCATCGCATCGGTCGATCTCGGGTGCGCCGAGGAAATTCTCACCATCGTTGCCATGCTTTCCGCGCAAAACATCTTCTACCGTCCGAAAGAAAAGCAAGGCCCAGCCGATCAGAAAAAAGCGAAATTCTTCCAACCGGAAGGCGACCATCTCACGTTGCTCACCGTCTACGAAGCGTGGAAAGCGAACAACTTCTCCTCGCCGTGGTGTTTTGAAAACTACCTTCAAGCGCGCTCTTTGCGTCGTGCGCAAGACGTTCGGAAACAACTGTTGACAATTATGGATCGCTACCGCTTAGAAGTCACCTCGGCCGGTCGCAACTTCAACCGCATCCGCCGCGCCATCACTTCCGGTTTCTTCTTCCACGCCGCCAAAAAAGATCCGCAAGAAGGCTTCAAAACCTTGGTCGAAAACACCCCAACATACATCCACCCCTCCTCCTCTTTATTTCAACGCCAACCAGATTGGGTCGTTTACCACGAACTCGTCCTGACGTCCAAAGAGTACATGCGTGAATGCGTCGCCATCGACCCGAAATGGCTCGTCGAACTCGCTCCGAGATTTTTCAAACAAGCGGACGCCAGAATCATGAGCAAGCGCAAACGCATGGAAAAGTTAGAACCTCTCTTCGATAGATTCAACGAAAAAGACGCCTGGCGATTGAGCAAGCGGAGAGGTTAGTCTTTTGCCTTGTATCGTTAAAGTCTTTATCAGAAACACACACACAGAGAGAGAGTTCATTAATCGTAGTGTAGTTATTTAGAAGAAGAAGATATTTTTGTAATTTTGTTCGTTGTCCAATCCTTCAGAAAAAATCTTTTGCCCTACCCCGGTACAGTATTTATTAATTATTTATTTACTCGTCCTGAGAAGAGAGAAGAGAGAGAGAATACAAACGAGACGATTCCAACGATGATTTCCCGATTCGCGCTTCTTTGTTTTCTGGCGTTCTCGTCGTGCCTGTTCAACGACGCGCCTTTGACGACGACGAGTAGTAACACCAATTTTGGGGGTGGAATTAATGTATTCGTCCAAGCGAGTGAAGAGACGAGCGAATTTCTCTCGAGCGGAGCTTGGGCCACCGTCCAGCTCGCGTTTAACGACGGCGGCGTGGAGACATCGTGTCCTTGCCCGGTTGGATGCATGAATTGCGCGTTTCAAGATTCTTCCATGTTTGGCGGGGATAACACGGTGAAAACGTTGTATTCAACGAGCACGATGCCGACGGTGGCGATCAGTACCGGGGGTTCGGCGACGTTCGCCGGGTATACGAACACCACGGGAACCGCGGAAAGAATGACGTTACAAGGGTGTCCAGATGTGAGTTTAATGGTATGTTTCCACTGTAATAACGGGCAAGGCTACTACGCCACTGGGTATTCCGGCGCGTATTCGCAAGAAGGTATCGGGACGGTCGGTACCGGCGTCGCGTGCGTGTTTCAATACAAGTGCGCGGACGGCGGTAATTGCCAAGAAAGTTTGAGCGGGATAGACGCGGCGAAGTACGTCGGTGCGTTGGTCATCGTGTTTTGGTTCGCGTTTATGATCTTCTTATTCTTGCGCGGGAGACCTTGGCTGAAATCAGTGGTCGATCCGTGCGCGCATTTGGATCGAACGAACCCGGATTATTCCATATATCCAGATTTACCGCCAGCGCCTACTGGAATGTTAGGTTTGGCGTGGTTGTGGCACGCGGTACGAATGGACATGCCGTATTTACGCTCGCACATGACTTTGGACGAATACATGGTTTTGAGATGGTTTCGCATGTGCTCCATTTTCTTTTTGTTCGCCTCTGTGTTTTGCACGCCGGTTTTGGTGTACTTTTATTTCGTGGACAGTGACGAAGCCACGAGCGGCACGGAAGCGACCATCGACGCCGCTTTGAATGGAAACGTGCGTCAAATCTCTATGGCGTCGGCGAAGAGTCACTTGACGTGGCAATTAGTCGTCGCCGAGATGGTTTTATTATCGGTCGTTTTGGTGAAACTCATCGAACGCGAGTGCGTCAAGTTTGCGCGTTTGATGTGGAACTTGAAACCGGAAGAGATTGGCATCAAATCGCACGCCGTGGTCATCACGGATATTCCGAGATACACCACCTCGCCGTTCCCGACGACGGAAATGAGCGACGCACAAATGAAAAAGATTGCCGCGATGCAAGACAAACTCGGGAAGGAATTAAAGAAGGAGGAAGAGACGACGTCGATCTATGGGCGATTCAAAGGTTTGGCGAATCTCGCGCAAGTGCAACAGAAGATGGGCGCGGAGTTCGCGCAAGACGAGGAACATTCGAAAGGTTTAATTGGTAGCGCCATGGAGAGGGTTGGTAGCGCCATGGAGAAAGGTCACAAAGGCGGCGACGAAGGCGGCGTAGAATCCGCTGCGGATGTCGTTTTTGCCAACGACGGACGCGTTCGAGCCTTGATGCGTTGGGAAACTGATTCTATCTTAACCTCGAAAGTCGAACGCATTGTCGGCCCAGACAAGATTGCTTTTAAAATGCTGGCCTCGGATACGCGAAAGTTGGACGCCGTCGCGCGCAGGTGGAGAGCGGTGCAGGACTACATGATTCAGTACACGAAAGCGTACAACGAATTAACGAAACAAAAACAGGTCGACCCGAAGTCTTTCGAAGGTTCTTCTCGAAGTGCCCGTATTTTGCGATTCGAATTGAAGCAAGCGACGAAAGGTTACACGAAGTACGTCAAGAAAGAGGCAAAGTTCTTCCAGAACTTCAACACCGTTCGCGAAAAGGAAATCAACTCCATCGAACCTGCCGCCGGGGCCGTGGTTGTTTTCAAAGATCAAAAAGATGCTTTGGTCATGGGTTCCGTACAGATTGACGACCAGTTTGGCCAATGGCAAACGATGCAAGCGCCTGGTCCGTCCGATTTGGTATGGCACAACGTCGCGAGCTCGAAACCGGTGAGAGATTGGAAAACGAACCAAATTCGGTTCTTTACCATTTTCATCACCATCTTCTTCATGTTCCCAGTCTCGTACGCGACAAAATTGTTCAACGATTACAAGGATGAAATCGTGAAATATGTCGGCGTACAGTACGGGGAAACCTTGTATTCCATCATGATTGCGGTGTTGCTTTCCGTCTTGATTGCTGTCGCCGGTATGATTGCGTCGATTACCAGTCGCATGACGGGTTTGACCTCGTACTCTTTGATGGACTCCTTTGGCGCCTCGACGTATTTTTATATCGTCATCGTCAATTTGGTCGTTGGAAACATGTCCGAAAGAGAGCTGTGGCTCGATTTGGAAGATTGGTTGCAGCAACCTCACTTGTTCGCGTACACGTTTACGAGACAAATGATTGCCACGTCCACCTACTTCATCAAGTTTATAATCATGAGAACGGCCACGTCCACGATCATGGAGTTGTTGAACATCGGTTCTATTGGTGGTTACATTGTGAAATCTATCATGTACCGCGTTCGTTCTTTACAATGGCCTCCGAAGAAGAAGAAAGTTGAATGGGCGACACCGAAGGCTACGCCGATGATGCTCGTCCCGCCGCAAGCGATGATGATTTTCTTCATTTCGATGATTTATTGCGTCATCGCACCAATTATCTTACCGTTTGCGTTCGTCTTCTTCTACACCATGTACATTTTCGGTAAGCACATGTACGTGTACAGCTATTTGCAAAAGTATATGGGCGACATCGCCATGTGGGCCTGGCTCGTGCGTCAAATGATCTTCACGTTGTTCTTCGCGCAAATCGTGTTGATTTTAGGCATGCCCACGTTGGGGTACGGCTCGGAGGAATACCGAATCTGGTTGGTCCCGATCCCGGTGATTACCATCTTGCAAACGATGCGCTCGAGAGAGTTGTTACAAATTGCTCTAAAACGACCAATGTACGTCGACAACGTCGGCGAAACCGAAGAGGACATCAAAAAAGCACGAATGGGCGTCATTCGCGCGCAACAAATCAAAGAAGCGCACGAAGGCGATTTGGGTTTGGACAAACACAAATCAGTCGAGGAACTTTTGGACTCCGGTGCGTGGCGAGGGTACATGCCGTCGAACATTTGGCCGTTGGCGGCGGAAAGAAGCGCCGCGTCGGTCGTCTTGAAGCGATGGCGCGCGTACAAACGAACCAACAAATCCGGAGAAGGTAAAGGCTTCTTTGGCATCGGGGCGAAATCAGTCAAGAAGGTTGAAAAAGTCGCGCCAGATGCGGTTCCGGCGTCAAAACTCGTCGAAGAAAAGAAGGAGGAGCAGAAGGAAAAACCAATGTCGCAAGAGCAGTTGGACGCGATTAAAATGAGACAGGAAGCCGAAGATGCGGAAAAGAAACGCTTGGAAGAGGCGAAGAAAAATCCGCCGAAACCGAAACCGGTTCCCGAAGTCGCCGCCGCCGCCGCCACTCCGACGGAAGAAGAAAAGAAGCCCGAGGAGAAGAAAGAAGAAAAGAAGGAAGAAACAAACGAAGATTAAAAGAGGGGAGGAAGAGATTCAAAACGTGCTTTATCGATGATGTCTGGATGGAGACACTATTTATTCTATTTTTTTACGTCAATTACTATCTTTTATCATACGAAACTATTCCAACGCTTCCCACGTCCGCATGGTCTCCTCTGCTTTCGCTCGCGCTCGTTCTACTCTCCCGCTCACCGGTTGTTCTTCCCTCTTCTCTCTCTCTCTCGCTTTCCTTCGCTCTCGTCTTTTCAATTCGGTTTCCGCGAATCGTTTCGCCCACCTTTCGTCCAACGCAAACTCTACTCTTTCCTCTTCATCATTTTCATTTTCATCATCATCGTTCGTATTATTGTTATTAAAGAACACGACAGAAGACGCGTTCGCGCTCAAATTCTCGTTTTTGTTCCTCTCCCTCTCCCTCCTCATTCTCCTCCTCTCCGGCGGCGGCCAAGACACGAACGTTTCCCAAGAGAGAGAAGAATCAGACGACACCAAAGGTTGTCGTTGGTGTTGTCGCGAGACTCCTACATTCGGTGGACCGCGAAAGAGAATCTCCGCCGACGGCGGTGGGAGCAGCCACGTCGGCATCGCGCGCGGGTCGAAATCTTTCGGAAGAAGAAAAAGAAACTCTTCTTCTTCTTCTTCTTCTTCCACCATCGTCGTTTATATCGTCGTCGTTTATCGTCGCATCAACACATTTCCATCGTCGTCACGCAACACATTTGTGAACAGTAAAGACGAGAAAAAAAACATCAGATGTGCTTGCGCTTCTTTTTTCCTCAAACGACAAGTCAAAAAAAGGTGTGTCTGATTTAGGGTTTATATCCTAAACCCTAAACGAACTTGTCTGAAAAAAAAAGGGGGAACACACAGTTTTTAGAAAAAACCGTTCGCGTCGCGATAAAAAAAGAAAACATTTCACGACAGAGAGACGACACATTTTTCTCTGCGCGTGCTGAGCTCTCTCTCTCTCTCTCTCTCCGCGTGATCCCAAGAAGAAGCTTTTACTGCTTTTGTCCATTCATTCAGACAGAGACAGAGACTTTTGGGCGTTCTTTTTGAGTGGTCGTGTATATAGTATACGCGTTAAAACAACGTGAGATATACTAAAATGTGGACAACGAAAACGAGCAAAATTCTCCTCGGGGGAGTCAATGGACAACGAAACCCCGGAGGAGGAGGACCAACGCGCGTGACGGTGACGAGACGAAGGAGAACGAAGGACACAGACGCGAATACGACGCACACGAACAAGAAAAAACGTATGCGTGTACCGCGTGCGTTTGCGAGAGAGTACCCGACGTACGATGAACTCCCGGGCAACGATGCGCACGGAGGAAGAAAACCCGAGACACAGAGCAACGGCAGGTGGCAACCAACGGGGAACGAGGAGGAGGATTTTTTCTTCAAGAATACGCCTCGCGAACCACAACAACACACACGCGGACGACGAAACGATGGAAACCCTGACTTTTACGGCGGCGGTATCGCTATTGTCCCTTCTTCTTCTTCTTCTTTACCTTCTTCGTTTTCCGCCGCCGCTCGCGATTGGTTCGAGTTATGCTTCATGGCGCTCAAGACGACGGTGCCGCTCACGGCGATATGCGCGTGCGTCGCCGCGGCGAGCATGAACAGCGCGAGGTACACGATGTTGAGTCAAGTGTATCAGTTAGCGACGGGGATGACGACGGCTGGGGTGATACTGTCCGGATTTGCGGTTTTCGCGAGCGTTATGAGTGGGTTCTTTGTGGCGGCGAGCGCGTTTGCCGATTTCGGAGGGGCGAGGACGAGGAGCGCCAACGCGAATTACGCGCAGAGGAGGAAGAAGAAGAGTACTACTAAAAAGAAGAAGAATGGTGGTAATGCACCACCGAGACAAACTCAACAAAACGTCGTCACGAACTACGAACAACAACATCATGATGAATACATCATCAACAGCAACGAGCAACAACAAAGCTATCAACAGCAACAACCTGTACAACAATATCAACAACGACGCAAAGCGGTGGAACGGTACGAGCCTCCCATGGTCCATCCGACTCGACCACCATCCTCGCCGTCTAAACGCGCCGCGAGAGAAGCGTACGATTCTTGGACGCCGGAAATCCCCATCGTCGATCCGCGAGCGCACGTTCCTCGCCCGTCTGATGTCGATTACTATGAAAATTCTTCTTCGGCCTCGAGACTGGGCGGATCCCAGCCCGAGTGGGACAGAAACGAATCGTGGGGCTCCTACAAATCCCCAGGCCAGCGTCGCCGCGAAATGGGGTACGAGTTCAAAGGCACGCAGGCTTTGAAAAACTACGTGGACCCTCGCGACCAGTACGAACGCCGCGTCTCCAACCGCTCGCCGGAAGCTGAAAACGTCTACAACCAACACAGAAGAGGAGGGAACGCAAACGACGAATTACGAGCGCCTCGACACGACGTCAACAACTACACGAACCCGATCCCGGAGCGAGACCGTTTAATCCCGAAACCCATGGAACGCCCGAAACCTGGATACATCCCAACTGAAGTCCTCATCGCCATGGGTGGTGCTTCTCTCAGCAATCACATCAAAACCAAGTTTGAAGACGGGAGCGTAAGGGAGATGAAAAAACAACGAGAAGCGTTCAATAACAAAAAGAAAGAGGAAACACATTCACCATCGACGGCGACGAACATGTTCGGAGAAAAGGTCAACAGCGACCAGTTGCGACGGCACGCTCGATGAGTGAGGATTTTTGAATCATCCTTCAACAGGATGATGAACTACTGTAGCGTGTTTGCGTGTAAATATAAGTAAAATTCTTCATTCTTATAAGTAAAATTCTAATCATCGTTTTAAAACGGCGAACGAGGATGCCACCACCATTAAAATCAGACGAAGTTAAAGAAGAAGAGGAAATAAACGACGACGACGACGATAATTCTTCCGTCTTTCTCTCTTTAAACCCAATCACGAACAGTTCTGGTTCCGCGTTCATTCAGCTCGGCGATGGACGAACGACGACGAAGATTTTCGTCTCCGTGTTCGGTCCAAAAAAGACCACGTCGAGAGCGCAAGACGAACGCGTGTCGAAGTTAAGAGGCACTCTGGACGTGTCCGTGACTCTGGCCTCGTTTGCGTTTAAGTCGCTCGAGTCGTCTTCTCGTAATATAAAAGATATCGAGATGGATTTGACGGAAAAGTTGACGAAATGCTTAAGAGGGGTAGTTGTCCTCGAATCCTTCCCGAAAGCGGTGGTGGAGGTGAGATGCGCGATAGCGGACGCAAACGGGGACGAGTTAAGAGGGTTAGTTTTAGCGACCAGTTCAGCGTTGATGCACGCGAGGGTGGAAGTGAGGGATATTTTGTGCGCGTGCACGGCAGTTATCGAAGAGGACGGGGAGGTTCGGTTAGTTGAAGATTATACTAATACGAACGACGCGAAGAGTAAGAGTAGTAAGAATAGCGGTGGTAGGAAGAAGACGTCGTCGGCGAGGAAAGCGGTGGGGGCGGTGACGGTGGCGTACATGCCGAGGGTGAAGAAAGTGACCAATATTTTATCGGTTGGGAGGTGGGGAAACGCGAACAATTTGAAGAAAGCGGAGGAGTTGGCCATGCAAGGTTGCGAAGAGGTTGCGGAAGTCATCAAGGCTGCGTTTTAAGAGTTTTCTTCGTCCGTAGGGAACGTGTAGTAGTATTTATGGTTAGCAGGTAGCTTTTGTTTTTCTCATCTACTAGAAGATGAAGTAATTACAAGGATTCTATGGATCGCGTCAAATCTTCTATTTGCTTTTCTAAATCTTGTTTCTTTAATTGCGCGCGCTCGCCGTTATCGGGAAGTCTCGATAACAATATTTGGTTGGAAAGCAACTCGTTCGTTCGCGTTTCCTCTTTCTGTAACTTTTGAAGGCGAGCGACGGCGACGGATTTTTCGTCTCGCTCTTCTCCAGCGTCGCTCCCTCGTCGTTTGACGTTGACTGCGACGGCATCAGCTTTGGCGGCCAAGGAGGAGAGTAATCCAGCGCCGCCCCAATTCGCGTTGTTCGCGTTTCCTTTACTACCGAGAATGCCGCCACCGCCACTTCCTCCGCTACCGGTCTTCGACGAGCCTTTCTTCTTCCCGCCGCCTAACTTTGAATCCGGTACTTTAGCTGCTCCTTTACCCGCTGCCGTCGAGTCACCTTGCGAAAACAGCAAATCGTGATCGGAAACTTCAAACATCCCTTTCGTGGACTCCAGCTCTCGCTTCAATTGTTCGTCGTACTCTCGATGGTGAGCGTGTAAACTGTTGAGCGTTTTTGCTGTGCTCGATACTTCCGAATTTTTTACATCGAATGTAAACATGACGTTCCCATCCGTCTCCGCTGTCGAGAAGTATCTAAACTCGTCCTCTTCTTCGTTATTACTCTCTTTAGATGGACTGAAGTCTTCGTTGCCCCCACCTTTCTGCGCGTCGTTAGCGATACCTTGTTTGAACACTTGCTTGCGGTACGTCTTCTCCTCGACGGTTCCAACCGTAATCATGCGGTACACGACGACGTTTTCCGTTTGGCCAATTCTGTACGCACGATCGACGGATTGGTTATCGGTCGTCGGGTTCCAACTTGGATCGAAAATGATCACTCTCGTTGCCGCGGTCAACGTAATACCTAAGCCTCCTACACGCGTGGTTAACAGCATCAACTGGTTCGGGCTGCCGCTTTCTTGAAACGCGGTGACGCGATCGTGGCGCACGTTCGCGGAAACGTTACCATCGATGCGAGTGACTTGATTGTCAACGTCGAAGATCTTCCTCGCGATAACTTCGCATCGATCCAAAGCGTATCGGGATTGGGAAAAGACCAAGACTTTCTTCCCGTTCTTTTTAAATTCAGAGAGGAGCGCGTGTAGGCGCTTCAACTTGGCGGAGAAGAGAAGTGGATTCTCGCGAAGTTGATCGACGTCGAGGCCGATGGAAGAAGCAACTTCGCGCAAAGCGTCGGTGGTATTGATGGAGCGAGTATCCTCGTTCGGTTCTTCTCGTTCGTCCGCGTTAACACTCTCGAGTTCTCGAAACGCCAAATACGGATCGTCGCATATCTTCTTCAACGCGGAAAGCGCCGCTAAAGCAGATCCAGTTTTATTCAACACTTTTTGGATCGTCGGCGATTTCAGGAAGGCTTCGTATAACGTTTTCTGCGCTTTTGAGAGTGGAATCCACGCGACGAGATCGTTCTTTTTACCCAATTTCTTCGGGGCGTTATGAGTGGACGCCCATTTTGTTATATTCCCGGCCCTCGCAGCCGCCTCTGATACCGTTTCGTTCTTCTCCTTGTCTTTCTCGACTCCATCTTTCTTCTCCTTATTAGGTTCGCCATCTCTCAAAACACCCTCCTTCTCGCGTCTCAAGAAATACGGTGCGCACATCTTCCGCAACATTTTCGATAACTCCCTCGCCTCGTGTCTTTCTGACTCGCTCGCGTCGCGAGACCGACCAGAGGTTATTTTTCTCGCGAAATTTTTTCTGAATTGCTCCTCGCTTCCTAATAAACCCGGCGCAGCTAAATCATAAAGCGCCCATAACTCTCCTAAATGGTTCTGAATCGGCGTTCCAGAAACCACCAACCGCAAATCGCACGGTAACCGTCTCACGAATTGCGCGATTTTAGTGTTTGGATTCTTCATCTGATGGCCTTCGTCCATGACGACCCATCCGAATCGAACGCCGTCGCCGCTGTAGCTTTTCGCGCTGACTTCGAAACCACGACCTTCTCTTCGTTCGATGTCTTCAATTTGACGATAATTCGTTCCTTCATCGTTCTCAAGCACAATCCCAAACTCCTCTGGGTTGTGCGACAACATCCCGTACGTGCACAAAAGCACTGACCCTTCGCCTTCTCGCGACTGGACTTTCTTCAAAACCTTCGCGCGTTGCTCTTTCGTCCCGGTATACGAGAAAATCTCCCGCTTCTCGTTCAAGCCGCACACGATAAACTCTTTCCTCCAGTGTGGTAATAACGTCGTCGGAGCTAATATTAACGCGCGTTTTATCGTTTTCGACTTCAGACTGCCCGCGATGAACGCCGCGGAAGACATCGTTTTACCCAAACCCATATCGTCGGCTAAGATCCCTCCTCTGTTTTTCAACTGCAAATCCCACAGCCAACGAACCGCGTCGCGTTGGTGATCGTAGAGTTTCATCGCCACGGAATGGTCTAAGGAAAACTGCTTGTCTTCGTACGTTTTCCCTTTTAATCGCATGTTGTTGTTGGGTTTATTTTTCGTGGACGAGGATGGCGCCGGCGCCGGAAGAGAAAAGGAAGAAGAAGGAAGAGGAGAAGGAGAAGGAGAAGGAGAAGGAGAAGCCATGCTCTCGTCGGGACGCGAAGCCGGAGAAGCAACTTTTGCTCCTACCATCGGTTTCGCCGCCGACGTCGCTGTTCGCGATGGCGTCGTCGTCGCAAACGCTCTCTTCGCCTCCGGACTCCGAAACGCTTGGAAGAGCGATATCTTCCCAGCGCCGCCGCCTCTTTCGGTTGTCTTCTCTTTCCTCGCCGTCGGTCGTTTCACCACCGTCTCTATTATTGGTGTCTCGAATTCACCCTCCTCGTCGTCGTCAGATGATGACGACGAGCGCAACGTCGGCGTCATCGAGGAAAAAGGAACAACCAAATCATTCTTATTGCTGCTCTCGCTAAAGCTCGCATCCAAAGCGTCCTCAAACGCATCATCTTCGTCTTCTTCTTTCACATCTTCAGTCGTAAATTCGATATCTGAGTCCGTTACGTCGTCTTCTGAATCATCCAAAACGAGTACTTTCCTGCGCATTAAAGCGCTCTTACTCCTGTGCTGCACCACAATCTCGTCCTCCGAATCATCCTCATCCAAATCGTCGTCGTCTTTCCCACTTTTTTTGTCGTTCAGAGAAGGAGGCGACCTGGACGACGCGTTCATTCTCGTGAGAATATTCATTTTTTTTATGAAGAAAAGAGAAGTGTTTCCCCTCTGGCATTGAGCAAAAATGGAGCAAAAATGGAAAATTTCGAAAGCGCAAAAGCGTCAAAGGAACGCGCGAACGAAGGAGGAGGCGTCGGTGAGTACGCACGCGTTAGTAGCGCATACACGCGGACGTGTTTGTTTTTACGTATTTTTGCTCGTACTCTTAATATTATCATTAAAAAATCGTATTATAATTTTGTTTCACTTACTCTCTCTCTCTCTCTCACTCGCACTTGTTTTCTACGACGTGGACGCGCTTTTCGTCTCGCGACCATCCGCGTTTTTTATGTATTAGCCTTTCACTCTCTCTTTCTCTCTTTCTTTCTCTCTCTTTCTCTCTCTCTCTTTCACTCACTCACTTGTTCACCTCCTCAATAAATTACCTCCTCTATCGCCTTGCTTACATCTCATTAATACGAAAAATGTTTATTCCACACCTTCGATCTTGTCTTCGACTTCCATGTACAACTGTCGCAAGCGCTCGATGTTTTCTTCGCTGGTTTCCCAGTAGCCTCTGCCGTTCGCTTCCAAAAAGTTCGCAACCATCTTTCTGAACGAGTTCGGGTTGGTTTCCATCAATCTCTTTTGCATTTCCGGGTCGGCCATGTAGACGTTGTTGGCGTCTTCGTAGACCCAGTTGTCGACTTGGCCGGAGGTCGCGGACCAACCGAGAGTGTTGTTCAATCTCTTTTGGATTTCGCGGGTACCTTCGTAGCCAGAGGCCAACATGCCTTCGTACCACTTCGGGTTCAACAACTTCGTTCTAGAGTCCAAGCGCATGGTTTCGGACAACGATCGGACTTGCGCATTGGCAGTGGTCGTATCGGCGATGAAGGAAGCCGGCATTTTACCGTCTTTTCTCACGCCGGCAACCAACTTGGTCGGATCGGAATCGAAGTAGTGGGAAACGTCCGTCAAGGAGATTTCGGACGAATCAAGGTTTTGGAAAGTGACGTCAACCTTGGACAAGGAGGATTCGAAGATTTCTCTCTTGATTTCCATACCACTGCCCGGGGAATCAGAGTTGAACGCGAAGGATTTGCGGTTCAAGTACATGTCTTGCAATTGAGATTCGTCGTTCCACGACGAGTTCTCAACCGCCAAGTTGACGTTGGATGAGTAAGAACCAGACGCGTTGGAGAAGATTCTCGTCGCGGCTTCGCGGACGGACAAACCGAGCTCTTCGGCTTGCTCCAAGGCGTGCTTGCGGACAAAGTTCATCTCAGGCGGTTCGTCTTGCTCGGCGGCGAGCTTGACGGCGCGATCCAACAAGTTCATTTGGTTGACGAACAAATCTCTGAAGACGCCGGAGCAGTTGACGACGACGTCAATTCTCGGTCGGCCGAGTTCTTCCAACGGAATCAATTCCAATTTGTTGACTCTGCCCAAAGCATCCGGGACCGGGTTGACACCAACCATCAACATGACTTGCGCCAAAGACTCACCGTACGTCTTGATGTTGTCGGTACCCCACAAGACCAAAGCGATGGACTCCGGGTAGACGCCGTTGTTCTCGACGCGTTGACGTTCAATCAAACGGTCGACGACAACCTTCGCGGAAGCAACCGCGGCACCAGTCGGGATCGCTTGCGGATCCAAGGCGTGGATGTTCTTACCCGTCGGCAAAACCTTCGGGTTACGAATCGGATCCCCGCCCGGGCCCGGCAAGACGTACCTGCCGTCCAAAGCTTCCGCCAAGGAACCGAGCTCGTTGTCCTTGACAACTTGCTCCAAGCAAAATCTGAGGTAGTCAAACAACGTGCGCATTTTGCCGTTGTCAACCTTTTCGAACTTGGTACCCTTCAAGGCATCGCCCCACGGCAACGCGATGGAGGCATCGCCAAACATTTTGCCGAGTTGGCCGAGCGCGTTAGCCGCGACTCTTCCAGTCGGGTCAGCCGCGTTCTTGACAAACGAACCGACGCAATCTCTGGACGCAAACGTGATGTCTTGCAACATTTGGACGTATTCCAATTCACCGGCATCGTTTCTGCGGTAGATGTTTTCGATATCTTCGCCGATAGCTTGTGCCAACAATTGCGGCATACCGATGATGCCGTCTTCCTCGCGGTCGATGCCGGCAATGTTGACCAAAGTCGCAACCGCTTCCTCCGCGGACGGCGGGCAACCGACGACGTGCAAACCGCACGGCAACAATCTTGATTCAATCTCCATGATCTTACCGTACACTTTACCGACGATCAAGTCTCTGAATTCTTGCTCAAATTCAGCAGCGTCAGCGTCCGCGGACGGCAACTCCTTGATGTCCTTGTCCAAGTTGCACGTGATTGCCGTGGTAATGATGGTGTTCACGATGGACGGGCCACGACCAGAATCTTTCAAAGTTTGGTACGAGGCAATTAATTCCTTCAATTCTTTTAATCCTTTGTACAAGCCAGCGTTTTCAGCCGGCGGCGTGAGGTAGGAGATGGTGTTGGCGTACGAACGTCTCTTGGCGATGGTCGCTTCCGAAGGGTTGTTCGCGGCATAGTAGTAAATGTTCGGCGTGGAACCAATCAACAAGTCCGGGTAGCAGACGCCAGACATACCGACTTGTTTCCCCGGCATAAACTCCAAAGAGCCGTGGGTACCAAAGTGTAAGACGGCATCCGCTTTGAAGATTTTCTCGATGTACGTGTAATACGCGGCGAAGCCGTGGTGCGGCGACGCGGACTTGGAGAACAACAATCGCATGGGATCGCCTTCGTAGCCAAAGGTCGGTTGGACACCGATAAAGACGTTACCAAACTTCTTGCCGTACACAAGCATGTTTTGGCCGTCGGTGTTCAAATTCCCAGGCGGCGGGCCCCAATTTTCGTGGAGTTCCGTTTCGTAGTCGCACAACTTCTTGTACTCAGTCACCGGCATTCTGTATTCGACGTTCAAGTCCGGCGACTGGAATTGCGCTTCCTTGTCGTTCAAGACAGAATTGATCAAGTCCATTTCGTTGTCCGGGCAGTTACCGATGTTGTAACCTCTCTTCTTCAAGTCTTGCAAGACTCTGAAGATGGAACCAAAGACGTTCAAGTACGCGGCGGTACCGACGTTCCCTTTGTCCGGCGGAAACGAAAACACGGTGATGGCCAAGTTCTTTTGCGCGTTCTTCTTGCGTCTCAACGAGGCCCACTTGATGGCTCTGTCCGCAATTTGCGACGAGCGATCTTCCAAAGCGTGGGATTTACCAGACTTGGAGTCTCTGCCGGAAAAGATGATCGGTTCCAAACCACCGTCCAACTCCGGAAGCGCGACTTGCAACGCGACTTGCACCGGGTGCAAACCGAGCGTAGAGTCTTTCCACTCCTCGGTCGTTTGGAAGGACAACGGCACGGTAACCATGTACGGCACGTCCAACTTCTTCAACGACTCGATCGCTTTCGGGTGATCTTGTCTGGCCGGGCCACCAACCAAGGCGAAACCAGTCAAGGACAACACGGTGTCGACCAAAGCGCCTTTGGTGATCGGATCAAAAAAGAAGCGATCCACGGGCACGGAGAAGTCCAAGCCGCCGGCAAAGACCGGGACAACCTTGGCACCTCTCGCTTCCAAGTCCATGACCATACCGTCGTAGTGACCGGCATCACCGGTGACCAAGTGCGATCTTTGGAGAACGACGCCAATAACCGGCGCGTCCTTCTTGAACTTGATGTCCTTTCTGGTATCGTACCAGTTCAAGTACTCCTTGACGTCTTCGAACATGGTCGGCGCCATCGGGTGCCAGATACCGATATCCGGAAACGTCACCGGCTCGGCAACTTCCCCGACGTCGACTTCGGCCAACTCCGGAACGTACGCCTTGGAGATCATCAACAAGAAGTTCTCCAAGTTTTCCGAGGAACCGCCCAACCAGTATTGCAAAGAGTTCATAAAGTTTCTCGCATCCGCCGCCTTATCGCTCGGCAAATACTTCAAAACCTTCGGCAAAGTTCTGACCAACTTCAACATGCCCTCTTCGAAACCACCGGATTCCTTCTTCTTTCTCATGAAAGAAGCGATCGCGGATTTGGACTGACCCAACTGCGCCATGGAAAACGTACCCAACTTGTTCAATCGCATGACCGCCGGCATGGACGGGAAGATCACGCACGCGTCCAAAGAGTCTCTCAACGGCGCGACGATATCCACAATCTTTTCCGCCAATTCTTCGATAAAGATCAAAGAACCGATGAAAACATTCGCGTTCTCCACGTCAGTTTTGAACTGATTCAAGTTATCCTCGTTTCTCAATTCTTCCAACAAGTAACCGGAGACTTGAACGCAGACGTTTTTGTTCGTCGCGTTGATTTGCTTCACCGCGGCGGACAAGGAAGACTGATATTGCGATTCCAAAACCACGTACACCATCTTCACGACGGTTCTCCCGTTCGCTTCCGGAATAATCGTACGAATCGCCGGGTCGACGTTCGTGAACATTCCTTTCGAGCTGCTGTCCGCATCCGCCAACAACTTGTCCTCCTCGGATTTCGCTCCCGCTTTTTTCAAAGGCCCATTTGGTGGAGAGATGACTGCTTTGGTGACCACCAGTCTTTGGCTTTGTTTCGCGGTAGTCTTCGCGCGTAAGCTCTGTGATAATGTCGTTGTTTCGAAAAGACAGTAAAAGTAAAGAAGAGTTATTGATGATTTTGGTCAGTTTGATGGTCGATTTGATGCTGATACTACACGCGAGAAGAGCGAGTAGAGTGAAAAGTGCTCCCCAAAGATATCTGATCTTTCCCGAGAAAATGTGTGACGTCGACTTCTCATCATCATCCATTCATCGCGCTCTTTTTCTCCTCAAACGGACGTAAAATCGACGATCCGAGAACCAAACGCGAGATCTAGATCAAGTCTTTCATTCTCGCTCGAAAAGATCGTCGCACACGTCGCGAGACGCGCACTCTTCGTAGGAAAAGAATGCGTTTTGTAGCCCCTTTTCCTCGCGTTTGTTTGGGACGAGAGCTTTTCAAGGGAGAGAGATGATAAAATTTTACAGAGAAAATTATCTCTCTCTCATCTGTGTGCCCTTCCGTGTGCAGCGCGCGCACGTGTAAAACGACACCAAGAAAAGAAAGAACAACCAGAGTCTAAACGACGCGTTATTCATTAATCGTACCTTGTTTGCAAAAGCGACTTTGCTCCCGAGCGCTGCCGCTGCTGTCAAAGAAGAGGCTGCCATCGTAGAAGACGATGTTGTGTAAAAAGTGAGGAAAACGAGAGGAGAGACTTATACTAAGCGCTTCTTTGCGTGCATCTCATCTCCGAAAAGATTTTTTTTTCGAGGACCAGAAACGCAGGAAAAAAGAGAAAAGAGGAGATCTTTTTCGAAGAGGATGAGCCCAAACCCGAAAGAGGCGCAAACACAAAACTTTTTTGCATTTTTTTCACGAGAATTTGTAAATGAAACTCTAAACCCTAGAACAAAACCACTCTTTCTTTCTTGACAGAAGGACAGACTTTTTGTCAAAGTGTGTTCTGTGTGTGTGTGCATAAATATAATAAAAGAGTAGGAGCAGAGGAAGCAGAGAGAGAGAGAGTGGGAGAGATACGGACGAATACCTTTTACATAATAAGCTTATTAAAGGTTTCTTTTTGTCTTCTTCGTT